>RRZU010789088.1_pt1 | contig 12776 bp, 9 predicted proteins | sample 2165561 | NCBI WGS metagenome assembly RRZU01 (sample SAMN10456909, study PRJNA506462) | wastewater metagenome | isolation source: wastewater sludge | place: USA: Moscow, Idaho
GAGGCTCGATCGAGCTGCGCCGTGCGGAGAGGACGGCGAACTCCGCGCCGACGAAGAAGGCGTTGGCGAGCAGCAGCACGAGCCCGACGACGAGTGCCGTCCCGGTGCTCATCGGGTCACCTCCGCGTCCTCGTCACCGTCAGGCCGGTCGCCGGCCTGCTCCAGCCGCAGCCGGTCGACGCGTCTGCCCTGCATCGCGACGACGGTGAGCAGGACGTCATCGACGTGAACCGTGTCCCCCACCTCGGGCACGCGCCCCAGGCGTGCCATCACGAGGCCTCCCAGCGTCTCGTAGGCGGGCGAGTCCGGGACCGCGAGCCCGGTGGCCTCGGTCAGCTCGTCGGGCCGCAGGAGGCCCGGCAGCGTCCACGAGCCGTCGGTCTGGCGCGCGGCGCCGACGCGGCGGGTGTCGTGCTCGTCAGCGACCTCGCCGACGAGCTCTTCGACGACGTCCTCGAGCGTGACGACGCCGGACGTGCCGCCGTACTCGTCGAGCACGACAGCCATCTGCAGCCCGAGGCCACGCAGCGTCACGAGGAGGGGTCCCAGGCGGACGGTCTCGGGGACCGTCGGCGCCTCGACCATGAGCGCGACCACGGGGACGTCGCCACGCCGCTCGCGCGGCACGCCCACGGCCCGGCGCAGGTGCACGAACCCGATGATGTCGTCGCGCGAGTCACCGATCACGGGGAAGCGCGAGTGACCGGTCCGGCGGGCGAGCGCGACGACGTCTGCTGCTGTGTCGTCGCGGTCGACGACCGCGAGCCGCGTGCGGTCCGTCATGACGTCGACGGCCGAGAGGTCCTCGAGCTCGAGCGAGTTCGTCAGCAGCCGCGCGGTCGACGCCTCGAGCGTCCCCTGCTCGGCCGAGCGCCGCACGAGCGCCGCGAGCTCAGGTGCCGACCTGGCTCCCGACAGCTCCTCGCGCGGCTCGATGCCCATGCGGCGCAGGAGCGCGTTCGCGGAACCGTTGAGCACGGTGATCACAGGCCGCAGCGCCATGGTGAAGACGCGCTGCAGCGGCACCGCGACACGAGCGGTCTCGAGGGGCCGGCTCAGCGCGAAGTTCTTGGGGATGAGCTCGCCGAAGAGCATCGAGAACACGTTGACGACGACGAGCGTCAGGGTGACCGCGAGCGCGGACCCGGCCGCCGTGGCCCACGCTCGGTTCTCGAGGAGGCCCTCGAAGATCCGCGTGAGCGCGGGCTGCGCCGTGTACCCGAGGAGGATCGTCGTGACGGTGATGCCGACCTGCGCGCTCGAGAGCTCGGTCGACAGCTCGTGCAGCGCACGCACCACCGAGCGGGTGCGACGGTCGAGGACCTTCGTCGGCCTGCCGTCGCCGGAGTCCCCTTCGATGACGCCCGGGTCGAGGGTGACGAGCGCGAACTCGCTCGCGACGAAGACTGCGGTGCCCGCCGTGAGGGCGACACCGAGGAGGATCATCAGCCAGTCGGCTAGCACGTCTCGGCCACCGCCGTCGGGGTTCGTCGAGGTCTCATCGTCTCGGATCGTATCGTCGTCGCGCTCTCCCCACCTGCTCTCCACAGCGCAGGTCGTCGGTGTCGGGTGCCCGGGGAGGTGGCGTGTGCCACGCTTGACGCATGGCACACACGTCACCAGCAACGACAGGCGGCGCCGCGCCGCGAGCCACCACGGTGCTCGTCGTCGAGGACGAGTCGACGATCGCGACCGCGATCGCTCAGCGTCTGACGGCGGAGGGGTGGAAGGTCGAGGTCGCACGCGACGGCCTGACCGCCGTGAGCGCCGCCGAGCGCCTGCGCCCGGACGCCGTCGTGCTCGATGTCATGCTCCCGGGAATCGACGGGCTCGAGGTGTGCCGCCGGCTCCAGGCGGACAACCCCGTCCCGGTCCTCATGCTCACGGCGCGCGACGACGAGACCGACATGCTCGTGGGCCTGGGCGTCGGCGCCGACGACTACATGACGAAGCCGTTCTCGATGCGCGAGCTCGTGGCGCGGCTCAAGGCGCTCCTGCGGCGCGTCGACCGTGCCGCGCAGGCGGCGGCGACGCCGTCGAGCGAGCCTCCTATCGTCGCGGGCGACGTCGTGATCGACCGCGCGCAGCGGCGCGTCGTGCGCGCCGGCGAGGAGGTGCACCTCACTCCGACCGAGTTCGAGCTGCTCGTGATGCTCGCGAGCACGCCGCGCACGGTGCTCACCCGCGAGCGGCTGCTCGCCGAGGTGTGGGACTGGGCTGACGCGAGCGGCACGCGCACGGTGGACTCGCACATCAAGGCGGTGCGGCGCAAGCTCGGTCCGGAGCTGATCCGTACCGTCCACGGCGTCGGGTACGCCTTCGAGCCCCCGACCCCGGCCGACGACGCTGCTGGCGCCTGAGCACGTGGACCAGCCCCGGCACGGGTCGATCCCGCGTCCGCACCTTCCCGACGTGCGCCCGCTCGACCGGTTCCGTTCGCTCAAGATCAAGCTGGGCGTCCTCGTCGTCGCGACAAACTTCCTGTCCGTCCTCGTGACGTGGACCGGCCTGCAGATCGGGTTCGGGCCGACCCGAACGTTCCCGTTCGCGATCGTCCTGTCGATCGCGATGACGTGGTTGCTCGCCAAGGGCATGACCTCTCCCCTGCGGGAGATGCGCAGCGCGGCCCGCGCGATGGCCGACGGTGACTACACGCGCCGCGTGAGGGCGACGAGCCGCGACGAGGTGGGGCAGCTCGCGGCGACGTTCAACTCGATGGCGGAGGACCTCGCGACGGGCGACCTCCAGCGTCGCGAGCTGATCGCGAACGTGTCCCACGAGCTGCGCACGCCCGTCGCTGCGCTCCAGGCGCAGCTCGAGAACCTGGTCGATGGCGTGACTCCCGCGACGCCTGCGGCCCTCGGCTCGGCGTTGCACCAGACGGAGCGGCTCACGCGTCTCGTGACGTATCTGCTGGACCTCTCGCGGATCGAGGCGGGTGCGACGGACCTGCGCCCGACGCAGGTCAACCTGCAGGACTTCCTGGACGACGCGGTCGACGAGGTCGAGATGCTCGAGGCTGGCAAACAGCTCGAGTTCGTCGTGGACGTGCACCCTGAGAACCTCACGGTCGCGCTCGACCGTGACCGGTTCCAGCAGGTCGTGCTGAACCTTCTGCACAACGCGATCCGGCACTCCCCGTACGGGTCGACGATCCGGCTGCGCGCGCGGCGCCGCGGGGACAAGGTCCTCGTCGAGGTCGCGGACGAAGGGCCGGGTATCGCGCCGGAGGACCGGGAGCGGATCTTCGCGCGCTTCGTGCACGGCACGTCGCCGGTGCAGGTCGGGCCGGGGACGTCTGGCGGCGGCACGGGGATCGGGTTGGCGATCGTGCGGTGGGCCGTGGCGCTGCACGGCGGGCACGTCGAGGTCGTGGACTCCGAGCGTGGCGCGACGTTCCGGGTGACGCTCCCGGCACCGCAGCCCGGCGTGCGTGGGCTCGGCCGTCCGGCGTCGGGCCCCACGCCGGCGGTCCCTGCACCTGTGGGGACGTCGCGGCTGGACGCCGCCGAGGTGCGCGAGGCGGAGGACGAGGTCGATCCCGACGCGCGGGGTACGGCTCCGACGGCGGTCACGCCACCTACCTCAGGCGGCGCGTAAGTTCTAGTTGATCTAGAACTATTGGGGGAAGTAGGGTGAGGACATGACCCCAGGAACCCCCATCACCGTCCGCGGCCTGACCCGCCGGTTCGGCCAGGTGCTCGCCGTCGACGACCTCAGCTTCGACGTCGCCCCCGGCCGCGTCACCGGCTTCCTCGGGCCGAACGGCGCGGGCAAGACGACGACCCTCCGGATGATCCTCGGCCTCGCCCGTCCCGACGCAGGGACAGCGTCGATCGGCGGCCGCGCCTACACAGAAATCCCCCAGCCCGCCCGCGAGGTCGGCGCCGTCCTCGAGGCCTCGAGCTTCCACCCCGGACGCACCGCGATCCAGCACCTCCTCCTGTTCGCACCGGCCGCTGGCGCATCTCGGGCGCGCTGCGACGAGCTGCTCGGCCTCGTCGGGCTGACCGAGGCCGCCGACCGCCGCGTCGGGGGCTTCTCGCTCGGCATGCGTCAGCGCCTCGGGCTCGCGACCGCCCTCCTCGGCGACCCGCAGGTCCTCATCCTCGACGAGCCGACCAACGGCCTCGACCCCGGCGGTATCGCCTGGCTGCGATCCTTCCTGCGCGGCTTCGCGGCCGACGGCCGCACCGTCCTCGTGTCGAGCCACGTCCTGTCCGAGGTCCAGCAGTCGGTCGACGACGTCGTCGTCATCGCGCGCGGCCGCATGGTCCACGCCTCGCCGCTCGCCGCGCTCGCCAACCTCGCGACCCCGGCCGTCCACGTGACGAGCCCCGACACCGCGGGCCTCGCCCGGCTCATCGCAGCCCACGGCTGGGCGGCCACCCCGACCGCACCGGCCGACGACACCCGCGCGAGCGTCACGCTCGTCGGCACGACGACGAGCGCCGTCGGCGCTGCGGCCCACGCAGCACACCTCGAGCTGCACGAGCTGCGGGGCGAGTCCCCGGGCCTCGAGGACGTCTTCCTGAGCCTCGTCGGCGAGGCTCCCCCGCTCCAGCGCCACGCCGCCGCGCAGACGACCGACCAGGAGAGCCGCTCATGAGCACCGCCGTCAGCACCGAGATGCGCAAGTTCTTCTCGACCCGGCTCTGGTGGGTCCTGCTGCTCATCATGGCGGGCTACATGGCGTTCCTCGCCGCGGTCCTCGCCTTCTCGATCACGGCGACGCCGCAAGAGTTCCAAGGCGACAAGATCGACGTCGTCCGCTCGATCTACACGGTGGCGACGTCGCTCGGGTACGTCTTCCCAGCGATCGTCGGAACGCTCGCGGTGACGAGCGAGTTCCGGCACCGCACGATCGTGCCGACCCTTCTCGCGGACCCGAGCCGGACGCGCCTGCTCGCCGCGAAGATGATCGCCGCCGTTCCGATCGGTCTCCTCTTCGGCATCGTCGGCACGGTCGCCTGCCTCGGCGCGGGCGCTGGCGCGTTCGCTCTCGGCGACGTCGACCCGCTGCTCGGCTCGCCCGAGGTGTGGCGGTCTGCGGCGCTGTCGGTCGCCGCACTGACCGTGTGGTCGGTCGTCGGCGTCGGTCTCGGCGCGATGCTGCCGAACCAGGTCGCGTCGCTCGTGACGCTCCTCGCGTTCACGCAGTTCGTCGAACCGGTCGCCCGCATGGCGCTGCCTGCCGTGCTCGACGACGCCGGCTCGCGCGTCGCGTCCTTCCTCCCCGGCGCGGCCGGCGAGGCGATGACAGGCGCGAGCCTCTTCAACGCCCTGTCCATGGGCGGGATCCTCGAGTGGTGGCAGGGCGCGCTCGTCCTCGTCGGCTACGCGCTCCTGTTCGCCGCGGTCGGCCGCGTGACGACCTTCCGGCGCGACGTCGGCTGACGCGCTCGGGGACGGCGGCCCGCCCGGCACGGGCCGCCGTCCGCCGGCGTCACGACGACGAGTGGCGAGGCACACATCGCACACCCGAGTGACGTTCGTCACACCTGCATGGTGCCCCTACCGTCTGATGGCAGTTCGTCAGACCTCTTTGGGTGCCTGACGGCCACCTCCTTGCCCGTCGTTTGCCATCCCCGGGGCGGGGCACGACGATGCCGGGAGTCCCTGGGGCCAACGGCCTGATCCGAGCCCCCAGGGAGGCCCTAGCGCCGTAGGGTTGAGGTGGTCGAGGAACCCGATCACATCACCAAGATCACGAACATCGTGTGAAAGAGGCGAGCGCCGAGTGGCCCCGAACGCTGAATCAAAGCCGATCAGCCCCGCGAACGCGTCCTTCGGGGCGAACGAGTGGCTCGTCGACGAGCTCTACGAGCAGTACCTCAAGGACAAGAACTCCGTCGACGCCGCGTGGTGGGACTTCTTCGCCGACTACAAGCCGGCCGAGACCGACGACGCCGCGAAGCAGGCAGCGCAGCCCGCCGACGCCGCGAAGCCCACCGACGCGCAGGCCGCGCCACAGGCCGCGCCCGCTGCAGCCCCGGCCGCCGCGGCTCCCGCCCCGCGCGCCGCCGCTGCCCAGCCGACGCCGAAGGCCACGCCGCCTGTCGCACCCGCGCCGGCAGCGCCCGGCGGCCACGGCACGCACACGCCGCCACCCGCCGTCATCGCGCAGCCGCCGACCGCCGTCTACGCGCAGAAGACCGCGACCCGCACCGACGCCGCCGTCGCCGGCGGCACCGAGAACGTCGAGAAGCTCCGCGGCCCCGCCGCGCGCGTCGTCAAGAACATGGAGGCGAGCCTCGAGGTCCCCACGGCGACCTCGGTGCGCGCGGTCCCGGCCAAGCTCATGGTCGACAACCGCATCGTCATCAACAACCACCTCGCCCGCGGGCGCGGCGGCAAGATCTCCTTCACGCACATCATCGGCTTCGCGCTCGTCGAGTCCCTCGCCGAGATGCCCGCGATGAACGCCGCCTACACGCTCGTCGACGGCAAGCCGAGCGTCCACCACCCGGCGGACGTCAACCTCGGCCTCGCGATCGACCTGCCCAAGCCGGACGGCACGCGCCAGCTGCTGGTCCCGGCGATCAAGGCCGCGCAGGCGATGGACTTCGCGCAGTTCTGGGCCGCCTACGAGGACGTCGTGCGCCGTGCACGCGGCGGCAAGCTCGCCGTCGAGGACTTCGCGGGCGTCACCATCTCCCTGACCAACCCCGGCACGATCGGCACGGTGCACTCCGTGCCGCGCCTCATGCAGGGCCAGGGCGCGATCATCGGCGTCGGCGCGATGGACTACCCGGCCGAGTTCCAGGGTGCGTCCCCCGAGCGCCTCTCGCGCATGGGCATCTCGAAGGTCCTGACGGTCACCTCGACCTACGACCACCGCATCATCCAGGGCGCGCACTCGGGCGAGTTCCTCCGGATCCTCGCCAACAAGCTCCTCGGCCTCGACGGCCTGTACGACCGCATCTTCGCGGCGCTGCGCGTCCCGTACGAGCCTGTGCGCTGGGTCCAGGACAACACGGTCGACGACGACGTCGAGGCAGCCAAGCCTGCCCGCATCGCCGAGCTGATCCACTCGTTCCGCTCGCGCGGCCACCTCATGGCCGACACCGACCCGCTCGCGTACCGCGTGCGCCGGCACCCGGACCTCGACGTCCAGACGCACGACCTCACGCTGTGGGACCTCGACCGCATCTTCCCCACGGGCGGGTTCGGCGGTAAGCCGAAGGACACGCTGCGCAACATCCTCGGCCTCCTGCGCGACTCGTACTGCCGCTCGATCGGCTCCGAGTACATGCACCTCGCCGACCGCACGCAGCGCAAGTGGCTCCAGGCGCGCCTCGAGGCCGGCTACGAGCGCACGCCGCGCGAGGAGCAGCTGCGCATCCTGCGCCGCCTCAACTCCGCCGAGGCGTTCGAGACGTTCCTGCAGACGAAGTTCGTCGGGCAGAAGCGCTTCTCGCTCGAAGGTGGCGAGTCGGTCATCGCGCTGCTCGACGCCGTCCTCAACAAGGCCGCCAAGAGCGGCCTCGACGAGGTGTGCATCGGCATGGCCCACCGCGGCCGCCTCAACGTCCTTGCGAACATCGCAGGAAAGAGCTACGCGCAGATCTTCGCCGAGTTCGAGGGCAACCTCGACCCGCGCACCGTCCAGGGCTCCGGCGACGTGAAGTACCACCTCGGGACCGAGGGCACGTTCACGTCGGAGACGGGAGAGCAGACGCGCGTCTACATCGCTGCGAACCCGTCCCACCTCGAGGCTGTCGACGGCGTCCTCGAGGGCGTCGTCCGCGCCAAGCAGGACCGCATCGACCTCGGTGGCGACGGCTTCTCCGTGCTGCCGATCCTCATCCACGGCGACGCGGCGTTCGCGGGTCAGGGAGTCGTCACCGAGACGCTCAACCTCGCGGGGCTGCGTGGTTACCGCACCGGCGGCACGATCCACGTGATCATCAACAACCAGGTCGGCTTCACGACCGGCCCGGCGTCGTCGCGCTCGACGCTCTACCCGACCGACGTCGCGAAGGGCCTCCAGGTCCCGATCTTCCACGTCAACGGCGACGACCCCGAGGCTGTCGTCCGCGTGGCCGAGCTCGCGTTCGCGTTCCGCGAGGAGTTCGACCGCGACGTCATCATCGACGTCGTCTGCTACCGCCGCCGCGGTCACAACGAGGGTGACGACCCCTCGATGACGCAGCCGCTCATGTACAACCTCATCGAGGCGAAGCGCTCCGTGCGCAAGATCTACACGGAGAACCTCGTCGCGCGCGGCGACATCACGCTCGAGGAGGCCGAGCAGGTCCTCCAGGACTTCCAGTCCCAGCTCGAGCGCGTCTTCACCGAGACCAAGGAGGGTGGCTTCATGCCGCCCACCGACACCGAGTCGGTCCGCGGCCTCGAACGTCCCGAGTCGCAGCGCGAGGACGCCGGCACGATGGTCGGCTGGCAGACGGCGGTCCCGTCGTCGATCGTCGAGCTCATCGGCCGCTCGCACGTCAACCCGCCCGAGGGCTTCACCGTCCACCCGAAGCTCAAGCAGCTGCTCGCCAAGCGCGAGGAGATGTCCCGCGAGGGCGGCATCGACTGGGGCTTCGGGGAGCTGCTCGCGTTCGGCTCTCTGCTCGTCGAGGGCACTCCGGTGCGTCTCGCCGGCCAGGACTCGCGCCGCGGCACGTTCGTGCAGCGGCACGCCGTCATGCACGACCGCGAGACGGGCGCCGAGTGGACCCCGCTGCTCTACCTCACGGGCGACCAGGCGAAGTTCTGGGTCTACGACTCGTCGCTGAGCGAGTACGCGGCCCTCGCGTTCGAGTACGGCTACTCGGTCGAGCGTCCGGACGCGCTCGTGCTCTGGGAGGCGCAGTTCGGCGACTTCGTCAACGGCGCGCAGATCGTGATCGACGAGTTCATCTCCTCGTCCGAGCAGAAGTGGGGCCAGCGCTCGTCGCTCGTCATGCTGCTGCCGCACGGCTACGAGGGTCAGGGACCCGACCACTCGTCGGCTCGCATCGAGCGCTTCCTGCAGCTCGCCGCGCAGGACAACATGTTCATCGCGCAGCCGTCGACGCCCGCGTCGCACTTCCACCTGCTGCGCCGCCAGGCGTACTTCCGGCCGCGCCGCCCGCTCGTGGTGTTCACGCCCAAGCAGCTGCTCCGGCTCAAGGCTGCGGCTTCACCCGTCGAGGAGTTCACGACGGGCTCGTTCCAGCCGGTCATCGGCGACGCCGAGGCCGCCGCTCGCGGCGGGGTCGACCGCGTCATCATGTGCTCGGGCCGCGTCTACTACGACCTCCTCGCACGCCGCACGAAGCTCGAGGACGACCGGACCGCGATCGTCCGCATCGAGCAGCTGTTCCCCCTCGAGGGCGACGCGCTGCGCGAGGCCCTCGCACCGTTCGGGAACGCCGAGGTCGTCTGGGTCCAGGACGAGCCCGAGAACCAGGGCCCGTGGCCGTTCATGTACGTGCACGCGACCCGCGAGGTCGGCCGCGAGATCCGGGTCGTCTCCCGCCCCGCGTCCGCGTCACCGTCGGCCGGCACGTCCAAGAAGCACCTGCGCCAGCAGGAGGAGCTGCTCACCGCAGCCTTCGCCCGCTGACAGCCCCACGCACGCGCACGACACGGAGGGCCGCCCAGATCGGGCGGCCCTCCGTGTCGTGTCAGCGCTGCGAGATGCTCACCAGCGGTCGTGCACGTCAGCCCGGATGAGCCGGTCGTACACGTCGTGGACCGCGGCGTCGAACGACGCCGGCAGCGGGCCGAGCTCTCCCGCCGCAGCGTTCGCGCGCACCTGCTCGGGCGAACGCCCGCCCGGGATGACCGTCGTGATGCCTGCCTGCTCGGTCAGCCACGCGATCGACGCCTGCGCGAGCGTCATCCCTGCGGGCACCGCAGCTGCGAGCTCCTGCGCTGCGGCCACCCCGCGTGCGTAGTCGACGCCCGCGAACGTCTCGCCGACGTCGAACGCCTCACCGTGCCGGTTGTACGTGCGGTGGTCGTCCGCAGCGAACGTCGTGGCGAGCGTGTACCGGCCCGAGAGCAGCCCCGACGCGAGCGGGACCCGCGCGATGATCGACACGCCCCGCTCGGCCGCCGCCGGGATCACGTCGTCGAGCGGCGCGAGCCGGAACGCGTTGACGATGATCTGGATGCTCGCCAGGCCCGGACGCTCGAGCGCGCGCAGCGCCTCGCTGCGCTTCTCGACGCTCACGCCGTACTGCTTGACGACCCCCTCCTCGACGAGCGTGTCGAGCGCGTCGAACACCTCGTCGTCCTCGAACACGGCGGACGGCGGGCAGTGCAGCTGCACGAGGTCCAGTCGCTCGACGCCGAGGTTCCGTCGGGAGCGGTCCGTCCACCCGCGGAACGCCTCGAGGTTGTACGCCTCGGGCACCTGGTCGACCCGGCGGCCCATCTTCGTCGCGACGAAGAGGTCCAGCCCAGGGTTCTCCTCGAGGTACGACCCGATGATCTGCTCGGACCTCCCGTCGCCGTACACGTCCGCGGTGTCGAGGAAGGTCACCCCCGCTCCCACCGCGGCGTCGATCACCGCGTGGGCGTCAGCCTCGCTGACCTCGCCCCAGTCCGCACCCAGCTGCCACGTCCCGAGCCCGACGCATGACACCGTGCGTCCGTCGCTCCATCGCTTCGTGTCCATCGCCCCAGCCTAGCCACCCAGAGCCCGGCGTGTTGCCGCCCCGGGCGAGCGTCGTGGCGGACAATGGGCAGGATGCGATACCACAGGAGCGAGGACACGTGAGCGGGCAGGAAGTGCGGATCTGCGTCGTCGGCGACGAGCTGGCGGCAGGCACCGGAGACCCCAAGGCCCTCGGCTGGGTCGGTCGCGTCGTCGCGCGCACGCAGGCGCCCGGGACGCTCTCGCACCACGTGCTCGCCGTGCCCGGCGAGACCACGACAGCGCTCAGCGCACGCTGGGAGGGCGAGGTCGACCGGCGGCTCGCCCACTCCCCTGACGTCGACGACCGCCTCGTCGTCGCGCTCGGCCGGCACGATGTCGCGGCAGGCCTCTCCGTCGCGCGCAGCCGCCTCAACCTCGCGAACATCCTCGACGTCGCCGAGTCCCGCAACCTGCCCACCCTCGTCGTCGGCCCCCCGCCCGGCGCGCACACGGACAACGCGCGCCTCGGCGAGCTCTCCCGCGCGTTCGCCGACGTGACCCACCGCCGTCGAGTCACCTACGTCGAGACGTTCGCCCCCCTCGAGACGCACGACCAGTGGCACGCCGACCTCGCGACGCGGGGCGACGACCTGCCCGCGCAGGCCGGGTACGGCCTCATGGCGTGGCTCGTGCTGCACTCCGGCTGGCACGGCTGGCTCGGCGTCCCCGACGCCTGACCGTCAGGACCGCGGACCCTGCGGCCCGTCCCCCGGGAACGGGCCGCAGCGCACGGCCGCCGTCAGACCTGCATGCCAGCCGCACGCAGGGCCAGGGTGAGGTCCTGCGGCTTCGACGCCGTCTGGAGCGCCTCGTCGTACGAGATACGTCCTTCGAGGACGAGCCCGCCCAGGTGCTGGTCGAACGTCTGCATCTTGTAGTACTCGCCCTCGGCGATGAGGTCCGTGAGCGGCGGGTTGTCGAGCGGCGCCAGGATCGCCTCCGCCGTGCGCCCCGTGTTCACGAGCACCTCGACCGCCGGGCAGCGGCCGTCGTCGACCGTGCGGACCAGGCGCTGCGAGACGATCCCGCGCAGCGTCTGCGCCAGCGCGTTGCGCACCTGCGTCTGCTCGTGCGGCGGGAAGAAGTCGACGACGCGGTTGATCGACTCCTGCGCGTCGAGAGTGTGCAGCGTCGACAGCACGAGGTGACCGGTCTCCGCGGCCTGCAGGGCCGCGCGCACGGTGTCGATGTCTCGCATCTCGCCCACGAGGATCACGTCGGGGTCCTGACGCATCGCAGCGCGCAGCGCGGTCGCGAACGAGCGGGTGTCCTGGCGCACCTCACGCTGCGAGATGATCGCCTTCTTGTCCTCGTGGAGGACCTCGATCGGGTCCTCGATCGTGATGATGTTGACCTCGCGGTACGTATTGATGAGGTCGACCATCGCCGCGAGCGACGTCGTCTTGCCCGACCCGGTCGGGCCCGTGATGAGCACGAGGCCGCGCGGCTCGAGGGCGAGGTCGCCCACGACGGGCGGCAGACCCAGCTCGGCGATCGACGACGACACGACCGAGACGAGGCGGAACACCATCGCCGTCGTACCGCGGGCCTGGTAGGCGTTGACGCGGAAACGGCCGACGCCGGCCACCGAGTACGCGAAGTCTGCCTCGTGCGTGCGCTCGAACTCCTCGACCAGGTCGGCCGGGAGCACCTCGTAGAGCATGTGGTCCGTGTCCACCGGCTCGAGCGTCGGGACCTGCAGACGGCGCAGACGACCGTCGACGCGCACGCGCGGTGCCGAACCGACCTTGCAGTGCAGGTCGGACGCCCCCGCCTTGACGACGGCGTGCAGCAAGGGGATCACGGACTGAGGCGTAGAGTTCACGTCACAGATATCGGAACGATCCCCCGTCGACTTGACCCCGCGTCACCGACGAGAGGGTCGAAACCCCAAGTTTCCCCGAGACGCGCAGGTGTGGGATCATGGTGGGCGCGTGAGCCGAGAGCGTGCGCGGACCTTGAGGTCCGGTGGCGCCCTGTGCCACGACCCCGGACCCGCACGATCGACAGGCGTCACCGTGAGCAAGCGCGGACGCATGCTGCGCAGCCGCACGCGCAACGCCGCCCACCCCGGCCGCCGTCCCAACGCCCGAGCAGGCGCGCGCGGCCTGGCCGGGGCGCCCGCCGCACACGAAGGGCC
>RRZU011879332.1_pt1 | contig 12775 bp, 7 predicted proteins | sample 2165561 | NCBI WGS metagenome assembly RRZU01 (sample SAMN10456909, study PRJNA506462) | wastewater metagenome | isolation source: wastewater sludge | place: USA: Moscow, Idaho
GGTTTGTAGGAAATGTTTCTGGTTACAAGCCTTTCAAATCAAAAATTTCTTTTGATTTCTTGGATAAAGGCAAACAATACATTGCAACCATTTATTCTGATGCAAAAGATGCGGATTATATTAAAAATCCTCAAGCTTACAATATTCGTAAAGTGATAGTGACAAATAAATCAAAATTAGAACAAATATCAGTTGCTGGTGGTGGTTATGCCATAAGTATAATACCCGTATTGAATAAGAATGAAACTAAAGGATTATTAAAATTATAATCTAAGAAGTTTAGTTTTCAATGATTAATTTGATTTAGCAACATTTATAGATATTTGGTTTACTAATGTTTTTATTATGCTTTAGTACCATTATGAAATTTAGAGAAAGTCCAACCACTCGTTTCAGAGTGGTTGGACTTACTCTAAATGTTGTATCTTAAAAAGATGAAACATTAGAATTACGACACTATCCCACAAAGTGTCATTACATATTTAGTTACACAACATAGTTCTATGAAGTATATATCTTGATAGCAGATGTGAACCTACCTTAAATAGTTCTAACTATTTGGGTAGGTTCATAATTTGATTTAAAAAGCTTTTATTGGTTAATTGGTTTGTTCAGAATGTTTTTTTAAGAAATAGTCTATCTCAGAATCGTTTATTTTAGGATTTGCACCGTGTTGACTGGCTACCAAAGCACCTACAGCACTTGCGAAGTTTAAAGAAAACTGAGGAGATTTACCATCTACTAGTTTCGTGATTAAAGCAGCCAGAAAAGAATCTCCAGCACCTACAGTATCTGCCACCTCTATAGTATAGCCGTCGTTAAAATAAATATTTCTTTCCCAGAGTAGTATAGAGCCGTGTTTGCCTCTGGTTACACATATAGATTTGGTATTGGTTTTCTCTGCTATGTACCAGATATTTTCTTCTAATAGTCCAGATGAAAACCCCATTTTAGAAGCAATTTCGAGAATTTCATCATCATTAAATTTAATGAAATCTGATTTTTTCATTAATTCTTCTATTACCTCAATTTTATAATGTGGAGCTCTTAGATTTACATCAAACACTTTGAACATATTATCATTGCTTCGAAGCAAATCTAAGAGGGAACTTTTAGAAACATCATTTCTACAAGCAAGACTTCCGAAAAAGAAAATTTCAGCTTCTTGAACTATTTTTTTTATTTCATCATTAATTTTGATAAAATCCCAAGCAGATGGAAATGTAATGTCGTAAGTAGCCGAACCTCTTTCGTCTAGAAATACCTGTACCACACCTGTTTTGTGATGAGGGTCGGTGATTATGCTCTTAAAATTAATTCCGTTTTCTTCTATGTATTTTTTTAGTTCTTTACCGTCTTTATCATCTCCAATGGCGCTAATCATCGCTACATCCAGTCCAAATGATTTTGTTCTTAATGCTAAATTAAGTGGTGCGCCTCCTATTTTTTTTTCTTTTTCGAAAACATCAAAGAGGATTTCTCCAAAACTTACGGCTTTTAGACTTTTATTTTTCTGCATTTTATTTAGGATTTTTGATTATAATGTTAGAAAATATAGGTGAATTATTTCCACTAAAGATACTCCATTTTTTTCCATTTACATTATAGATTCTGTTTGTGAATGCTATTTTATCATCAATATACAATGTACACACATCATTACTTATAGTTACTATAATTTTATAAATGTGATTGGTATCAAAAACTAAAGGAATTTGATTAATTACTTCTTCTGTACCATTGTTAATGAGATAGGCGGCTAATTTATTGTTTTGAGGTTCAAAGGCAATGTAACAGATATTTTATCTGATTTATGATCAATAGTTCCCATCACTCCATTTACAATAAATGAATTTATATTAACAGAAGTATTGGTAACAAGCCCTTCTTCATTTCTAGAATCGCAAGAATAATTGAGAACCGAAATGAGTAGTACTAAAGCTATATTTTGCAAAAAATTTAATATTTTTTTCATTTTAATATCCGTTATTTTGTTTATATAATCCTTGACTAAAATTTATCTGCGCAAGAGGAATTGGGCAGTATTCTTCTATACCGTGATCAAAACCAGCCTGAGAATAGAAAGTTCTTTTGGTTTTTTCTACGGCATAATAACTGTTCATTGTTTCCGCAGTAATTCCCCATCTTACGAGGTCAAAGAATCTACTTCCTTCCATTGCAAACTCTAATCTTCTTTCCCAACGCAGTGCTTTTCTGGCAAAATCTTGACTCCAAGTACAGTTTACTCCAGGCTCGTATTTGTTAATTAGGTTATTACCTGCATAACTTCCTGTAAAGCTGTTGCTAGCGGAGGCTCTTTCTCTTACCTGATTAATTAGTGGTAATGCAGCCTGATATTGCCCTAGTTCTATTAAAGCTTCAGCTTTTATTAATAACACATCTGAATATCTTATTAGAATTCTGTTTTTAGAATTTCCATAAAAAGGGTCTATGTTTACAGTACATCCGCAGTCTGGCGGAACATTTTCTTTAAGAGAAGCATAATAACCATAAACTCCGGGACTTCTGTTCCAGCTTTCTTTGTATGTTTCATTTAAGTCATATTTCCAAGGCAATCCGGGTAATGCTACCGTATGGTATAATCTAGGATCTACTGTGAAATTGCTTAGATGATTGTAATCTAGGTCTGTTTGGTTATAATCATTAAACATTGGCAGTCCCTGAGCATTTGTTTTAAAAGAATTCACAAGATTTTGACTAGGTTTATGAAAATCACAACAACCTAATCCAAGTGGTAGCGATAGTACATCACCGTAGTTTAGTCTTCCGAAAAGAGTGCCATCATCTTTAGAATATTGTACGGAAAATACAGCTTCAGGTCCGTTTTCATAACTTCCAGGCATAAAGTTATTTCCAAAATCAGGTTCTAATGAATAATTTCCGATGACTTGATTAGCGGCATCTATAGCTTTCTGTAAGGTAGCGGTATTAATTTTTGTTACACTATAATTATCATCTTGTTCATAAGCTTGATAAAGTCTAACTTTTGCAAGATATGCGTAAGCAGCACTTTTTTTAGGTCTTCCTACATCTTGCTGAGCAGTTGGGAGGTATTGTGCAGCATACTCAAAATTGCTTGCAACTGCGTCCCAAAGTTGTTGGTCTGTTAATTTTCTGTTTGAAATATTTTTATATTCATCTACAGGGATAGTCTCATCTACATAAGGCATATATTTGAAGAGAATTTTTAACATAAAATAAAAATGACCTCTTACAAATTTCATTTCAGCAATTCTTTTCTGCTTGTTAGGGTATTCGCTATCAGATAATTGGTTGAGTGCTGCTATTGCCTTGTTTGTTCTCGAAATTCCTACATAGTTTAAATACCATAACCTATCTAATTCTCCAAAATCTGAACGGATATTGTTAGAAATTTCAAAAAAGTGAAAAGCTTGAATATCATTGGTTCCACTTCCGCCTTTATATGCGTCATCTGCTCTTACATTTCCGTAAGGCCATAAACTAAATGGTGTGTCATAATGATCATTGCCTAAAGAAGCATAGGCAGCATTTACAAAACCATCTACATTTTTTGGTGTTACCACGTCTGATTCTGATAGTACACCTCTTGGTTCGTAATCTAGAAAGTCATTACAGGATCTAGTAGTTTCTAGAAAAAGAAAACTGAATGCTATTAAGAATATATATTTTTTCATTTTAATGATATTTAAAAGTTATAAAGAGATATTAATTCCGAAATTGACTGTTAAAGGAAGTGGATAACCGAAGGCAGGAGTTTCAGGATCTACACCAGTAAAATTTTTTGATTTTATTGTCCAAAGGTTTTGTACACTGGTGTATAGTCTGAAATTGGAAATGCCATAATTATCTGATACCGATTTTGGCAGAGTATATCCTATTTGTAAAACACGAAGTTTTAAATAACTTCCGTTTTCTACATAATAGGTGGAAAATCTAGATTCTGCATTGCTATCTACGGTAGTTACAGCAGGAATATTAGAATTAGGATTCTCAGGAGACCAAGCATTTAATAATCTAGTTCCTTTGTTAGATCCTACATCATCTACGCTCCAGAAATCGGTTTGGTATTTTTTCGCATTGATAATATCTACATCTGCAACCCCCTGCCAAAATGTAGAAATATCAAAGTTTTTATAACTAAGGTTGATACTTAATCCATAAGTAAAACTAGGGTTTGGGTTTCCTATCCAAGTTCTGTCTTTATCATTAATAACTCCATCATTATTAAGGTCAGCGTAGCGTATTCTACCCAGTCCTTTGCCTGGTTGTTCTGCAGAATTGTCTAGTTCATTTTGTGTGCGGAATAGACCATCTGCCACATAACCATACATAGAATTAATAGGTCTTCCTAAGATATTATCAGTAGTTCCGTTACCACCATAATTATTTTTTACTTCGTCTGGGAGTTTGGTAATTTTGTTTTTATTCATCGCAATGTTCCCAGAAATATCATACTTTAGACCAAAATGGGTAGTATTTTGATAGGATAAAGAAAACTCAATTCCTTGGTTTTCCATAGAAGCACCATTAATCCATTTATTTCCTCCTTCACCAATAATAGCAAGATAGGGTGGAAGTACTAAAATATCATCTGTTACTTTCTTATAAAGATCTATACTACCGGTAAGTTTTTGTTTGAAAAATCCAAAATCTAATCCTAGATTGCTTTGCGTGGTTGTTTCCCATTTAAGATTATCATTTTTGCTTTGTATGGCAATAAAACCAGAGTTTAAGAGTCCACTATCAGCTCCGGAAATATCATACGCTGTTCCATAAGAGGTATTCCAAGTGGGATTATCACCAGCATAATTAGCTAAATATAGTGCATATACTGCTTGATTACTTATTTCTTGATTTCCGGTTTGTCCCCATCCTAGTCTTATTTTAAAGTCCGATATGAAAGAGATATTGTTTTTGAAAAAATTCTCTTTGCTGATTTTCCATCCTGCTGAAAAAGCTGGGAAGGTACCAAAACGATTGTTTTTACCAAATCTAGAAGAACCATCATACCTTAATGTAGCAGAAAATAGATATTTTTGGTCATAATCGTAAGAAAATTTCCCGAAATAAGAAAGCAAACTATATCGTGTAGAGCTGCCTCCATTATACGCTTCGCCAGTTCCAGCACCAGGATACATATAATCTGGATTTTCTATCAGGAAACCTTCTTTTCTTAACCAGCTATTATCAAAGGTATCTTGATACATTTCTACTCCTCCTAAAATGTCAAAATTGTGATTTCCTGCCTTCGTTATATATTGGGCAGTGTTTGACCAAGTCCATTTATCATTGGTAGATTGGTCTATATTTACTGCATTTTTGGTATTCTGGAGATAACCAGAAACATAACTTCTTTGTAAATTTCTTTTGTAATAATTAGAATAATCTACCCCAAAACTAGATTTGATGTTTAAGTTTTTTACCGGTTGTAATTCAGCATATACATTACCAAAAAGACGAAGATTTTTATAGGCATTGTCTTTGTTGTATTCTAGTAATCTAACAGGATTTTGACGGTCATTCATTCCACCAACCGGTCCTCCCCATCCTATTCCATCTACGGTATGCACGGGTATTATGGGCAATGCTCTAAGTGCGGGATCTATTACTCCAGGATCAGACACTTCACCAGTTCTGTTAATAGTAAAGTTTTCTCCTATTTTTAGTTTTCCATCAAAAAAGTTATAAGATGTATTAATACGTGCTGATAATCTTTTGAAATTTGTAAATTTTACAATTCCATCATTATTATAGTATGCTGTAGAGAAAAAGTAAGAACCTTTTTCAGAGCTGTTAGATACCTCAACATCTACAGAGTTGGCTTGTCCAGTTCTAGAAATTTCGTTATACCAATTTGTATTGGTTGATTTTATTGTTTTTGCAGCGTCTAGATATTCAGGAACGTACATATTATATAGTGTAGGTATGCCGTTTTGTACTCCCCAATCGAAGGTATAGCTGAGGTTGTTTAGGTTAGGATTAATCCCATCATTAATATTGGCTTGCCAAAGAACTTGCCCGAATTGTTTGGCATTGAGTACTTTTGTTTTATTAGCATATTCTGAGTAAGCGGTGTAATAGTTGAGGTCTATCCTCATTTTCCCTTTTTTTCCTTTTTTTGTGGTAATAATGATTACTCCATTTGCTGCTCGAGAACCGTATATACTGGCAGATGCGGCATCTTTAAGAACTTGTATAGACTCTATATCATTTGAGTTGAGTTCGTGCATTCCTGATTTTGTAGGAACACCATCAATTACGTATAAAGGGTCTGTATTATTAAGAGTTCCTACACCACGGATGAGGATTTTGGTATTTCCGCCTGAAGGAGAACCATCTGTGGTAATATTAACTCCTGCAATTCTTCCTTGCATAGATTTCACAAGATTGGGTTCGGTCTGTTTATTAATATCTTTCATATCAACTACAGAGATTGCTCCTGTGATGTCTGCTTTTTTTTGGCGGGTGTAACCAATCATTACCACCTCGTCTATAGATTTTTCTTTTATGGAGGTAAGGGTGATATTTATTTCGGGATTGTTTACTTTGAGTTCTGTACCTTCATAATCTGTAAGGCTGAAAATAAGGGTATTTCCTTTTTCGGTATTTTTTATTTCATATTCTCCGTTTTTATCAGTGGTTGTGGTGGTTCCTGTTTCTGATACTGTAACGGTTACGCCTTGTAAAGGTTTCTTATTAGTAGATATTACTTTACCTTTTACTACCTCTTGTGCCAGTGCAAAAGAAAATGGCAGCATACATAATGCAATTGCGATTTTGTGTTTTCTCATAATAGATAGTTTTTATTTGATGTTAATTTGATGTGCTTTCAAAGATATTTTAGCGTCTTTAGCCTCTGTAGAGATTGATAATTCAGAATATTTTTCTCGAGGGAAGAACATTTCTGTCATTACTTTTTCTCCGTTATTGAAGAAAATTTCCAAAGATGTTTTGTCTAGTAGTACCTTGAGAGAGGCTTCTTTATAATTTCGAGATAAGGGGGCTTTTGAAATTTTGTTAGCAAAATCATTTCCGAAGTTTGTAATACCAGAGAATTGTCTGTCAATAAATAAGTAATGCTCAGCATTATTGATCCCGAAAAATAGTTTTTCTCCTAGTTTATTAGAAAGGGTAAAAATGTATGTATCATTTTTTAAATTTTTGAGATTGAGTTCTAGCACCGTTTTATCTAATTCTATCTCATCTTTTTTGATTAATACATTGCTTTTTTCTATAGGTATATTTTTGATTATTTTTTTGGTCTTATATTTTGAAAGTTGCTGTACTGGCATTGTTTTTAATAGATATTCTTCGTTATTTTTGGTAAGAATTATTTCTCTAGCAATTGTATTAGCGCTTCTCCATTTTTCGGTAGGTACTTCTTGTGCATAGTCCCAATTAGACATCCATCCAATCATTAATCTTTTTCCGTTAGGAGCATTATTCCAAGTAACAGAAGCGTAATTATCTTTGCCCCAATCTAGCCAGATTGCTTCTTTGCCTTCTAGTTGTTTATTGTAGATGTTATCGGGTTTAAATGATTTTCCGTCAAAATCACCTACAAAATATTGTGTAGCAGAACCTCCATTTGGACCACCTGGATTTATACTTACCATAAGAACCCATTTTTCTTCGTTAGTTTCTTTTACTTTTATTGGGAAAATATCAGGACATTCCCACACTCCACCGTGAGCTCCTATATTATAACCAAAGTCTGAAATAAAATTCCAATCTTTCAGATTTTTCGAGGTATAGAAATGCACTTTATTTTGTGCAGCTAGTACCATCAACCATTGTTGTCTTTTTATATCCCAGATTACTTTTGGATCACGAAAATCTCTTATTCCAGGATTTTTAAGAACAGGATTATTGCTGTATTTAATCCAATTTTTACCGTTGTCAATAGAGTATGCTATTCCCTGAGATTCTACATCTATTTTGTGCTCTTTTTCTTTTTCTATATTATGATAGGTAAAAATGGCTACAATAGGAGTATTTTTACCGTTTCCAAAACCAGAAGTATTATTTTTATCTACTACTGCACTTCCAGAGAATATATAACCTAAATGGTCAGGATATAATGCAATTTTTTGTTCCTTCCATTTTATAAGGTCTTTACTAGTGGCATGCCCCCAGTGCATTGGCCCCCATTTATTTCCTTCTGGATAATACTGAAAAAATAGATGGTAAGTTCCTTCTAAATAAAACATTCCGTTAGGATCATTCATCCAATTTGATTTTGGAGTAAAATGAAAATTAGGTCTGTATAGAAATTCTTCTGTAGAAGATTTTGGTAATGATTGTGCTTTACAATTGGATAGAATAGTCATTAATAGACATATTATGCTGTATTTTATAATTTTCATTTTTTATTTTATTTTATTAGTTTTTGACTTAATTTTTCTAAAGTAATACCTTTGGTTTCCGGCATCATAAAAATGACGAATAGTAATTGGAATATCATAGCTATCGTAAAAACAAGAAATACACTGCCTGCTCCGATGGTGGAAAAAAGAAAAGGAATCATAGAGGGAATAACTGCTGCAAGAACCCAATGTGTAGAACTTCCAAAAGCTTGCCCAGATGCACGAAGATGATTAGGAAAAATCTCTGAAATAAATACCCATATAACCGTTCCTTGCCCTATCGCGTGAGCTGCGATAAATAAGAACAGAAATATAGGTATGCTTATACCAGACCAATTAAGAAAAAAGGCTAATGTTACCAGTCCTAAAGAAATAATGTAACCTATAGAGCCTATGTACATAAGTGTTCTACGACCTACTTTATCAATAAGCGAAACTCCTAAAAGGGTGAATATCATATTGGTAACACCTATTCCGATACTGCTAAGTAAAGCTGTTTTTTCTCCTAAACCTGCCTCGCCAAAAATTCTGGGAGCATAATAAAGGAATGCATTAATACCTGACATTTGATTAAAAAAGGCGACTAAAAAAGCTAAGATTAAAGGGAAACGGTATTTTTTCATGAATATATTTTCATCAGGAGTTTCTGCATTATTGTCCTGAATCTGAGCGATTAGTAATTCTGGATCTTCATCTGGATTTATTATTTTCAAGACTTTTTTTGCCTCATCTAATCTTGATTTTGATATCAACCATCTTGGACTTCTAGGGATTGTGAGTACAAATAGAGTGTATATTGCAGCAGGTATAGACTGTACACCTAGCATCCACCTCCAGTCATTTTCGCTAGTCCCACTGATGAGATAATTTGATAAAAATGCTACCAATATCCCTAAAACGATATTGAATTGATATAGAGAAACTAACTTGCCGCGTTCTTTTGCAGGGGCTATTTCTGAGATATACGTAGGAGCAGCTATTGTAGAAGCACCTACTCCCAATCCTCCTAAAAATCTAAAAAAGGCAAAAGTATAAGGATCTTTAGATAATGCAGTACCAATGGCAGAGAATGCATACAATATACCTATTACGAAAAGAGTATTTTTTCTACCAAATTTATTGGTGGGGATACCACCAAAGATAGCACCTATTACAGTTCCCCAGAGTGCCATTCCCATGACTACTGTACCGTGAAATGCGTCTGAACTGTGCCATAGCGCTTGTAGTTTTTTGTCGGCTCCAGATATTACAACAACATCAAAACCGAAGAGAAATCCTGCTAATGCAGCAGTAATAGACCAAATTGCAATTTTATTCATTTTGAGGCAATTTTATTTTTGACTAATGTATCCCGAGAATACAATCCTACGTTATAGTATTGTTTCAAAAATCTTTGCAAATGTGAACAGAATGTTAATTTTATTTAATGTTCTTTAAATCAATGTTTTAAATTTTATATTTTTTAATAAATAAAGCATAAATTATGAAAATGTTACGCATTTGTTAGAAAATGTAACCTGTAAAAAGTATAGGATATATGCACGATGTTGTTATTCTTCTCCAACAGATTTCCTAAAAGTATTGGGTGAAATACCATATTTGTTTTTGAAAACTGTAGAAAAGTAATTAGGGGATGAAAACCCATTTTTGTAGGCAATCTCAGAAATGGTAAGTTCAGAATCTTGGAGCATATTCCTAGATTGTTCTAGACGAAAGTTATTAATATAATCACTTACGTTTTCATTAAAAATGGCTTTAACTTTTCTGTAGAGTTGTACACGAGAAACATTTAAGGATTCTGCTAGATTTTCAACTGAAAAATTTGGATTATCAATATTATTTTCAATATTTTTATTGAGATTACTCACAAATTGTTGCTCTAGATTTCCAAATGATTTAGTTCCTGAGACTCGGTTTATATTATTGGTATAGTAGTATCTCAGTTTTTCTCTATTGTACAATAAAGTTTTTAAAGATTGAATTAAAATAGGATAGTTAAAAGGTTTGGTAAGATATAAATCAACCCCAGATTTTAATCCTTTAATGTAGGATTCTTGGGTATCCATAGCGGTAAGAATAATGGAAGGAATATGTGATGTTCTAAGATCGTTTTTTATAAATTCGCAAATTTCAAAGCCATTTTTATCAGGCAAATTGATGTCGCAAATGATAATGTCTGGTATCATTTCTAAGGCTTTTTCTATAGCATCTGTACCGTCTGATATTATGATATCAAACTCTTTTTGTAATTTATTTTTAAGAAATTGAGATAAGTCTCTATTATCCTCAATTAATAACAATGTATATCTGGATTCTCCTTCATTGGTGGTTTTTAGAATCTCTGTTTCGGCAAATATGTATGGTTCTTTTTGTAGTAATGATGCTTCTATTACATCTGGTTCTTTTATGATTTGATCTTCATTAAAATGTTTGTTTCCTTTAAATAAAGTGATTATAATTTCTGTACCTTGAAAAGATTGTACTTCTATTTTTCCTAAATGAAGCTCTATAAATTGTTTGGAAAGATGCAGCCCAATTCCAGAGCTGTTTTTTCGGTTATTAGAGCCTTTAAAATAAGGCTGAAAAACATTTCTTAGCTCATTTTCTGGTATTCCTATACCATTATCTTTGAAATGAATAGATACATGGTTTCCTTTTTCTATAATATTGATGGTAATTTTGCCATTATCTGGTGTAAATTTGAAAGCATTAGAAAGCAAATTGAAATAGGTTTTGTCCATAAGATTACGGTCTATATATACATCTAGACCTTTGTTATTGCAAATAATTTCAAATTTGATGTTTCTTTTTTTTGCTTCGTTTTCAAAATCTCGATACAATGCGTAAGAAAAATCGTAAATATTGGTCTGTGATACCCTTAGGTTGAAGGTTTTGTTTTCTACTTTTCTAAAATCTAATAGATTCTCTATGAGTCTTAATAATCTGTTAGAATTTTTATTAATCATTTCTAATTCATATGAAGATTTGTTTCCTTTAGATTTTTCTAGGTCTTTTAGAGAATCTACAGAGCTTTGTATAAGGGTAAGTGGTGTTTTGAATTCGTGAGAAATTCCTGTAAAGAAATTTACGCGCATTTCGTTATTCTCTTTCAGTTCGGTGGCTATATTTTCTATTTGGTTTCTTTGGATGGTAATTTTTTCGTTGATAAGTGTTAGCTGTTTGTTTTTGAATTTTATGGTATATATAAGGTAGATACAATATGCTACAGAACATAGCATCATAGTTAGTAAAACAATAGACCATCTTAACAGCACATTTTGAGATGAATATAGCTTAGTGGTTTTAGAAATTGCTTCTACCTGATTTTCTATTGTACTTTGTTGTTCCAGAATTCTATCAAACTGATTTTTCATAATTTCAGCATTGAATCTGTCTATAATAGTAGTATTGAGCTGTATTCTTTTAGGAACGTTATTTCCTTTATGTATTTTGATGGCTGTTTCTATTGCTTCGGCAGCACCAGAAGGATAGAGTAGTGTGGCGTTTAATTTTCCATCCATTACCATTTGTATTCCTCCATCTTTGGTATTGAGACCATCTACCCCAATAAATTTGATGTTTTTTTCTATACCAATATTTCTGGCGGTTTGCCACGCTTGGGAAGCCAATTCATCATTAAAAGCGAAAACATATAGATTTTGATCTTTGAGACTTAAAAGTGTATTTTGAAGACTATCTGTAGACAATCCTTTAAAACTTTTTATCAGATGCACATCGTGTTGGTTCTTAATAACTTCTTGAAATCCTTTGCTTCTTTCTATGGATGGAGAAGAATTGTCATTGCCTTTTATTTCTATAATTTTTTTATCAGATTTAGAATCAGATATAATGTATTTAGCAGCTTCTTTCCCTATTTCTATATTATCTGCACCTATATAAGTTGTATATTGGTCAGAATCAATTTTTCTGTCTAGTAATATTATAGGAATATTTTTAGCATAAGCTTTTTCTATTATTGGGATTAAAGATTTAGAATCTATAGGAGAAATAATAATAATATCATTTTTCTCATCTATCATTTTTTGAATATCCTCAGTTTGTTTTTTGATTGATCCTTCGGCTTTTAAAATTTTAAGCTCTATATCAGAATAGAGGGAAGCCTGAATTTTCATCGAGTGATTCATAGCATCTCTCCAAGGGTGATTGCCCAATCCCTGAGAAAAACCAATTTTCAATTTGTTAGAACCAATATCATTTTTACATCCTAAAAATAATAAAGAAAAAAGGAGCGAGTAGAAAAAAACTGATATTGATTTCATTTGAAGCAGTTTTAGAGATAATATTAATGCAATATTAAAAAACTTATTCTTAATATAAAATTTTTAGTTTTGCTCATCATTTTACTAATCAAATTTTCTTTGATATATTCATTTTTGAAATGTTAC
>RRZU010618255.1_pt1 | contig 12772 bp, 7 predicted proteins | sample 2165561 | NCBI WGS metagenome assembly RRZU01 (sample SAMN10456909, study PRJNA506462) | wastewater metagenome | isolation source: wastewater sludge | place: USA: Moscow, Idaho
AACCGATACAGAAGGAAGGGGTAATATGTTGCCATTATTGAGAAATGAAACCGCATTCACGTTGGCAACAATTTAGAGTTCAGGCCTGTCACACACAAAAAAAGGCCCCATACGGAGAATATAGTAAATTCTATGTAATACTCTGAGTGACTGACTGAAAGTCCTTTGAATACTATATTTCAGAGGACTTTTCACTATTACATACTGTGTAATGGTGTGTGTAAAAATCAGAGGCGCTAATTAAAGTGTCTTGCAGGATCAGAGGCAGTATTATTTTGCTAACCGCGTATAAAGTTATAAGAGCACAACTGAGAACTTAGGCATCATCATACTAGCTGCAACTCATTTCTGGGCAAAAGCCAGTCTCATCAAATCTTTTTCACTTGTATGTTTAGTAACAAAATTTGAGGAACCGCGCAAAACGATTCCTCAAAATACCATAGCTATCTCGGCTCATCTTGAGATTAACGATTGAATCTGCTGGCGAACATCACGGCCTTGCCCGTCTTGTTCAACAGCCATAATGAAAAGACATTTCTCATTGCTTAGTTCTGCCCATTTATCACCGATAGCACGTTTTTCCGCTGAGTCGTCATTAGTTACATAAGCTTCTCCTTTGTACTCGACAACTAGCATGCGACCATCGTTAAGCTCACATACAAAGTCTGGGTAAAACTTGCTATGAGCCAGTGGCAGCCAAAATGAAGCTTGATCTCGGCGTACAAGGTTGCGAATCCAGTGTTTTACATCTGGTAGGCCGTCTATTGCTATGGCACATTCATATTCCTCCCCTGTAGCTTTTAAATCCTCAATAAGGTTCTGCGGAAAGTAATGCTTCTGGAATTTATAGCGACCAGAATAGTAAGGTGGACGAGATGGGTAGTGGCTCGGCTCGAAGTTGTACATGAACTCATCGGATACACACGCTGTACTTTCAGCACTGAACAAGCACGCTTGATATCCAGCTTGCTGAGCTTGCTTTCGGTATAAACGGATAAGATCTCGTATAGCACGTGCCAATGGAAATTTGTTGCGAACCAAAGCTGTAAGGGACAAGTTAGGATTTTGAAGCAAATTTTTGACTAGACGGCCCAAGAAGCCAACAAGTTGATGCTGTAGGACATCTGGCTGTCTCAGCTCCCTGTCTAGCCATCGAACGAGATCTTGCTCTGTTACGTCAATAAAGCCTTGGTTGAAAGCGATGATTTCCTTTTGATCGGCAACCTTATAAGTGAGAGACTTACCGTCCATGTCAATAGCAAAACTATTGCTAGTCTCGTTCATTACAAAGTTGGTCAACTCTGCTGAGTAGTCGAGCAGATTCCAGCTATGTGCGTGAAGAAAAACTTCTGATTCAACAAGCTCCAACTCGCCTTGTTCCATCATGCACAGATAAGGAAGTGAGCCGAATTTTTCCCCACGTTCTGAAGGTGCCTTCATAGCTTCAATAGCCTGATTATGCACTCGAATATCACGTTCAAAGGCTTCACGCTTTTTACCCGCTTTTACGTGCTTCGTTAGCGCTTTTTGTATGCTTGGTGAAACTTCGCCTGTCACTTTGACCACTGCGGTGTCAGTTTGCTCATCACGAGTCATCGTGATCTGCTTCTTCTCTGACTCAGAAAGCTCTGTTAGATCTGGTAAATCTTCAACCTCTACAACAATAGCAGGAGGTGGTGTCGGTTTTACTTGAGTTTGCTCCTGCTCACCACCGAATAGATCCCCTTGACCCCCCGTCGGAGCTTGCTCACGTAAAAATGCTGCGATCTCCATTTCCTCAAAACCCATAGCGATGAGCTTATCCGTCAGCTCTTGAGCTGCTTTTGCAAACTTCGACGTCGCAAGATGCGCATAAGCACGGTTCAAATCTTCAATGGTTCGACGGCGGGCGTAAGGCATACGCAGTACACGGCCAAGTAACTGTTCAGCATCTTTACTAGACGACACTTGCTTCACCGAACAGAATACGTAGGCAAAAGCGCAATCCCAACCTTCTTTCAGGGCTTCGATAGTGATGATGTATTCGACCGGGCAATTTTGTTCGAACAGGTTAATCCCATCTAGCTCTCGCTGGTTACCTGTTGCGACCGCAATCTTATCTTCATCAATGTTAAGCTGATTAATAAGATGATCTCTAAGTAACTCGACAGTCACCTCGCCATTTTTGTTTTCAGCTTGAAACAAGGCTATCGGGCGGATGTAGTCCTCATCTTTTTGAGCGTCAGCCTGGAGCTTGTTACGTGTAATCACAGCATCCTGAACTGCATCTTGCCAATTCTGATGTTCCGTCAAAACAATCGGCAATTTAATCATCTCTTCGGCTTTCAGCTCGGCAGCTGAGACGTGAAACAAAACGTTACTACCGTTTGCACTAGTGGTGTTTGGTGTAGCGGTAAACTCGATGACAGCAGCTGGATGCACTCGTCGCAACGTGTCAAAGGTTAAGCTGGTGCGAGCATTATGAGCTTCATCCACTATCACCACAGGCCGATACAGGGCTAATAAGTTGGCAAAAGAGAATTTGATGCTGCCAATTTCACGACTACTCAAACCGTTCTCTTGTACATCAGCTTCAGAAACCGTCTCCAACAGCGGCAAGGAAGGGTGATTTGCTGGAATCTTGGCAAAGTGTGGCTCAAAGTTTTCGTGGTAAGCGTAAACCTTGCGTCCAGAGGTGTCAGAAACTCTCAAGTTAGCTAGGGTAGATACAACCACAATGGCCTTATTGCCTAAGTCTTGTGGTCGAATTTGAGTCACTTCATCAATATCGAGCACCAGTACTTGGCGATTAAAAGCTGCGTCGAGCTTTTCACGATAGGGATGACCCGGTGTTTTCAGTGCTTCTACTGTTTGCTCGCGAATTGTAATGCTTGGGACTAACCATAATGCAATAGGGGCTTCAGTCTCTAGGTAATGACGTGCGGCAACCTCAACAGCATGTGAGCCAAGAACAGTTTTACCACCGCCTGTTGGAATACGCATACAAAAGTACGGAACTTGTTCGAAACCATAATCACGGTAAGCGTGTGAAGGGAGTTCTTGTTCTTCCAGAGCTAACTTATACGCATCTTCAACACTGTTACTACTGAGGCAGTGCGATAGGAAAGATTGCATCACATCAACGGCACGTTGTTGATAACCTTTTAACTTAAACATTCTGTGGGTTCCTTATCAAAGAGTGCCGACGTCGTATGGGATCTGCTTGAACGTGATGTTCGCTTGTTTCAAGCGAGCCTCACCCAAACGGCTTGATTCACCGTAGATCACGATGCGTTCATGTTTGTTGATGTCTGGTAAGTTGTTGAGTACTTTGCTTGTCAGCACATTGCCACCTGCTGGACGACGATCACCCAGTATGCCGTTGTAGAGCAAGTAGTATGCGGTATCGTTATGAACAGCCAGCAACGGAGTATCGGCTTTGTTGCCAAGTGGTGTTTTCGTTTCTAAATACCATATATGTGATGCTAAGGTGGGAAACTTAATGTCGGTATTGAGGCAGCCGTATTCATCGAATACAGCTTCGCCTAATTTATAGAAGCGAAAACCGCCACCACTTTCCCAGTTTGAATCCGTAGTTATACCGCCAGTATCTTTACCTTCGATAACTTTTTGTAAACGCGGTTTGATATGGGATTGGCTATGATCTCCAATTTCAACCAATATCCACTTTCGGCCAAGCTTGTGAGCGGTACTGCCTGTTGTTCCTGTACCCGCAAAAGAATCTAAAACAAGCTCCCCTGGCTTTGTCGTCATAGTAATAATGCGTGCGACTAAATCTTCAGGTTTAGGTGTATCAAATGACAATGATGATCCCAATAAAGCTGTCAAATGAGCTTTTGTTTGCCTTGTTGTGTGTAAATCATTCCAAATTGTAGGCCAAGGACGAGTAGGATTATCTGGTGCAAATTCTCGCGTATAAGGAACCCAACTATCACCACGCTTTTTCCACACCAACTTATCTTGTGAAATTAGCTCGTCGACAGCTTTTTTGCCAAGAGCCCAACGAGCATCTCGTCCATCATCATGAACTGGGTAAATTAAATTGCCATCCGGGTCTGATATTGGAAAGTACATCGATGGTCGATCTTCTCGCAAACTAGCCTTTCCATTTTTTTTCAATAACCTATCTCTATATGGTTTGTCTGAAGAGTCATCAGGTGAACGATAGGAGTCTAAAATAGAGCTGTCTGATTTTCGCTCAAAAATTGCCTTTTCTATATTCTTCGCATAGCAAAACACATATTCATGATCCGGAGTGATTGTTACCTTATTATCATTTGGGCTATCCACTTTTCTCCAAATAAATGATGTAACGAAATTGCGTCGACCGAATAACTCATCCATTACAACTTTGAGGTAGTGGCTTTCGTTGTCATCGATAGTTACGAAGATGCTACCCTGCTCTGAAAGAAGCTCTCTCAAAAGCTCCAACCTTGGGTATATCAGAGAAAGCCATTTACTATGCTCTAGATTATCATCATAGTGATCAAACGCGCTTTTGGTATTATATGGTGGGTCAATGAAAATACATTTCACTTTACCAGCATAGTAAGGGATCAAAGCCTTAAGCGCTTCAAGGTTATCACCTTGAATCAGCAAATTTTCATTATCAGCATCTCCATAGGAGAGCTCTGGAACTTCTTCCAAGAGCCTGTAAGTGCATTTTTTAGACATTGTTATAGCTTCGTCTTTGTTAAGCCAGTTCAAAATTGGCATCTTAGATCCTCAAATTTTATCTACGTCTAAGCCAGCTTGTTTCAATCGGCTGGTAAGGTTTCTCATTTTGCTAAATTCGGTGCCATTTTAGTATCATTCCCCCACAAGCTTGCTAGGAAGAAGGAACGGCGCGATGTTAGTGATTCGTTTGGTAGCTGAGTTTCCCATGTCGATAGCGCTTTGAATCAAACTTGAATCTCCCATCATCACCAGCTCACTAGTCGGGCGAGTAACCGCCGTGTATAGCAATGATTGGTCAGTCATTCTTGAGGCGTAGCTTGGCAGCATGAGTATGCACTTAGGCCATTGTGATCCCTGTGATTTGTGAATCGTGATTGCGTAGCCGAGGTCGATATTCTCGATGGTGTCGTCTGTTATATCAATGTGATTCCCATCGATATTCATCACTCCATACTCACCCATATGAGGACTATCGTAGACCTCAACGATTTCACCTAAGTCGCCGTTTCGAATATCAGCATCGTAGTCGTTTCGTGTGACCATAATACGGTCACCCAATCGAAGCTTCGCTCCGCTATGGGTAACCCAAGGAATCCACCCATAACAAGGGTGCTTATGGTGAAGTTCATTAGGCGCATACTCGTCATACTGTGCTTGAATGAGTTTGTTGATCTCTTCTACACCCAATGGCCCTTTGCGTGTAGGGGTCAGCACAATGCAGTCTGCGGCTTCTTTGGTTTTCTTGTACTCTGAAACGAGGGCTTCATGTGTGGATTCTGGCAAATATCGAGTATCACCTGTTGAACTATTAAGCAGATTGGTATCTAGCTTTCCAGTTCGGATTGAAGTCGCCAGTTGATGGATGCCACTTTGTTCGCCTTGACGCTTAACCTGTGTCAACTCGAAAACAGGCAGTGCGCTGTTCATCGCTGCATGAAAAATGAGACCTCCTCCAACTGGAGGGAGCTGTGATACATCTCCAACCATGACAATACGTGTGGCGTAGGGCAGCAGTCCAACAACCCTGTATGCTGAGACCAGATCAACCATGGAGGCTTCATCGACTACAAGGAGAATATGTTCTTCTACATCTGGCTTCTTCTCGCCAAGTTGGTCGGATATAAACTTGGCAATCGTTTGGGCTGATCGTCCTGTGCTTTCCTCCATGCGCTTTGCAGCTCTTCCTGACAATGCCAGTTGATGAATCGCCATGCCTGATGACAGTTTCTCGTAAACAGCCAACATAGCTAGAAGAATGGTCGTTTTTCCTGTTCCAGCGCCTCCTGAAATGATGGACACCGAAGACTTCACTGCACCTACAACAGCCTCTCGTTGTTCGGAGGTCATATTAAAGGGTAAGGTGCTTTCAAATGATTGGAGCGCTGACTCAATTTTGTCGTTTGTAAGGTCGTTCTCCCACACAGCCAACAATGATCCCGAACCTTGAGGACGTTGATGGCACTTCTCTAAGAAACGACCTACCGTGCGTTCCTGAATCGCTGCGCCGAGGCTCTGAAATCCACCTTCAACTTGTAGGAGTGAACCATGCTTTATCGCTGCGTCTGCAACACCATTAGAATCAAGTTCTAGCCCTTTGCATAATAACTTTGATCGCTCAGAAAGTTCGCATTCAGGTATGACAGTCGAACCCGTTGAAAAACAATATTGGGTAGCGATTTGCTCTGCTATTGCAGATTTTATTCGACTCTTTGTGACATCTAACTTCATGCGCTTGATCAGTTTGAGCGTGTCATCAAAAGACACCCCGAACGCGGTGAGAATTAGAGGGTCATCACTGATGGTTTTTACGGGATCGTCATAAACTCTGGCAAGGGCTTGAGCAAGGGACAGGGGAAGTTTTGAACCTTGAAGCCACTCTAACGCTGCGTAGAAGCTCTCTGACGGCCATTTATCAATGATTGCCTGTGCTGACTGAGTTGATACGCCAGCAACGCTTGTAAGCGCCTCTACGTCCCTCTGACGGACTCTACTGTCAAGGTCGGGATATTGACGTACCAAGCGCTTTGCTTTTACTTCGCCGACCCCTTCGATGTTCGCAGCAATCCATCTTGCCAACAGTTCGCCTGATGGACGAAGGAACTCAGCCTCTTTGACCTTCATGTAGCGCTCAGTAATATCCTGATTGCCCGCTTTGAACCTATGATTCCTCGTACCGCCTGCTACCTTCCAAACAGTGCCTACCTCAGCGGCATCTCTGCATTTCTCAGGAAAAACCAAACATAGCGTAGTCATGCGTCTGATGATCGATCCGTCCTCAGCGATCTCCCATGCTGTGCGGACTCCTTTAGGACGTATTTTAGCGATCTGAACCTTAATCATCGTGGTTGATAACCTGTTTCCAGTAGCACCGCTTTCATCGCTGCATACTTTTCGTTTTCACGCTTGAGTTGGGCATTTTCTGCTTTAAGCTTGACGATCTGATCCATCAGCTTGCTGACTTCTGCATTGGTTGATGCGACACGTTTTTCTGATCGTTCACGAGCGGCTTTTTGAGCCTTAATGTCAGCCTCTTTCTCCCCAAACCATCGAACATCTGCTGCCTCAATCATCTGGCGAATTTTATTATTCGAACCCATTGAGGAACGTGGAATACCTAGCTCATCGAACAGTGCAGAACGATTGATGATTCCACGGCGTTCGTATTCACCGTAGTCACCCGTAGCATCGCGCTCAGCAATCCACTGCTGGACAGCCAGAGCATTGTCTTTGCCCTTCTGAACCCCATTACTCATTGATCTCACCCAAGAGCTTCTTTAGACCCGTCAAAAAGCCGCGAGGCAGGATTTCTTGACCATACTCATCCGTCACCCGTCCATGAGCTGTAGCCTTAAAATCCAGCGCTTCTAGCCATTCATCCGTGCAGACTGATTGAAGAGCTTTAATCTCGTTCTCGGAGCAGATACCTTTCAGTGACGGAAGTAGCTCAACCGTGGATTCAGACTGAGGCGCGGTGTACGTTGTCGGGCGCTTATCAATCACGATCTGCGTCTTGTTTTTGAGCATGTTCACTTCGCTCTTGTAGCGATCACGCTCACGAATTATCTGACCAAAAAGAGCACGGACTGCCGTGTCATCGATGCGCTCTAGCAACTGATAATCCTGCCCCGATTTGCGAGCAGCGACTGAAGGCGGCTTCTTGGTTGTGGTCTGAGCCTTCGCTGCCCAAGCTTCAATCAAATCGCGGTAATGCTTGTTGGCAGTTGCACGAATTGACTGATAACCAACGCCTCTTGCTTCCTCTGAAACACGCCCAATTGTTGTAATTGAAAAGTCGCGCTTACCTAACTCAAAATAGGTTTTGAGCGTCTCGTTCAGCTTATCCAATGATGCTTGCGTTTTTGCAGATTTACCTACTTTCAACGTCTCTAAAACAGCGTTTATATCTATCTGCATCAGACCACCTCCATCAGTGAAATTCGCTTGGCGTTATTATTCGTCAAGGTAAGCGGTTTAATATTGCATAGCTCCTCAAAGCCTGATTCTAGCAAGCGTGCATCCGTTAGGTATTGCTGAGCTTCTATGTAATTGGATGCGATTCTATACCCCTCAAGCTTATCATCGGGGTTCGCAATCATCGCCATTTTTCGCATGATCGCATTACCCGCAATGAGTTGGGTTTGCTCATCCATTTCAAGGAAAATGGGCTGGTAGCCATAGCGTGCCATCATGCGGCTAAGAGCGTTGGTACGCTTCGCGATGGCAGGGGTTTTACGCAGGTCATCGTGCAGGTCGGGATAGAACTCAGCATCGTCACATAGCAGCGACAAGTGTAGCAGTTCAGACTCGGTTTCGATGAACTTCATGCTTACACTGAGGTCGTCACCAGAACCCACCGCAATCAGCTTCTGACCTTCATCATCATCTTCACGCTGATTCTCAATCTGGATGATGCGGTTGATCAGATTGAAGGTTGCGATGTAGTCCTTCGCGTATTCGTCAGCCTCAACTCGCTGCTTCTCATAACGGCGCTCAAGGGCTTGCAGTTGCTCATGTTTGAGGAAGGGGTGACCCTGTTCCTCGGCCATGTACAACTCATCTTTAAGCGCTTCCAGATCGCCCTCAAGTTCAGTTGCTAATTCTGCCGCCTGATGCGCTTTGTAGCTGATCTGGTTGAAGTGCGAGTTAAGTGCAGGGAGGTAACTGGCATCGGTGATAAACCAGCGGCAACGTGGGCAGTTTTCGGGGCCATGAGGTACAGGGGCATAAACGCGCATTTTGGAATTCTCCGCCGAATCCTTGATAATCGGGCCACCATTCCAGCAGCCGCCCACGGTTGAAAGCTCATCGGAACGCACGGTATTACCGCCGACCAAACAGAGTCCCGTTGCACGCTCTTCCCAACCAATCGGATTGCGATTCGCCAATACTGCCTCGATTGAGTTATGAGTATCCGAATGATAAGCGGCACGTAGTTCGATCTGATTCATCTCAGCATCGACCAGAAAATTCTTAAGTGACGCTTCACCTTTTTCTATGAGTGCTGCGTTGGCTTCTTTCATTTTTTCAGCCATGACTGAAGGCGTGATCTTGTTGTAGTAGATCGTCATAAGAAGGCGTGTATGGCCAGCTAAGAGCTTAGATATGACGGGCAGTGGCAGATCCGTATCCATCGTGTAACAGGTGATCAGCGACACCCTCAAGCTGTGTAGGGGATATTCTGTTGATACCTTACTTGTTTCGTTACCAGCGTAATCCTCTCCGTAATCCTTAACGAAGCGCAGGCGGTCACCGTTCGACATCGTTTGACCACTGGCAAACACATCATCCTCAAGCTTGGATAGGAGGCGATACCATGGGCTTGTAACGGAGCCTTCAGCTAAAGGCTCGCTTGAGTTAGGTGCTCTAAAGAGAAAGGCAAACTCCCCTATTGCTCTTTTTTGAGTTTCGGATTTGGCAGCTCCAAAGTGAGTACGCTCAAGCTCTGTGCCTTTGGTTAGACGATCTATCGGATTATATTTCTCTTGCCAGTTACGGAGTTTTTCCAGCCAATACAGCAGCTCTTCGTGCTCCCATGGGACGGTGTAGCCGCGTTGGTTTTCATCTTTATTCTGGTCGGCTGTTTTGTTTGTAGAGATGTGCAGACCCGTTGAATAGCTTTCGCTCATCGAGTCGAAAATACGCTTGAACACGCCTTTCTGATAAGGGCGTTTTGCGGCGCCGTACTTAAACGCGTGCTTGGTGTTCTCGACCCACTGACCCTGTTCGTAACGCCACGTATCACCTTCACCCGAGTCCAGAAAACGCACCTGATACGAGCGCAAGGGCAGGTGAAGTTTGGTGAACATAAACATCGCCATAACAGGCGACCAGATTTCGTGAATCTCTACTGTTCGATTATTGCGTATAACGAATCGAATGCGCGAAATACAGTCTGGATCGCTTGGATCAATCACCTCTGGCGAGACTTCCATCCACGCAGTATTACCACTTTGAAGGTGTTCGATTGACCAGTGCCAATCGTTGAAATGACGACCTATCCACGGAGTCTTCGTATTGGATTCGGGAGGATACGGACAGACAATCTGGCGTAACTGCTGGATGTAACGGTAAGGCAGCGGGCTATGGACGGTTTCTGTTTTTGGGAGCTCACTGCCAATTTTATGAAAAGGGCTATCAAACAGTGGGGTAGAAATCCCGTGATCATCTTCAACAGATAAATGAGTCTTTAGAATGTAATCGATTAACGAATTGACGTTGCGAACTTTCTTACTATTACTATTCGAATCTTTTGAGCCATTGGATTTGAGGTAGTTATTAAACTCTTCGCTTGAAACCTTGTGTCCCTGAGGGTGTCCTTTAAACATCGAAACGACATCAAACCCATACGGAGCGTGGTTCGCAAGATAGTTTATAAAGTGCCTGATACACTTAAGCTTGTCACTGATCCCTACGTGTTGCTCAGCGAGCCATTCAGCCCCATACTGCTGCCACTGTAGCCATTCAGCCCCGAAATCCTTAGTGATCCAGCTCAGCGTTAGATCGGTGGAGTAGCCTTTGCCTTTTAGTTTCTTCGTCATCGCTATTTCTTCCCTAATCGTGGATTCTTGCCCGTGAAATACCCATCGGGGTCTATATCTTCAAAACCGTGTTCTGCCAGTGTTTTCCAGTCGAATGAGCTACCCAGTTTTGGCGTGTCCGATTCCAGCTTGAGCTGCTCAGAAGCGTTGGAAAGGGCATTCGAAACTTGCTGGCTGGAGGGCATCGTGTAGACCGTCTGAGACTCAAGACTTTTATGATGCAGGCACTTTTTGCGAATGAGCGGATCAACCCCCGCGCTAGTCAGTTCACGACCAAAGCGATGTCGGTGTCCGTGAGGGTCAAGACCCTCTGCTTTATTAGGCTCTAAGCCGATTCGTCTCAGCCCCAAGGCATAGCTCTGGTTAAAGGCATTCTGTGTGTAAGGATTACCCAAGTAGCGCGAATCGAAGCTGATGAAAGCATAAGGGTGATTGCAGTGTACAGCGGCTCGGTAAACCAGATATTCACGCCACAGTTTCATGAACACATAGCGATATTCGCTAGGGAAAAACCAGCCCTCTAAGTACCCATCCTTGTGATCTACCACTCTCGACTTCCACCCAAGGCGCTGAGTGCCTAGCATCTCTTGTCGTGGGGTTCTTCCGTATTTTTCCTGCAAATAGGCTTTGCGCGTACTCACGCCTTTGCGTGATTTCCAGTTATCTGGAGCCTTACCATCGATCTCGTTGTAGATTCGGACAATCACCGCATCATTGTCATGTGGATCTTCAAAAACGTCAGTCACCCACAGCAACAGAGCCTCACTGGCCCTGAATCCAGCGCCTTGCATCAGTAACAGGATAAGCTTGTCACGCAGAGCCACACGCGGATCGCTAGCGCCTCCGATACCGTTCAGGTAAAAGTTTTCGAAATGTTTGGCTGGAAAGGCGATTGCATCATCTTCCGTCTTGGCTAGGGGCGTTCTTCCTTTGATGGAACGCGCTCTTTTAACCGTGGTGTTGAACGACTTGTCTTTTATATGTCCTAGGAAGTCATTTCGATTTCGGCGGAACCACGCGGCATACTGAATGCGCTCTTCATGCTTAGTGGCAACTCTGAGCGTGTTTAGCTCCTTGCCGAGCCCCTCGTCATCCATCCATTGAGTGAAGCTAGTTAGATGCGATATGTGTCGGGAAACGGTGCCTGTAGTCGCGGGAATCCAGTAGAGTCCTGATGGATCGATCCCGTCATCGCCAACTGTTCCGCTATACAATCGACGGACAAACACGCGGAACAACTCTTCAGGATCGTTGAACATAGACTTGTTAGCGTCCATGAATTCGATCAACAAGATAATCGATTGAATGTGCTTGGAAATAGTCGATTGAGAGCGACCGTTCAAATGCAAACTCAGCACATAGTCGGTCACTGATTCCAGCACGCCTTCATCAGTCAAGATGACAGGTATTTCTGTGGCGATGCCACTACTGTCCTCGACTATTTTTGCAGTAACTTTCGTCGCTATCATCTCGATTCCTTACACATAATGCACACATTACACTATATGTACGTTTATATTTCAAGCAAAAAATAACCCCCTTTACAGGAGGTTATTATCAGAATTGCACACTTTTAAGCACTATAAAGAACAACATGGCTCCTTTTTTATTTTTCGTTCAAAAACTCCTAATATTTTTGCAATTCAATATGTTGAAGTGATTAATGAATATAAATAAGTTTCAAAATGCACACTGAACACAAATTTAACATTTCGCTGTTCATAGTAAAATAAAGAGCAGTCTAGAGTTAGCTTACTCACATTTGCAAAACGATAAAAAATACCTAACAACAAATACTTAGATTTACTCTTTTTATATAATAATCACTATAACTAAGGGTATTCAGTTACAGTAATAACACGCACAATCTATTTATCAAAATTACTTATAGAACAGCACAGGAGTATTTGACATGATTTAATGTGGTTCCGTTAATTAGACCACTCAATTCAGTTTTATAAGTGATAAATCCGCTCTAAATATTTAAATTATGCTGCCATTACTTTTAGTAAATGTTGATCATAAAATTCATCCGGTGTTGCCTTATTCAAACTTGA
>RRZU010273626.1_pt1 | contig 12771 bp, 13 predicted proteins | sample 2165561 | NCBI WGS metagenome assembly RRZU01 (sample SAMN10456909, study PRJNA506462) | wastewater metagenome | isolation source: wastewater sludge | place: USA: Moscow, Idaho
AAAGCTCTCAAAACATATTTCCCTGTTTTTTCAAGCATCTGGTAAGTTTCTTTACCAACTTCATTAAATTTTGGAAGTTCCTCTACGATGACGTTATCAGGATATTCGCTTCTGTATTTTGAATCATCCGAAACATACTGTCCGAAATGCCAAAATTCTTTCAAATCTCCTTTTTTAAAGCCTTTTGCAGTTTCTTTTCCAAAACCAACATAACCTCTTTGTCCTCCAATTCCGGGGATCTCGTACTTGAGTTTTGTTTCTGTTGGGAGTTCAAAGAAGTTTTTGACTTCTCCATAAAGATCGTCTACGAGTTTGTCGTCTAGGAAATGTCCTTTTAAGGCAACAAAACCAATTTCTTCGTAAGCTTTTCCGATTTCATTTACAAATTTCTGTTTGCGTTCCGGGTTGTCCGAAAGGAAATCACGCAGGTTTACACTAGGTATTTTATCCATTTTAGAAATTTTTCGTGGTGCTAAAATACGGTTTTTACAGAAACACAAAACTTATAGATAAAAACTTTTCAAAATTCTGAAATCTGTTAATTATCTTTGCAAAATGGATTTACAATATCTCGTGAGAGAACCTCAAAATATCACCCCAGAAACGCCCGTTTTATTTTTGCTTCACGGTTATGGAAGTAATGAAGAAGACCTTTTCAGTTTTGTTCCAACTTTGCCGGAAGATTGGTTGGTTATCAGTTTTCGAGCGCCGAAAGATTCCAGTTATGGAGGTTATGCTTGGTTTGATATCGATTTCAATAATGCTGAAAATTTTGTAGACGAAAATGAAGCAAACGAAGCGGTAAAACTCGTTTTGGAAAACATAATGGGCGTCACAAACCGATACGGATTGACGGATAACAAAACGCATCTTTGTGGTTTCAGCCAAGGTGGAATGATTGCTTATTCTTTGGCATTACAATATCCAGACCTGTTCTCGAAAGTGGCTTGTCTCAGTTCCTATCCCGAGGAGAAACTTCTGAACAACATTGATAGAAATAAAAAGAAGTACGAAAACATGCGTTTCTTTATTTCGCACGGAACAGAAGATGCTGTGATTCCTTTGGAATGGGGACGAAAAGCAGCCGACCTTTTATATGATTTAAGTGCTTATTTTTCGTTTAGAGAATATATGTCCGGCCACGGTGTCAATCAGAAAAATTATCTTGATTTGATGGATTTCTTCAAGAAATAATCAGAACTTAATAAAAACAAAAATCCCGATAATTGAAAAATTATCGGGATTTTTTGTGTATAATTTATTTTTAAGAATTCATCACATCCTCAATTTCTTCCACAGTAATTGGAATATTAGCCATCAAATTAAATGGTTTTCCTGAAGACTGGATTACAAAGTCGTCCTCAATTCTATCTCCAAATCCTTCTGCCGGAATATAGAAACCAGGTTCGTTTGTGAACACCATATTCTCTACAAAATCATCGGTTAAGATTCCATAATCGTGCGTGTCTAATCCCATATGGTGGGAAGTTCCGTGCATCATATATTTTTTGTAAGCAGGCCATTTTGGGTCTTCGTTCTGAACATCAGCTTTGTCAATTAATCCTAGTTGCAGCAATTCTGAAGTGTACACCTCTCCCATTTCTTTGTGGAATCTGTACCAATTATTCCCCGCTACCAGACGATCCTCTGCTTCAATTTTACATTTTAATACGGCATTATAGATTTCTTTTTGTCTAGCAGTAAACTTTCCGTTTACGGGAATAGTTCTGGTGAGATCACTGGCATAATTGGCGTATTCTGCTCCTACATCCAGAAGAATCAAATCACCATCTTTAGTTTGCTGGTTATTAGCAATATAGTGGAGAACGTTTGAGTTATTTCCACTAGCGATAATTGGTGTGTAAGCAAATCCTCGGCTTCTGTTTTTTACAAATTCGTGAATCAGTTCAGCTTCAATTTCGTATTCCCACACGCCTGGTTTAATAAAAGCCAATAATCTTCTGATTCCTTTTTCGGTAATATTACAAGCATTTTGAATCAAAGCTAATTCTTCTGGTTCCTTGATGCTTCTCAAACGTTGGAGAATTGGGTTACTCCTTTTATAATTGTGCATGGGAAAATCTGCCTGCACTTTCTTGATGAAACGATCTTCCCTCAGTTCTGTTTCTACGGAATTTCTATAATGTTCATTTTTGTTGAGATAAACATTTTCTGCTTCATACATCAAGTTTTTAAAAACTTTTTCGAAGTCGCTGAGCCAATACACCGTTTTAATTCCTGACAATTCATAAGCCTGATCTTTAGAAAGCTTTTCTCCTTCCCAAACTGCAATATGATCATTCGTTTCACGTACAAACAAAATCTCCCTATTCTCTTCCAGATAAGCATCAGGAAAGATTACAAGAATACTCTCTTCCTGATCTACACCACTTAAATAAAAAATATCACGATGCTGCTGAAAAGGCATTGTAGAATCTGCACTGATGGGATAGATATCGTTGGAGTTAAAAATCGCCAGAGATTTTGGAAGTAGTTTTTCTGCAAACTTTTTTCGGTTTTTTACAAACAATGAGCTTGGGATCTTTTCGTATTTTGTTGTCATTACTAAAATAGATTTTTATTAATTTCTTTGGGGGTTAATTTTCCCAAAAAGCGTTTCAAATTTACAAAAGATAGACTTTAAAAGATGAACAAAAAACATTTTTTTTATACATCCACATTTTAGACATATTTTTCATATTTGATACGCAATAAATCTTTGATGAACGTAAAATTATAGTATCCTACTTGTTGTTTCCTTAATTATTCTGATTATCCTAAGCTACAAACTAAGCCTTAAAACTATTAATTCAAATGTCAGTTTACCAAAGCCAGCACTAAACTATAATTTGCATCGGGATATTATTTATAAAAACACCCCAGAAAATATCCCGTTGACACTTCACATCTAACAGCCAAAAAAATCAGCCGGTACCTGAATTAACTTTTCCGTAGCGATGCTCATCCAAGTATTCAGAAATGGTTTAAGTTTTATTATCCAAAAACTTACAAAACCAGAAATAAAAAAATAATCGAGCTTACAGGCTTTGACATAGAAAAACAGAAATATAACGCAGTACAACGTCTGAAAGAGCTATCGCCAGAAAATTATGTTACCGAAAATACCATTCCAACAGTAATATTTCACGGAAAACAAGATGATTTGGTAGATATCAGACAATCTGAACATTTGGTTGAAAGGCTTCAACATCATAAAATCAATTATCAGTATTTTGTACTACATAATGCCAACCATACCTTTAATAATATCAATTCGGAAGATGCTAATGACATAGCACAAAAAATAGTAAATTTCATCAAGCATTACACAAAAAGACAAGAATAATTTGAAGAAGTTGGCATTAGGATTATTATCGATTCTAATATTCATAATGATAAGTAGTATTATGTTTTCGCAGGTGGCTTTCAAGATTATCAAATTACCTGAAGATAATGGTAATACAGATATATTTATGGCTTCCAATCTTAATATATGGAATTCTTCAGATGCTCAATTCAAATTCAACAAAGATCTGGAATGGAACTATAGTTTAATTAATCCGGCAAAGTTCTGAAGGAAAAAAACATACAGCCAACTCTCAGGTCAGAATACTAAGTCAGCATTTCAAAAGCCTCAGCTGATCTCCAGCAGAAAAATTTGAACCTATCTTCCATCGGATTATCAAACTTCCCAAAAAAATATGCTGTGATTTATATGCAGGACGGGCAAAACCTTTTTGATGATTACACCAGTTTTTCCGCCGAAAGCTAAGTGGATGAAATGCTGGAAAATAGAGGATGATACAATGTTACCAGAAATTGAAATAGCCCATTATGAACTGCAAAACAATTTTGTACTTCCGAAAAACATTATTGTTAAAATAGAGCAGGACGGAAAACATTCCGAAAATTATTGGAAAAGAGAGCTGAAAAAGGCTTTGATGTGACTTCTGAGATAATTCCGGATTATGCAGCTTTATATTTGTCCTTATAAAATCAAAACAAAACACTAAATTTGCAAAACTTATGGAAAGCAACAGACAAAGAAAAGTAGCACAGATTATACAGGAAGATATGGCAGAGATCTTCCGCAAGCAGGCTTCAGACAGCAAGCAGAGTTTTTTGGTTTCTGTTTCGGATGTTAAAGTAACACCGGATCTTGGAATCGCAAAAATATACCTCAGCATTTTCCCTGCTGAACTGAGAAAGCCTATTATGAAGGAAATCAATGAAAACAATGCATTCTACCGTAATTATATCGGACAGAAAATGGCAAAACAGGTTCGTATCATCCCCCAACTGGTTTTCTATATAGACACGAGTCTGGATGATGTAGAACGCATCGAAAAAGAACTGAAAGGCGAGGGAGATAATCCAATTCTGTAGTATTGAAAAATGCTTTTTACATAGCGTCGCGCTACCTTATAGCGAAAAAAGGAAGCACAGCAGTCACGTTCATCACCTGGCTTGCAGCATTTGCAATGGTGGCGGCTGTGGCAGCTATGTTTATCATTATTTCTGTTTTTTCCGGTCTGGAAGATATTAATAAGCAGATGATAGCCAATCTGCATGCAGACCTCACCATCAAAAGCAAGACAGGAAAAGTTTTAAAAGATATCGGACTAATAAGAAGTGTACTGAAGAAAGAATCTGCCGTTGCTTATTTTTCATCTCTTATAGAAGAAAAGGTATATCTGGGCTATAAAGATAATGGTGAGATTGCCTATCTTCGGGGTGTAGATTCTGCTTACACCAATGTTAATCCTATAAACGAAAACATTTTCTACGGAAAATACCCGGACTTCAAGTACAGCAATGAGGTGATTATGGAAAATGGTCTGGACAACAGATTATCTCTTCCTGTGAATTCCAGTCAGGACTTTGCAACAGTTCTTATGCCTAAGCCAGGAAAAGGAATTATACAAAGTGAAAATGATATTTTCAATAAGAGAGAAATCTATGTGACAGGCGTTTTCCCGGGAAATGACCAATTGGACAATTACATTATTGCACCGATAGAGCTTGCTCAACAGCTTTTGGATCTACACAAAAATGATTGCTATCAGATTGTTATTAAGCTTAAAAATCCGGCTGACGCAGAACGCATAAAAGCCAACCTTACAAAACAAATTGGAAATATTGCAGATATAAAGACCAAATCCGAAGAAAACGCTGCATTTTGGAAAATGATCAATACGGAAAAACTGATGATCTATCTTATTTTCGGACTGGTCATTTTCATCACCACATTCAATCTCGCCGGAGCGATTACGATTTTACAACTTGACAAAAAAGATCAGGCAAAATCATTGATTGCACTTGGGTTTAATCTTAAAAATCTAAGATTTATTTATTTTTTTACCGGCTTTTTAATCGTATCTGCGGGAGTCGTTTGCGGTCTTATTTTGGGCTCTGTTATTTGCTACATCCAGATTAGCACAGGCTTTTTCAAAGCTAGCGAGAATCTGGCATTTCCCGTAAAAATTGAATTGATGAATTACCTTACCGTTTCAGCAATCGCATTCTTTTTCGGATTATCCATTTCGTGGATCTTTTCTAAGGTGAATAAAAGATACATCAGCACGACCAATTAAAATCCATAGATTTTATTCTTGGATTCCTGAATTTTCTAACGTAAGGATTAAGTAACATTTTATTACAACTTAAATTTTTATTAAAAATTAAATCATCTATTACAAACAGATTATAAATATTATAATTTTACAGTCTTAATTTTGGACAATGAATAAAAGCTTTATTATTGTGTTTGTTGTTATTTTAGGATTTGGCTTCTCTCAGACTCCAACAGGATATTATGACGGAACAACAGGTCTATCTGGCTAAACTTTAAAAACAATGATACTTAAAAACCTCCCAAAAGGGATTTACATCATTAAGACTGGTGAACTTAATACAAAATTTATCGTGGAATAATGTCCTAATAAATACTCAATAAAAAAGGCAGAAATATGTTCTGTCTTTTTTGCTTCAAAGGAATCTAGATTCTTTTGTTTTTATACAAATGAAACACATACGTTAACGATATATTAATGATTATAATTTATTCTTAAAAAAAACCACATATTATTCAAATTTTATTTTATATCTTTAACGCCCTTAATTTTTACAATGAAAAAAAATATCTTTATTCTTTTTGTAGGATTCTTTGGTCTTATTAATGCACAAGAACCAAATGGGTACTATAGTACTGTAACTGGGCTTTCTGGTTACGCTATGAAAACAAAACTAGGGGAGATCATCTCTGATGGTTACCAAACCAAAAGCTATGACAATCTTTACAATGGTTATCCGAGTACAGACAGCGATAATTTTTATGAAAAAGACGGTTCGGTTCTGGATGTCTACTCTGAAAACCCTACAGGATCAGATCCTTACAATTATACACATGGGCAGAAAAAATGCGGGAGTTATTCCGTAGAAGGACAATGCTATAACAGAGAGCATACTGTGCCGCAAAGTCTTTTCAATTCTGATAGTCCCATGGTTTCTGATATACACCACATTCTTCCTACAGACGGAAAAGTGAATGGAATGAGAAGTAATTATCCTTTCGGAAAAGTTTCTAACCCTACTTATACTTCTAAGAACGGATCTAAGGTGGGATTAAATTCTTCGCCAGGATATGGAGGGACAGTTTTCGAGCCAATCAATGAATTTAAAGGGGATATTGCAAGAGGGCTTTTATATTTTGTAACAAGATATCAGACAAGACTCTCTTCTTTTTCTAGCGGTAACATTCTTAACCCATCAAATCCTAATCAAGGTTTGGCAACTTGGGAGCTTAATCTACTTTTGTTATGGCATCAGCAAGATCCAGTGTCTGAAAGAGAAATTGTTAGAAATAACGCAGCCTATACATATCAGAAAAATAGAAATCCATTCGTAGATCACCCAGAATGGGTAACAGAAATTTGGGGACTCTCTCCGCTTGCTGTAGATGATGCTTCTTTCTCTAAAAACTTGACAATTGCTCCAAACCCTGTGAAAGGAAATACAATCCAAGTAACTGGCGATAAAGATTTGAAACAATTCAAAAAAGCGTTCATCTATAATACTGTTGGACAAAATGTTCAAACAATTGAGAATCCATTCCAAGCAGGAAATACAATTACTTTAAAAAATCTACCAAAAGGTGTTTACATCTTGAAAACAGGAGAATTGAACACAAAATTTATCGTGGATTAATTGTCTAAAACAAATATTAAAATTTTGAAATCAGTTGCTTTAGCAGCTGATTTTTTTTACCTTGAAACTTCAAAAAAAATTAAAATGAAATATAACAAATTACTCTTCCAAAAGCTTTTTTTCTTGGGATTGATTCTCAACTCCCTGTTTTACTCTGCACAAGATAAACCATTTTGGAAAGACATTCAGGAATTCAAAATGATTGATCAAACCAAAGCAATTCCCGCTAAACCAATTCTTTTTGTAGGAAGTTCATCCTTTACTAAATGGCAGGATGTGAACGATTACTTTCCCGGTAAAACCATAATTAACAGAGGTTTTGGCGGCTCAAGGTTGCTCGATCTAAATTATTATGCGGATGATCTTTTAAATCCTTATAACCCAAGACAAATTGTAATCTACTGTGGAGAAAATGATATTGCAACAGACAATCCTACTGCAGCAGAAGTATTTGAAAGATTCAAAACCTTTTTTGGGAAAATACGTCAGAAGTATCCTAGAGTTCCGGTGGCGTATGTTTCTATCAAATATTCTCCAAGCCGTGAAAAATTCTGGCCGGAAGTGACTGAAGTGAATGCCCTGATAAAAAGTTATCTTAAAACGCAGAAGAAAGCAAAATACATTGACATAACTAAAGTGATGAATGATGCCAATGGAAAACTCCGAACAGATATTTTCTTGGACGACATGCTTCATATGAAACCGGAAGGCTACAAACTTTGGTCCCAAGTTATGAAATCTCACCTAAAGTAAAATGAAAAAAGTCTGACCTGACAGAAATCATCATCGTAATTAATTATTTTTATTTGTATTAATTCTAAATTAATTATATTTGCATCTATGATTCAGCAGATTATACCTTTCAAGATAGCGCCATTAGAGCCCGCTTACAGAAACGACGAAATGATGTATTGCGACAAGAAAAAATGTTGCAAAAAATTTAAGAAAGGAAAACGTTGTAAAAAATGTCCTGGAAGAGCTAAAATCAGCTAAACATCAGCCAGATTATCAGCGCAGTCAGTGCGATAAATATAAGAACAGAAACCAGTCTTTTAGATTGGTTTTCTTTTTTTGGAGATTTTGGGAAAGAGTCACTTGAATTGTTTAACGATTCTTTTTCCTCAGATTTGGATTCTGAATCTGCAAGCTCAGTAATGGTGATACCCTGAACGATGGTCTTGTGAAGAACCGTATTGGTTGCGTGAAGGAGAATCTGGAATTTCCCCTGAGAATCAAACTCTTTAATCCTAATTGTTCTTTCTCCATTTGGTTTTTCTAAACCGAAAGGCACAATTTTCACAAGGTCAGCATCATAAGTATTCCAATAAACCGTGATTTCTTCATCCACCTTCGCTCGGATTTTACTTGCAGAAAAATTTTTAATTTTCGGTGGAAGAATACTTTTTACATTTCTCTGCTGACTGCTTAGATTCTGGTCATAAAGCCGTCTTCTGTCCGCATCAGTTAGTGTTTCGTATGCTTCCTGAGCCTCTCGGAATCTATTTGAAAAGAACTCATCATTATCATTTTTATCCGGATGATATTTCAAGGATAATTTTCTGTACGCTTTTTTGATATCTTCTGCAGAAGCATCCTTAGGAATTCCGAGAAAGTAGTAGTAATCCTTCACAAAGCAAATTTAATGATTTCAAAACTTTTCATCAACAAAAAATGCCACGCTACACTTCCTGTTTTTCTGACAATTCATCCATTTTGCTAAAATTATTCTGCAGTTTTCACTTGCAGCATCCTCTTCCGAATTGCATTCTCACTTGTTGTTTCAATACATTTAAGTGATTCAGGTTATTGAATTGGAATTATTTTATTCACCACATCATTTTATTACTTAACAATTTCTTTGCGGAATGACGATGATCTGGCATCAAAAAAACCACCCTTACAAGAGTGGTTTCAGTATATTTATTTTTTAAAATTTAATGGATATTTTACGTTGGTAAAACCATCAATGCTTGCTTTCAGCGATCCAACTGCCAGTTCGGCTTTTATCAGAATAGGAACTCGGTTTTGGTCATTGGACACCCACATAGTTACCCCTTCTTTTTCCTTAAAAACCCTGCCACTCATTACCGAAGGAACTATTTTTAAACAGTCTATTTTACCAAATTTGGTGGATAGTTTTTCAGCCGCTACAACTTTCAGCTGAAACGGAAAAATCTCATCATCTATCCAGACATTCATGCGCACTACACTACCTACTCTCAGGTTTTCTGATGGCAGGCTTCTGAGATAATAAAAACATGACATCATATCCTGAACGTTGTCTGGCACCTTTACTGTTTTTGCGGGTCTGTCCGTATGGATCTTATCAACCAAAACCAGAGAATTATTATTAGGGTAAAAAGTGGTCTGCAAATGCTGCCTGTAGCTACCTTCTGCCACATTTCTGACGTAAAACAGCGGTTCCTTTCTTGCATTGATATAACTTTCATAACTGTCCTCCACCTTAAAAAAAGCTTTGGCTGTGCCACTTGTTTTCCCTGTTCCTTTTACATAAAATGCTGGCTGACCGTTATATGATGTTTTGGTTGTGGCCAGCGTGGCATTTCCTGCTGTGAGAAAACCATAATGAATCCTATAACTTAAAACTTCTCCTGCATTAATGTTATCAAACTGTCCGTATACAGTTGAAAATAATAAAAATCCTATAAATAAAAAAACGTTTTTCATTAATTATGATATATGAATAAGGTATAAGACAAATAATTTGCCAAATATAAAAAATAAACCTTCCGATTCCGAAAGGTTTAATATTGTAATAATTACATTATGTTCGTTCCGTCCGGTATGACCGCATTTTTTTTAATGACCACGATACCGTCTTTGATGGAGTGGGTATCATAATCACCATCAGGGTGATGTTTTCCGCCAATGATTCTCACGTTATTTCCAATGTAGCAGTTTTTATCCAGAATAGCCATATCAATATAGCAATACTTCCCTATTCCCATATTGGTTTTTCCACTCAATTCATTATCAGACACTTCTTGAGCAGTTTGATAATAATCTGCACCCATTACATATGAGTTCACTATAGTCGTCCCACGATCCACCCTCGTTCTGTTTCCAATGATAGAATTTTCTATCTTATCTGCTAGAATAATACATCCGTCACCGAAGATTGTTTTGCTTACATAAGACCCATTTATTTTGGTCGGAGGTAACATCCTGGCTCTTGTATAAATGGGGTTAGAGCTGAAGAGATTAAATTGCGGAAGATCTTGTGCAAGATCCAGATTGGCTTCGTAAAAAGATTCAATAGTACCGATATCTGTCCAATAACCATCATACTGATAACTCAGTACATTGAGGTTTCCAATGGATGCGGGAATGAAATCTTTTCCGAAATCATCGCCTTCATAATCTGCAAAAAGATTTCTTAATACATTTTTACTGAATACATAGATTCCCATAGATGCGAGATACTCTTTGCCATTCGCTTTGCTTTCCTCACTGGTTTCAGATTTCCAATCTGCTAGAACGTCCAAACTTGGTTTTTCTGTAAAAGCTGTGATATTACCTTCTTCGTCAGCTTTCATGATTCCAAAACCTGTGGCATCTTTTGCATTTACCGGAATTGTGGCAATAGTGATATCTCCGCCATTATCTTTATGAAAATCGATCATTTTTTTGAAGTCCATCTGATAAAGCTGATCCCCGGAAAGAATCAGGATATACTCATATTCGTACTTTTCGAGGTGTTTCATAGTCTGGCGAACAGCATCGGCTGTTCCCTGATACCAATTTTCGTTTTCTACATTTTGCTCGGCGGCTAAAATATCCACAAAACCCTTGCTAAAGATGTCAAAATGATAGGAGTTTTTAATATGAGAATTAAGAGAAGCAGAATTAAACTGCGTGAGTACCAAAATTCTATTAAGTCCAGAATTGAGGCAATTCGAAATAGGAATATCCACTAATCTGTATTTCCCTGCAATTGGAACTGCCGGTTTGGACCTCGTATAAGTCAATGGAAACAATCTCGTTCCTCTTCCGCCTCCCAAAACTATGGAGATTACACTTTCTTTCATAAATGTGATGGTTATATATTAATTTTCTATTATTAAATATTATAAAGCTAAGAAATATTGCCAAATATTAAGCCAATGTTAACAAAAATATTTCTTAATTAAGATTTAAATCAATAATTATACATTTCCAAGTATTTCTTTGCCGACTTTTCCCAAGAAAAATCAAACGACATATTACTATAAATCAATCCTTTCATCAAATCTTTCTGGCTGTAGATATGCAATGCTCTTTTGATAGCATGAACGGTATCCTCTGCACCAGCATTGGTAAAATTGAGTCCACTACCGCCAGTCGAAATATCTTGAACTGTATCTCTCAAACCGCCTGTATATCGTACAATCGGAATAGTTCCATACCGCATAGAATACATCTGGTTCAATCCACAAGGTTCCACACGGCTTGGCATCAGCAGGAAATCTGCCGAAGCATAGATCTGGTGCGATAAATATTCTTTATAGCCAAGATCCAATGCAAAATTAATATTAAACTGACTCTGCAAAGTTTTCAGTTCGTTTTCTATTTGTTGATTTCCTGATCCCAAAATAATAATATTAAGGGAGCCATTGGTTTCCTGAATACTTTTCCGGACAATTTCCGGCAAAAGATCTGCTCCTTTCTCACCAGCAAATCTCCCTATAAATCCAAAGAGCGGAAGATTCGGATTCAGGCCATATTCTGCACAAATGACTTTTTTATTTTCCCATTTGCCTTCTTGTGCGTAATCTTTATTATAATTGAATTTTAGCATATCATCCGTTTCCGGATTCCAGACTTCTGTATCAATACCGTTGATGATGCCAAAAGCTTTCTGACGTTCTTGGTTCATCAATGGTTCTAAGCCCTGGAAGCTGTAAAATAATTCTTCCAGATAGCCGCTGGAAACAGCATTGAAGGCATTACAACATTTAATCATCGCAGCCATAGGATTGATTCTCCCATTCCAATCTAAAAGTCCCCATTTCCAACCGTCAAAATGCGGAAGAAAACTAGACATCTGCCAATCCATACTTCCCTGATATTCGCCGTTATGAATGGTTCCAATAGTTTTGACACCCTTCAGAAAACGAAATTCGTAGCAATTATCAATCATAAAAGGAACAAGTCCTGTGTGATAATCGTGGCAATGCAAAATATCCGGACGAATCTGCATCGCACTGAGCCAATGCAAAACGCCGTGTTGAAACGCTATGAACTGCTGACTCTCATCCCAATAGCCGTAAACATTATCCCTATCCAATAATCCCGGGATTTTCACCAGATAGAGTTCAAACCCCAAAACATTGCTTTTCTCCTTGAAAACCTGAACCTGATACATATGAAACGATTGATGAATAAAACCATCAAACACAATCTCAAAGTCGTGATTATAGAAAAACGGTTTGTTGTACCAAGGCATTATCACGCTGGCATCCAAACCCATTTTGTTTTGATATTTGGGCAAAGCTCCTACCACATCCGCCAGTCCACCGACTTTTGCGACAGGATAACATTCCATAGAAAGGTGAAATATTTTCA
>RRZU013145807.1_pt1 | contig 12771 bp, 14 predicted proteins | sample 2165561 | NCBI WGS metagenome assembly RRZU01 (sample SAMN10456909, study PRJNA506462) | wastewater metagenome | isolation source: wastewater sludge | place: USA: Moscow, Idaho
GGAAAACGGAATAAACGATATGTCTTTGTTAGACATCATTGAAATGTTAGCAGATTGGAAAGCTGCAACCGAAAGACATAATGATGGTGATATAATGAAATCACTTGAAATAAATATTAAAAGATTTGGGATTGATGAACAGTTAGCAGGTATATTACGAAACACAATTAAGGAGTTAAAATGGTAAAAATAACAAAATACTACACAGACTGGTGCAGACCATGTAAAATGATTGAACCACATTTACAAAAACTAGATCAAGATGGCATTGAGATAGAACGTATCAATGTAGGCGAAACACCTGTCGAAGGGGTCATGGGTGTACCAACACTTATCTTCACCAAAGATGGCGTAGAAACACACCGTACAAGTGGGTTTAAAAGTTATAACGAGTTGAAAGAGATCGTCGAGAGTTTATAGAAGTAATACACCAGAAACCATTGATTAAGGTAGAGTAATGTGGTATGATGTTATAGAGTGATAACCACTAAAAAAAACACTCTTTGACCGAGATGTCAGTAAACTAACATATAAAAAAACTCGAGAGGAAAGACAATGATGTTACCCCCACGACTTACGGTGGTGTGGTGTAAGAAACACCAATAAGGGGTTGCTTTTTGCTTTAGGTGTGCTATACTATTTATATACAGTAAAACCACGTGCCTTGGTTCACGGGCATACACAATAAACCACGTTTTGGGAATTTCGCTGGTTTAGGACTGGAGGCGGGAAACCGCCTTTTCTTCACCACATAATTGACAAGTGGTGAGTATATGTTATAATAAATACCACTAGCATTAGAGTAGCTTCGGCCTTTACATGCGACAAGTGCTTGACACTTGGATGGGAGTAACAACATTCGCGCGTGAGTTCTCTTGGAGTAGTTAGAAATAACTGCTCTTTTTATTTTGGTTGCTATGCGGTGGTTGCCATATGTGAGCAGTCGGGGGGGCGGTAATGTGTAGTTATAATAATGTTGTCTTTAAGTGTAAAATATGCTATAATAAAAACATGAGCAAACTAACAAAAGAAGAAAAAATCGAGGTAATATCTCGATTATGGCAAAAGTATTGTTACATTGATGGATTAGGTTATCGTTCTGATAGAAAGCGAATAATTGAAGAATTTGAAAAAGAAACTGGCGAACCAATTACAGCATCCACAATTAGTAATTATACAGGGGAACTTGATTTAGAATATTTATATAACACACGAAACGATCGCGGTGTAAGTCAAACGTACTCAGAAAACGCAAATGGCAACATTACTTCAACCATACGCCAACGTATGAAAGAAAAGCGTACATTCACCAATAGAGAGTTACTTGAACTTCATGCTATCAATCCTGATGAAAACGAAATTGATAGGATTGTAAGTAACGAGTGGAGTATGACAAATGCTGATGGCGAAACTTATTTCAACTTTCAAAGTAAAATAATAGCAATACCGATTGTTGAAAAAGGGTTAAGCATGAGTGAGTTTTTGGAGGCTATGCGTGAAAACCCAATAAAACATAAAATAAAACCAGTAGGAATAGGCACAAGAAACCTTGGAATTGGACTTGCGGATTTACACTTTGGTAGAACACCAAGAGAATACATAAAACCACACCTTGATGAAATATGTGATATATTAGAGAACGGTTATAAAACAATCATGATAGCACAACTTGGGGATTTGTTTGAGAGTAGTCAATTTCAACAAACAATCACCGAAGCAGGAACAATATTACCAAGTGTTGATATGGTTGAAGCATGGGCTGATGCGAAGTGGTTTTACCACACACTGATTGAACACGCACTAAAATACAGCAAAAACATAATCATAGAACATGCGTGTGGTAATCACAGTGGTAGTTTAGAATATGCTTTTTTAGATGGCGTTAAAGATAGATATGAATTACTTGGCAATGTGGATGTAAGACATCACAATAATAATAGAGCAGCAAGTAAGATTGATGCAGTAGGAATTATATTAAGTCACGGGCATGGTGTAAAACTAAAAGATTTACCACTTAAGTTTGCGAGTGAATATCCACTTGTATGGGCGGAATGTGAACACCGAGAAGCATGGAGTGGACATTTACACAATCAATTCACCACAAGTGATGTAGATGGGAATGTAATGCGGCAATTTCCTTCACCTAAACCGCCCACAAAATACGAAGACAAATATGGCTATAACTCAAGAGAACTAATCCAAGCAGTAGAATGGTCGAGCGATCGTAGTAAGGTTATTTATGAAATAAACCCATAAAACACTTGACACCTATATTGAAACGTGCTATTATAGTATAGAGTAGATGTGTAGATAGGGGTATATTATGGAAAATAACAAACTCGGCACGAGCCGAAAATCGTACAAAGGTTTGGGGAAAGAAAACATGACATTTGAGGAAGCAATGAAACTTGTAAAAAGCGAGCTTCATAACTTAGATGAATATGTACTAGATGTGTTGTTTGATATATTGATGGAGGAAGTCAATGAACAACACCCAATTACCAGCATTCACAACTGGTCGTAAGAAAATCTTTTGCTATGAAGATAGCATAACAGTTGAAAATGTAAAAGAAGTAGTCGAGGCTGCTCTTTTAGTGCATAATCACAACGTTAAAGAGATTGAATGGCTGTTTGAATTGTATCGTGGTAAAGATACGGTTATTGAGAATAGAGTTCGTGAGGGTGTAAACGAAGATGTAAACCACAAAGCGAACGTAAACTATTATAGTTTAATTGCAGATTATGCAAGTAACCTATTTATGCAAAATCCAATGGTTCATGTCAACGTTGATGGCGATGCAGCTGTAGGAGAAAAATTAAAACAATATAATAAAATACAACGTGTAGCGAATAGATATGCACGTGATAAAACAACAAGCATCCATGCTTCTGTATGTGGTGTTGCGTATCGTTTTATCGAAATAGATAAACGCTTTGGGTATAAGGACAGTGTTCTTTCACCTACAAGCGTCTTTTCGCTTTACGGCGACGATACAGATGATAGAGCAATGGCAAAAGTTTATATAACACAAGTTAGAGATGGCGTTGCTGGTGAAGATATAACACAAGAAATTGGAACAACACACTTTGGCATTAAAAACAGATACACAGTTTATACCGACGAACATATCTTTGAATGGGTAGAAGGCGATAAAGAAGTATCAGTAAATAAAGCAATGCCTTGGGGTTGCCCTATTGTGGAATATAAGTTAAATCCATTCTATATCGGAACATTTGAAAGAGTCACAAACTTAATTCACCTATTATCAGTATTAAGAAGTGATGGTGTAAATGGTGTAGTTCAAAGTATTGCAGGATTTATTTTAGGTAAAAACGTAGGACTACCTATGGATAATGAAGATGATACTGAGGAAGAACGCAAATTCAAAGAAGAGCAACGTGCTGAATTTAGACACTTACTTAAAAAATACAGACAAATATGGACTGAAGATAGTAAAGAAAATCCAGTGAGTGTTGAGTATATTGCAACAGAGTTATTCAACGCAGACATTGATGTATTATACAACGGGTTAAAAGAAGATATCATTTATATCACCAGAACCCCAAATTCAATTATGAATTTAGGTGCAAGTGGTAATGCAGGTGCTGCAACAACGGCAAGTGGAATGACACAAGCATTAGAGAACGCCAAAAACGCAGAACCATTTTGGTTTGAAAGCGCAAGAGAACAAGCATATATTGAACTAGCGATACTTGAATACGAAGACAAACTCAAAGACTTAGATGTTATTGATTTTGATTTCGCAATGCAACGTTCAATAGATGTAAACCTGCAAGAAGCGACACAATCATTCGCCACACTTGTGGGAAGTGGTGTACCACCAAGCGATGCCGCTAGGGTAACAAGATTAACACCAGACCCAGACAGTTGGGAAAAACGTATGATTGATTGGGAGAAAAAAGTGTATGAATTAGATAAAGAAAGGAGAAGAGAAGATGACGAAGAAAGAACAAGTGAAAGTGGAGGTGCCGAAAACGGAAACGAAGAAAGCACCAGCGAAGAAAGCCCCAGCGAAGAAACCAAAGGACATAAGGAAAGCGAACGGTAGAGTATATCTACGAAAAGCGGCTGGTTTCGATGGTGAAATCGTAAGAATTATTGAAAAAGATGAAGAAATCGAAGTTACAAGCGTAACCAAAGGTTGGGCTAAAGTTAAAGAAGGCTATGTATCAGCCGAATATTTAGATAAGAAGTAATTTTAAAAAAATCGACAGAGAAGTCATGACAAACCCACTATAAACAAAAGCAGAGAAGCTATATAAAAACCCAAGGAGAAAGAATATGAGTAAAGAAGAAGTAAAAGATGTAACAAATGTTGAAGAACAAGAAGAACAAGAAGAAGCTAAAACACCAAGCATTGACTTAGACAAGTTTGATAAAGGTAGAGAAGTTAAAAAAGAAGAAACTGAAACAGATGATTTAGCAAAATTAAAAGCAGAACTTGAAAAAGAACGTTTAAGAGCAAAGGAAGCAGAGGAACGTGCTAAAAAAGTTAAAGAAGCATTTGACAAAGCAGCAACAGACCGAGCAAAGCTTAATCGAAAACTTCAACAAACAAATGAAGAAGCACAAGAACCATTAAGTAAACTGGCAGAATATGAGCAAAAACTTGCGGAATATGAGTTAAATGAGAAAAAGACTAATTTAACATACAGTTTAACAGAGTCACTTGGTGTCAATAAAGATATGGCAAATCAAATTGTTTCATCTATCTACAACGAAGATACTAATGAATTATCGGTTGGAGATTTAGAAAATTCATTAAGAGAACTTGTTACAAGCGTTAGAGAAAGTGCATATAAACAAGGTTATGAAACACGAGATACAGAGTTTGCTTCTGGAAAACCACGCTCACTAGGGCGACAAGAACAGTTATCAGCTGCGGAACTAAAAAAACAGCAGTATTTAGAGCGAAACAAGCGAAAGCGATAGGAGAAGAAAGAGAATATGGCAAATAACAACAACAACATGAAGGCGAGAACATTTACATTAGAGTATAAAGATGCTTTAGAAACAGTATTTGGTTTAAAGCGTCACTTTGCTAATGCGTTCCAAGACTTACAAACACTTGATGGTATTCGTGAAAACGAAACAGCATTTGTCCTTAAAACAAACAACACACCAGTAGTTGTTGGTACATATAACAAAGGCGCAAACGTAGCATTTGGAACTGGAACAGCAAATACAAACCGTTTTGGTGAAAGAACAGAAATTATCTACACCAATGAAGAAGCTAAATATACATATGAGTTAGCAATTCACGAAGGATTAGATATTACAACTGTAAACAACGACCTTGATGCAGCGGTATTAGACAGATTATATCTACAATCAGAAGCACAAACACGTAAAATGAATGAGCGCCATGGTGCATATTTATCAAGTGTAGCTGGAAATTCTGAAGAAATTGCAGACTTTAGCGATGAAGCAATCTTGAAATTATTCAACGATGTATCAAAATATAACACAAACAAGGAAATTATCGTAGATAGTACAGCATATGTAACACCTGACCTATACAATGCAATTGTGGACCACCCACTTGTATCAAGCGGAAAAGGTTCAGCAGTAAATATTGACGGCAATAACATTATCCACTTCAAAGGCTTTGAAATCGTAGAAACACCAGAGCGTTACTTTGCGGAAGGTGATGTAGCATACTTTGCGCCAGATAAAGTGGCGATCCCATTTGTTGGTATTCAACTTGCACGTACAATTGAAAGTGAAGCATTTGCAGGACTTGCACTTCAAGCATTAGCTAAAGGTGGAGAGTTCGTATTAGACGATAACAAAGTCGCAATTACTAAAGTAGTTTTAAAAGAAATTGGCGGATAAGATTAGATAGGAGATAGGTTATGAGCGAATTGGAGCAAGTAAAAACAATCATAGGTATAGTAGATGAAAGTGAAGAAACGCTCATAACGTTGCTCTTAGAGCGTGCTGGCGACATCGTTCAACTGTTATCGAAAACACCGAAAGACTATAAGCACTTAAAAATTGATGCAGTAGTATTTGCATACAATCAACGAGGTGCGGAAGGAACAAAAGCGATAAACAGTGGTGGTTTTTCTCAAACATGGGCTTATGATACAATGTATCACTATATTAGAGGCAATCTACCAGCACGTTACGTTATTAAATAATTACTACACCTAAACGGATGGCAAGTAAATAACTAAATTACTACGTGGAAGCGCCTTAAGAGAAACATACGGATGCGTTGCGTTTCCTCCTTTACCGCACAAGTAGTGGCGCAAAGTAGTGCGGTGGGTTTCGCATTACGTTAAAAATAAAGGAGAGTGATAATATGCGACTACAAGAGAGATATAAGCAGACAGTTTATGTTGCAAATGAAACGTTTTTCGGAAGTCAAGAGTACGAAGAACCATATCCATTGCGTTTTATTGTAACACCAAAAAGCGACAACGTTTATTATGCAGGTGGCACAAGCACCGAGCAAAACAACGTAGAACTTAAAATTGAAAGCAAAATCAAAGGTGTCGAGAAAATCACACAAAACAGCTTAATATGGGTTAGAAAAAAACCTGACCCATTAAGAAACAATGCCGACAATACACATAAAGTTGTCAGTAGAGATGCAACCACACATGGTTGGTTTGTAACGATTGAGTGTAAGAGTACAAAGGGAGATGCTCCAATTGTATGAAACTAAAACTAACAGGAATGAAAAAATTCAGCAAACAACTCAATCAATTTACAAATGCAACTGAAAAAGCAGACAAGATACTAAATGAGTTTGCAAAAGTCGGTGCAACAGAAGTTTCGCAAGCACATAACAAAGTTTCTGAATATGATTATGATCTAACTAAAAAACAAACTGTACCAGCAAAAAACGTAGTAGCGGTAAACATTGAACCAACACAAGATGGCGTATCGCTGGTCGCAGAAGGTGAAAACCTTGTGTTCCACGAGTTTGGTTCAGGAGTTAAATATAACAGTCCAAGAGAATGGGAAAACGTATTAAACGTTCAAGTACCCGATGATATATCACCAATAGGTACATATGGTTATGGGCTTGGTTCGCGTTATGCTTGGGTATTTAGAGAAGATGGCAGCACATTCGCCACACAAGGTTATAAAGCAAAATCAGGCTTTGCACACGCAATAAACAAGATTGTATTTGAGAAAGATAAGATTATCAAGGAGGTGTTGAATGGATAAACATAAAGAAGTGTTTGATTTTATAAAAGACGCACTTATAGAATGGAAACCAAAAAACACCAACCTAACGATAGCAGGGACTGGGTTCAACGAATGGAATATAAGGGAGTTTGCAAACACACTGCCAAACACACACGAGTTTGATTATGTGTATGTATCACCACCTATTGTAAACGAAAGTGGTATCACCACTGGCGCAAGAGGTGTTCAACGTTCAACTCAAACATTTACAATTGAAGTTTATTGTTTAAGAGAAGGTGCGGCAGGTGCGGCACAAAAAAGAGCAACATTATGGGGCTTACATGAAACAACACAATTTATAAGAGATTTATTAGCAAGACATGGTTTCATCATTAGTATGCCTAGAGCAGACTTTAGCGAAGGCAATCATGGCAGACAAACGATAAATGCAACAATAACATTTATAAAATAAAAGAAAGAGGTATAATGAATGGCATATACACCAAAAACATTAGCAGCATGGCTAACAGATAACCCTAATTATGACCAATATAAAGGTACAGTATCAGGAAAACCTTTGATTTATCAAGCGAAAAAAGGCAGCCCATCACTTGAAGCAAAAGACTGGTATGTATGGGATTGGATTAGCGAGTTTCCTGACTTAGCACAATCACCAGCAGAAGCGGATATTTCAAAAACAGGTTCAGTGAACCGAGTGATTATTCCAACAGTACCAGATGCACCCAGTGCTTCAGAACTTGAAGTATTCTTAGGAACTGACACAGATGAGGGTCTTGAAGCATTAGAAGGTATTCAAGACGCATTTGACACAGCGTTAGAAGGCGGCGAAAAGTTCTATCTAGGACACTTTATGGGAATTGGCAAACGTTCACAAATTTACCAAGCATCAGTTGCATGGCAAATGAACACAAACGGTGCTTACCCAGACCCAATCACATCAGGAATTACCATTACACCTAACTTAGGTGGATATAACAAGTTTGAAAAAATCACCAACGTTGGTGGATAAAATAACCAAATAAGGCGTCCTTAATTGGGCGCCTATATTTTAATTTAATATTGAAAAAGGAGAAAAAACAATATGAGTAAAAGATATAACAACATCGGTTTTGATACAGAACATGGATATTTTGAATTAGGATTTACATTAAAAGAAGTAGATGCACTCGGCAGTTATTTAATCGCAAATAAAGGCAATATTGATGATAAAGATTTCTTTAAGTTTGCACTTGAAGCAAATAGTGATGCAGGGTATATCTCAAACAAAAAAGCAGAATATGTATTACAAGGATTAAGAAATGGAATTGAACTAGAAGATGATTTCTTAGAGTTTGAAGAAATTGTCGGTTATCTATTTGGGCTTTATGTTCAAGCAATTGATGATGCTGCAAAAGAAATTGAACCAGCGATCGTTGCAATTAACAAAGATAGTACAGTAGATATTACAGTAGATGGAAAAACACACAAACTCATGTTTACACGAGAAACAGCAGAAGAAACACTTAAAAATGGTATCTTTGATTTCAACAGTGCATTAGAATTATATTCACATGGCTCACGCTTGATTAGAGCAGCACTTGAACATGATGGTAAGCGTAGAAGTGCAAGATTACACGAAAATGTATTCTTAGCATTATGGGCTACAAAGTTTGATGAAGAAACAGAAGATGACCTATTAGAAGTTGTAAACGCACTCTCACATCACATTAAGGAGGTTGTGGAGAGCGGAGTAAAAAAATCAAAAGCAGCTTTCAAGGTGAAGAAGAACTAGGAAAACCTAGACTTAGTCGCATTGAGCGAGAAATAGCTGCAAAATATCCGACAATCGAAGAATTTGATACAGAAGATATTTCATCTTATTTAAGGTGGCAATACGGAATATATGCCTCATTTGGCATGACATATGAAGAGTTTTGGCAAAAAGATTATCGTTTAGTTGAAAGTTTTATTAAGAAAAATGAAATGGATATCGAACGTGAAACAGCAAGTAATTGGGAACTTGTAACATATATAAGGGGAGCGATGTTAGAGATTGTTACAAACCTATACAAAGACAAGAAAAGTGGTAAGAAACCTTATGAGTTTCCTTCTAAACCACAACCAAGAACTCGTATGGGGCAATTAAATGAACAAAGAAACAAATCAATTGCAGCCGAGATAAATGCATACTTTGCGGAAAGGATTGCAAGAAGAAAGGAGAAGTCTGATGACCGTTAAGAACAAATATAAAGTCTTGATTGGCGTGTCAGACTTTTCTACTATATTAGGTGATACGCATGACAGACAGTGAATATAAAGTAATTATAAGTGGTGAAGATTTTAGTGATGTTATTCGCCTTGATAATGGGTATAAGTTTACAGTGTCTAGTTTCAGTGCAGAGAGTTCAACAGGACAACTAACCAACGGAAATATGCGTGTACCAGTGCTTGGAGAGCGAGTACAACTTGTGTTTAACGCTCCAGAGTATATAACAAAGGAAAGATTATACCAACTCGTAGCAGCGCTTAAAATGGGTACTAAAGGACAACGTGAAGTTGAAATTGAGTATGACGACCCATTGTTTGGAGAAATGAGCCATAGTTTCTACTGTACTAATGTACCATGGATTAAAGAAAAGCTACCGAACTACCCACACCACTATGCAAGTGGCGTTCAAATTCAACTTACAAGTACAAGGTTTGTGGGTAAGCCTGTTAAAACTGACACACCTAAAATACCACCTGTACCAACAAATGATAACGAATATAAATTCATTATTGGAAGCGAAGATTTTAGCGATATTATTGATATTAAAGGTTATCAAGGGCAAATAATCGACCAATCATTGGAGTCAAAAACTGGTTTACGATTAAATGGAATGTTTGACATACCAATCATAGGTAGTAGAACACAATTAAATATAAAAGCGATTGAATATATGGAAGTTGGAAGATTTAGACAACTTGGAAAAGCATTAGGCTTTGGGAAAACAGGGGAACGCTCTCACAAGGTAACATACGAAGATATGGTAATGGGACAAACAACACAAACATTCTATTGTACCCAAATTAGTGGTTATAGAGAAAAGTTACCTAATTACCCATATCACTACATGAAAGATGTCACATTCCAACAAGCAATGAAACAATTTTTCTAAAAAGAAATGAGGTGAATGAATGGCAGAACAAACAATAACAAAACTTAAACTGGATTTTAGTCATAATGTAAAAAAGAGTGATGTTGAAACAGTCAATGAATTAAGTCAAAGCGTTGAGAAGTTATTTGAATTAAAATTAGACAATGATGTTTCTAAAAATCTATCAACACTTGGTAATGCACTAAAAACATTTAAAGGAATAACAATCAACCAAAACCTTGGAAAAGGTATTTTAGGCTTGGTTGATGCAGCAAATGACATCACCAATATCAAAGACATTTCACCCTATGCTTATAGATTAAAAGAGTCGTTTAAGGTTTTAAGAGATGTAACTGAACCATTCAAAGGAAAGTCACCAAGCATTAACGCAGGTTTAGGTAAAGGAATAACTGGGCTAATTGATGCTGCAAATGCAATAACTGAAGTAAAAGATATATCACCATATGCAGAAAATCTAACAAAAGGTTTTATAATTTTATCAGAAAGTGCAGCTAATTTCAATGATTTTAACGCAAAAATACCAGCAAATTTAGGCGTTGGCATTACCGGAATAGTTGATGCAATCAATAGAATTGAAGATGTAAAAGATATATCACTTCAAGGTGATAATTTAAGAACTGGTTTTCACATATTATCGTATATTTCACGCAATTTTGAAGGCTCAAACATAAGAATACCAGTCAATCTTGGTCGTGGTATCACTGGTTTGGTAGATGCAATCAATGAGATCGATGAAGTTAGAGATATTAGTGGTAAAGCAGAAGTTATTAAGAATAGCTTCAATAGCATCGCACAAGCATCACTCATGTTTGATGGTATGAATACAGCTGATTACACAGGAATATCAAGACTTGTAACATCATTATCAAATGTTGGTAAAATCAAGAAGATTGATGACAATGTTATTAAAAATGCAGAAACACTTGCAAAAGCAATTAACGTACTTGATAAAGAAGTAAAAGCAGATATACCAAAACTAAAAGAAATGTCAAATATTGCCAAAGACTTGGGCGTACAGTTCAAGAGTTCAAGTGGTGGTGTTGATAAGTTTGGTGGTTCTCTTCGTAGTTTAAATATTGCGGCAACAGTGCAAAACATTAGAACACTCACTCGAACATTATCAAACCTAGCACTACAAGCATACGGAACAGTGGAATCATTTGGAGAAGTAGAAAACACACTATCATTCTTCGGACAATCTTTAGGTTCACAAGCTGAAAGCACAGCAGCAATTATTCAACAATATGCTAATATTGGTGCAATTGACTTTACACAGTTTGCAGACCAAACAGCGAAACTAAACCAAATCTATAGAGGTTATGGTATAGAAGCAGAAAACGCTGCTAAAATGGCTTTAAACATGACTCAAATTGCATATGACGCTTCATTTGCACTTGGGGAAAATGGTAAAGATATTCAATTATGGTTCGACAGAGCAGTTTCTGTTTCAACAGGACAAGCAAGAAGTGGTTACTACTTTGGTGTAGATACAAGTGTTCAAGCACTTAAAGAAAGTTTTGATGAATTAAGTAGTTCAACAGATAAAGCAAACAAAGTAACCGCAGCATATAATGCAATTATTGAAAACACAAGAGAAATTCAAGGGCAAATGCCTAGAGAGTTTCAAAATACATACGTTCAAATGGACGTGTTACGAAATAGAATTAACCTATTAAAACAATCAATCGGTCAAGCACTTATACCAATGTTTCAAAGCCTTATTAAATGGGCGCAAATTGCAATTGCAGTAGTTGAAAGAACTATTGATGCAATTGTAAGATTATTTGGTGGCAAAGGTTTTAAATTGATTGATTATTCAAGCATGATACAAAACACAGCAGATGCAACCGGTGGTTTGGGCGACAATGCAGATAAAGCGGCTGATGGTTTCAGTCGAGCAAATAAGCAAGCAAAAGAACTCAAAAAAACCATAAGTGGCATAGACCAAGTATTCACTATTGATGATAGAAAACCAAGCGATAGTGGCGGCGGTGCAGGTGCTGGTGCTGGTGGTGGTGCAGGTATTGCGCCAGTTGAAGGATATGACTGGTTAGAAACTTTGGCAAACGCCGAAAACCTAGCAAACCTAAAATCAATCAACGATACAGCAGATGCAATATTCAAAAAAATCGAAGATGCAGTTCCTTATGTTGCGGCAATAGCAGCAGGGTTTGCAGCATGGAAAATATCTAAAACATTACTTGATGGTTTAAAATGGATTAGTGAAACAAAGGATATATTCGGTGGTTTGGGGTTAAGCAAACTGACTGGAATTACAGGATTATCATTGTTATTGGGCGACTTAAACGAATTAAAAAATCATGTTGCCGACTTCTTGGAAAACGGAGCGAGCTTCTCAAATGTTTCAGGAATTTTATCATCATTTGTTGGTTCAATTGGTTCAACAATGGTGTTATTTGGAAACGTTAAAATGGGCGGTGCAATAAA
>RRZU010891200.1_pt1 | contig 12768 bp, 11 predicted proteins | sample 2165561 | NCBI WGS metagenome assembly RRZU01 (sample SAMN10456909, study PRJNA506462) | wastewater metagenome | isolation source: wastewater sludge | place: USA: Moscow, Idaho
CTGCAGACCTCGCTGAATCGCTGACCTGCCCAAAAGGACCGTATGGATCTTGCCCTCTTCGACCTCGACAACACCCTGATTGCCGGCGACAGTGACTTTGAATGGGCGCAATTCCTGATCGGCAAGGGGATTCTCGAGCGTGCGCTGTATGAAGCGCGCAACCTCGAGTTCTACGAGCAATACAAGGCCGGCACGCTCGATATCGAAGTGTTTCTCGATTTCCAGTTGCAGCCGCTGTCGCGCTACCCGCGCCAGGTACTCGACTCCTGGCAGCGCGAATTCATGTCCCGGCACATCCTGCCGCTGGTCAGCGAGAAGGCGCGGGCGCTGGTGCGCGACCATCTGGATCGTAGTGCCCTGTGCGCGATCGTCACCGCCACCAATAGCTTCGTCACCGGCCCGATCGTTCGCGAGTTCGGGATCGCGCATCTGATCGCGACCATACCGGCGCAGGAGAATGGCCAGTTCACCGGCCAGCCGCGTGGCATCCCTTCCTTCCGCGAGGGCAAGATCATTCGCGTCGAGGCCTGGCTGGAGGCGATGGGACTGTGGTGGAGCAGTTTCGAGCGCAGCTGGTTCTACAGTGACTCACTGAACGACCTGCCGCTGCTGTCAAAGGTCAGCAACCCGGTAGCCGTCGACCCCGACCCGACCCTGCGCGCGCGCGCTGAAGCCTCGGCGTGGCCGATTCTGAGCCTCCTCGCTTGAAGGCATCGTCAATCAGGCGCTGCCGGCAAGGGGAATATCCGCTATCATGCCGGCGCTATAGCACAGAGCAGAACACGAGCCCCCCGCAATGATCCGCAAGTTCATCTCCCGCGTCCTCGGACGCAAAGGCGCCCGGCAGTCTGACGCCCCGGCGATCATCGCCGTCGCCCAGCATGGTCTGCAGCGTGAGCACATCAGTCGTGGCTGTCGACGGACCGTCGAAACCCTGCAGGAGAATGGCTACCAGGCCTACATCGTCGGCGGCGCGGTCCGCGATCTGCTCGCCGGACTGACGCCGAAAGATTTCGACGTCGCCACCAGCGCGACGCCGGAACAGGTGCGCCATTGCTTCCGCCGCGCACGCATCATCGGCCGCCGCTTCCAGATTGTGCATGTCAACATGGGCGCGGAAACCATCGAAGTCACCACCTTCCGCGGCCATCACGGCGAACAGGGCGGTAACAAGGCGCAAACCGACGAGCAGGGGCGCGTGCTGCGCGATAACGTCTTCGGCAGCCAGGCCGAAGATGCGGCGCGCCGTGATTTCACGGTGAACGCGCTGTATTACGATCCGACTGCCGAGACCATCGTCGATTACCACCACGGTGTGGCTGACCTGCGGCAGAAAACCCTGCGCATGATCGGCGACCCGCGGACCCGCTACCGCGAGGATCCGGTGCGCATGCTGCGCGCCGTCCGGCTGGCGGCCAAATTGAGCCTGTCGATCGATCCCGAGGCGAGACGGCCGATCCGCGAGATGGGTGGCCTGATCGAGAACGTTCCGCCCTCGCGTCTGTTCGACGAAATGCTCAAGTTGCTGACCTCCGGCCACGCCCTACGCTGCGTGACACAACTGCGCGAGGAGGGACTGCACCACGGCTTGCTGCCGCTGCTCGACGTGATCCTCGACCAGGCGCTAGGCGAACGCTTCGTCATGCTGGCCCTGGAGAGCACTGATCGTCGCGTCCGGGAAGGCAAACCGATCTCGCCTGGCTTCCTTTTCGCCACCCTCCTCTGGCACGAGGTCCTGGCCAAGTGGGAACCACTCAAGGCCCGCGGCGAGCCGGCGATCCCGTCGCTATTCCTGGCCATGGACGAAGTCCTCGACGTGCAGGCCGAGAAACTCGCGAGCACCCGCCGCATCGCCGGCGACATCAAGGACATCTGGGCCCTGCAGCCGCGCTTCGAACAACGTTCCGGCAAACGGGCTTACGGCGTCCTGCAGCAACCGCGTTTCCGGGCGGGTTACGATTTTCTGCTGCTGCGTGTCGAATCGGGCGAGGTCGATCAAGCGGTCGGCGACTGGTGGACGGCTTTCCTGAATGGCAGCGACGAGAATCGCGCTGCCATGCTGCTGCCGCAGGCACCCGGCGAGGTGAAGAAGCGCCGTCGCCGGCGTCGCACGCCGGTGGCCACCGGCCCGGATCCCGACCTCGCGCAATGAAGCGCCGCGACTGGTTCAGCCGTCCTTGCCAGGAGGCCAGCGCAAGCGCCATGGCCACCCCGTGAAAGACACGCCGCCGCCTGCCCTGGTGTCGCCGCACACCGCCAGGTGCCGGCGGCAGCCCGGCTGTGCGCGTACTCCGCCAATCTGACGTGCGCGACTTTTCCCATCTGGCCTTCGTCGCGCTCGGCGCCAACCTCGCCGACCCGCTGGCCCAGGTCCGCGCGGCCGCCGCAGCGCTAGCCGACCTGCCCGAATCCCGACTGCGGCAAGTCTCCTCGCTCTATCGCACGGCACCGCTAGGAATCCGCGGCCAGCCCGATTTCATCAACGCCGTGGCGGCCCTGGAAACCTGGCTGGACCCGCAGCAACTACTCGACGCCTTGTTCGCGGTCGAGCGCCGATTTGGTCGCCGCCGCGAGTTTCACCATGCCCCGCGCACGCTCGACCTCGACCTGCTGCTGTACGAGGAACGCGTGCTCGATAGCCCGCGACTACGCGTGCCGCACCCACGCATGCACCTGCGCGCCTTTGTGATCGCCCCGCTGCTCGAGATTGCGCCGCTCTGCCGCATTCCCGGCCGTGGCACTGCGGCCGCCTGGTTACCGGCGGTCAGCCAGCAGGCGATCGAGAAGCTCGATGCCTAGCTCGCGCCCCTTCACCACGTTCGCCGCGCAGATGTGGTGGATCACCGCGAGACGGCGGAGCAGATCGATGCGTGGCGCGGTCGTCGCCAGGCGCGCGGCCGCCGGCGGGCGGCTGGCAGTGTCTTCTGTGAATTCGATTTTTTTGTATCCACGAGCGCCTCTGTGTATGCTAGGCGCCGTTTGACCATATTGGCTGCTACCATGGCCAGCTTGAACAGCCTGTCGTCCAGGGGAAAAACGCAATGATTTTCGCAAGTGGGAAGCAAGTTCGCAGCCTGGAGCGGCGCATCAACGAGCTTGAGGCGCAGAATTCTGGCCTGCGGGATCAGCTTGCTTCGACGCAGGCGTCCTGCCAACAGGACCTCGAGGCGCGGCATCTGGCGGCTGCGGACACCGCCGGACAGCAGCGACTGTTTGCCGCCTTCGGATCCTATCGCGAGTCACTGGCCAGGTCACAGGGCACCCTCGCGGCCTTGGCCGAGCGACTCGGCAAAGAGAAGAAGGAGACCGTCGCGGCGGCGCGTCTGGCCTCGAGCAGTCGCGATTCAGTGCAGACCATCAGTAACGAATTGAACAGTCTCGCCAGCGATTCGCGCCAGGCCCTGGACAAGGTGGTCGGCCTGCACGGCAGCGCCCAGGAAATCGGCGGCATCGTCCACCTGATCAAGGAAATTGCCAACCAGACCAATCTGCTGGCTCTCAATGCGGCCATTGAAGCGGCGCGTGCCGGCGAGGCTGGGCGAGGTTTTGCCGTCGTCGCCGACGAGGTCCGCAAGCTGGCCGACCGGACGACGCATGCCACCGCTGACATTTCACAACTGGTCACCACCATTCAGGGGGAGACCGTCTCGGCTCAGAGCAGTATCGGGCAACTTGCCGAGCAGTCCGAGGCTTTCAGCGAACAAGGGCGGCAGACCTCCTCGACGATCGGCGGCATCACTTCGCTTGCCGAGCGAATAGAGAGAACGATCGGCGTGGCATCGCTGTGCAGCTTTGTCGAACTGGCCAAGATCGACCATCTGCTGTTCAATTTCGATGTCTACCAGGTGTTCCTGGGTACCTCGCAAGCGAGCGCCGGCGACTTCGCCTCGCACACTGAGTGTCGGCTGGGCAAGTGGTATTATGAGGGCGAAGGCAAGACCGGCTTCGCGCAGCTTGACGGTTACCGGGCGATGGAGAAGCCGCATCTCGACGTCCACCAACACGGCCGCAGTGCTGTTGAATGTTTTCGTGCAGGCAATCTCTCCGCCGGGGTCGATGCCATCGAAGCGATGGGAGCGGCGAGCGCCAGCGTGCTGCTGAGCCTCGAACAGATGGCGCAGGACGCTGCGAACCGCCCCGAAATCCTGCACCGCTGATTGATCACCAACCGTCCCTCCCCATGTCCACACGCAATACCCTTACCTCTGCCCGCCACATCGTCGTCGAAGGCCCGATCGGCGTCGGCAAGACCAGTCTCGCCCGCCGCCTGGGCGCCCACCTCGAGGCGCAGCTGCTCCTCGAACAGCCGGAAATCAATCCCTTCCTGAGCCGCTTCTACGAAGATCAGCAGCGCTTTGCGCTGCCGACGCGGCTGTCGTTCCTGTTTGAGCGCATAGACAAACTTCGCGAGCTGCCGCAAGCGGACTGTTTCAACCGCCCGGTGGTCGCCGATTTCCTGCTCGAAAAGGATCCCCTGTTCGCGCTGCTGACGCTCGCCGACGACGAGTACGCGCTCTACCGCAAAATCTACGCGCTGGTATCGCCGCAGGCGAGCACACCGGATCTGGTCATCTATCTGCAGGCCAGCCCGGACACCCTGATCGCGAGGGTACGCAGGCGCGGCCTCGAAATGGAGCGGCGGATCGACGACGCCTACCTCAGCGTCCTTGCCGAAAGCTACATGCGTTTCTTTCATCACTACGACGCGGCGCCAGTGATGGTGGTCAATTCCGAGAACATCAACTTCGTCGACAGCGATGATGATTTTCAACTTCTCGTGACGCGCATCGAAGCCATGCGCGGGCATCGCGAATACTTCAACCGGGGAGAGTAGGTCCATGTCCACCCACGTTGCGACGCGCCGTCTGACGCTCGTCGACCTCGCCAGAATGCGTGCCAATGGCGAAAAAATTGCCGTCCTGACCTGCTATGACGCGAGCTTTGCACAGCTCTGTGATGCCGGCGGTGTCGACGCGCTGTTGATCGGCGACTCGCTGGGGATGGTCTTGCAAGGCCACGACTCGACGCTGCCGGTGACCCTGAGCGACATTGCCTACCATACCGCCTGTGTCGCGCGCGGCAGCCGGCGGCCGCTGGTGATCGCCGACATGCCCTTCGGCAGCTTTCAGGAAAGCCCGCAGCAGGCGCTGCGCAATGCGGTGGTATTGCTCGCCGCCGGCGCGCAGATGGTCAAAATCGAGGGCGGCGTCGACCTCGCGGAGACGACCCGCTTCCTGAGCAGGCGTGGCATTCCGGTCTGCGCGCATGTCGGCCTCACACCGCAATCGGTGCACCAGATCGGCGGCTATCGGGTGCAGGGTCGGGATGATTCCAGTGCCGCCAGGCTGTTTGCCGACGCCCTCGCCCAACAGGAGGCGGGCGCCACGCTGATCGTCCTCGAAGCCATCCCCGAGGCTCTGGCGGCGGCGACGACCAGCAAGCTCGCGATCCCGAGCATCGGCATCGGTGCCAGTCGGGAATGCTCCGGCCAGGTACTCGTTCTGCACGACATGCTTGACGTCTCGGCCGGCCGCAAGGCCCGCTTCGTCAGGAACTTCATGGCCGGGCAGGCGTCGATCGCCGCCGCGATCGCCGCCTACGTCGCGGCCGTCAAGGACGGTAGCTTTCCCGGTCCGGAAAACTGCTACTGACATGGCACAGCCACTTCCGCGACAGCCTGCCGACCTGCCGGCAGCCACCAGCGGGAACTGCTGTTGGCGGTTGCCGGCATGCGTGTGACGGTCGTTTGAACGAGGCTCAGCAGAAACCATGCAGATTCACTCATCGATTCCCGAAATGCGCGCAGCGCGACAGCGCCATGGGCGTGTCGCCTTTGTGCCGACCATGGGCAACCTGCATGCGGGCCACATCGCGCTGATGACCGAGGCGCGCGCACATGCGGATTGCGTGGTGGCCAGCATTTTCGTCAATCGTCTGCAGTTTGGGCCGAACGACGACTTTGATCGCTACCCGCGTACCTTCCAGGCCGACTGCGAGCAACTCGCTACTGCCGGCGTCGACCTGCTGTTCGCACCGGACGAGGCGGAACTTTACCCGGAAGCGCAGCAGTACCATGTCGATCCGCCGGAGATTCAGCATCAACTCGACGGCGAGTTCCGCCCTGGGCACTTCCGTGGGGTCGCTACCGTCGTCCTCAAGCTGTTCAACGTCGTCCAGCCACAGGTGGCGTTATTCGGCAAAAAGGACTACCAGCAACTGATGGTCTTGCGCAACATGACGCGGCAACTGGCCTTGCCGATCGAGATCATCGGCGGCGAGACGGTGCGCGCCGAAGACGGCCTGGCGCTCTCGTCACGCAACGCTTACCTGTCAGCGGCAGAGCGCGCCGAGGCACCTCGCCTGCAGCGCATCCTCAGCGGCGTGCGCAGGGCAGTGCTGGGTGGTGAACGCAATTTCGCCAGGCTGGAACGTGAGGCGGTCAGCGAGCTCGAACGGCATGGCTGGAAAACGGACTATGTCGCCCTACGCCGGCAGTCCGACCTGCAGGTTCCGCGAGCCAGCGACGCGCAGCCGCTGGTGGTGCTCGCGGCGAGCCGCCTGGGCGCTGCCCGCCTGATCGACAACGTTGAAGTGGACGCCCTGAACGGGCATTGACAGCGTGCCATTAGCAGCTACAATTCGCTTCCCCAAACAACTCTCAACCGGTGAAAATCCATGCAGAGAACCATGCTGAAGTCGAAGCTGCACCGCGTCAGCGCCACGCACGCCGAGCTTCACTACGAAGGGTCATGCGCAATCGACGAAGACCTTCTCGAGGCGGCAAACATTCGCGAATACGAACAGATCGACATCTGGAACGTAAACAATGGCGAACGCTTCACGACCTACGCGCTACGCGCCGAACGGGGATCCGGCGTCATCTCGGTGAATGGCTCGGCCGCCCGCCGCGCTGCGCCGGGAGACATCCTGATCATCGCCAGCTTCGCGGCGTATACCGAAGTCGAACTCAGCCGCTATGCCCCGCAGCTGATCTACGTGGACACCCAGAACCGCATTGTCCGCATCGCCGGCCAGATTCCCACCCAGGCCGCTGCCTGACACTGCATCACCTCACCCGACAAGCCGCGACACACCAGGTCGCGGCTTTTTCAATTGCCGACAGGCGAGCTCACGCAGCTTCGGGTAGCACCTTTGGTTTGCGGGGGCGACGATTGCGGCTGGCCGGTTTCTTGGCTGCCGCGGTTTCTTCCGCATCGCCAGCAGGAACGCCCTCCGCAGCCTCTGCAGCCTCTGCAGGGACAGCTGGTTCGGCGGCAGGAAGCACTTCCCCGGATGCCACGACGGGCGTCAACGCCGTCGTCACCGCCGCCGCCGCGATTTCCCGGACGGCACCGTCTACCTCGAGCGCCACTACGGCGCCGGGAAGTGCGCTTGCCGGGCCTTCCTGAAGCGGCTCAGGGGCGTTGTCCTGCCTGGCCGCGCGTGGCTCTCTGGCGCGCTTGCTGCCCTTCTCCACCGCCTTGCGCCGACCCTCCCCTTTCCTGCGTGCGCCGCTCTCCGGCTCGCTCGCCTCCTCGGCAACTGCGCCCTCAGGCTCCAGTGGCGCGGTCTGCAGCAGCTCGGCCACCGCCTCGGCACTTGCTTCCGCTTGCTCCGCATGGCTGTTGCGGAAGACATAACTGCCCGATTTTTCATCGCGACCAATCTCCAGCAAGCCGCGCCTCTGCGCTTCTTCGAGCAGGTTGCCAAAAGCCCGGAAACCGTAGTACGACTCATTGAAATCGGGTTTGCGGCGTTTGATCGCCTCCTTGAGCATCGACGCCCAGATCTTGCTGCTGTCGCCGCGCTCGTCGACGAGCGCGTCAAAAGTTGCAACCGCCAGCTCAATCGCCTTGCTGCGACGCGCCTCGAGTTCCTGCTTGCGTTGCGCGTCCTCCTCCGGCGAGCGCCTCACCGCCGGCTGCGCCTCCTTCGAGTCCCGTCTTGCGGCGCGCTGGATTTCACGCACGAGGTCGTCGTAAAAGATGAATTCGTCGCAATTGCCGATCAGCAGGTCCGAAGTCGATTGCTTGACCCCGACACCAATCACGTACTTGGCGTTCTCCCGCAGCTTGGAGACCAGCGGCGAGAAATCGGAGTCGCCGCTGATGATCACGAAGGTATCCACGTGCGATTTCGTGTAGCAGAGATCCAGGGCATCGACGACCAGCCGGATATCGGCCGAGTTCTTTCCCGACTGGCGGACGTGCGGTATCTCGATCAACTCGAAGCTCGCTTCGTGCATGGTGGACTTGAAGCCCTTGTAGCGCTCCCAGTCGCAATAGGCCTTCTTCACCACGATACTGCCCTTGAGCAGGAGCCGCTCGAGGACCGGCTTGATGTCGAACTTGTCGTACTTGGCGTCGCGAACGCCAAGGGCGACGTTCTCGAAGTCACAATACAGCGCCATGATGGCGGTTTCGGGCGCTACGGCCATGTTTGTTCTCCACAAATTGGTGCGCCACGCTCAGCCGTGACGACTTGACCGCCATGCGGCGTACGAGGGGCGGGAAGTGTTCATCTCGGCAGCGCTGGCCCAAGCACCCTGAGGAACGCCCCGAGCTCGACCCGAGAACGTATTGCCGAACGGTCATACCACTTCAAGCATCGCCGCGATGGTAAACAAATGCCAGCAGGAAGCAAGGGCCAATTCGCTCTGAGGCGGCTGACATGATGCCTGCGCAGCCCTGTATCATTGGCCGCAGTGCAAGCTGCCCCGCTGCGGGGGCTGCATCGAGACGACTGGCGAAGGCAATGGCCTGCCGAACCTGGCGCATCACATTGGAGACCCCATGATGAGTGAATCCAGACCTGCCAACCCTCCGCATCCCGAACCGGGTCGCCTGGCGGCGCGGCCTGGAGCTGCCGACCCGAACGGCTGGCTGAAATGGCTGCCAGGCCTGCAGACGCTACGTCACTACGAGCTTGCCTGGCTGCGCCATGACGTCGCGGCCGGTCTGGTGCTGACAACAATGCTGGTGCCGGTCGGCATTGCCTACGCCGTCGCCTCGGGAGTACCAGGCATCTACGGCCTCTACGCGACGATCATCCCGCTGCTCGCCTATGCGCTCTTCGGACCGAGCCGAATTCTGGTGCTCGGGCCGGATTCCTCGCTGGCCGCCTTGATCCTCGCTGTCGTCCTGCCGTTGTCCGGGGGTGAGCCGCTGCGCGCCATCGCTCTGGCCAGCATGATGGCGGTGGTGTCGGGAGTTCTCTGCATCCTGGCCGGCGTCGCCCGTCTCGGCTTCGTCACCGAACTGCTCGCCAAGCCAATCCGCTATGGCTACATGAACGGCATCGCGCTGACCGTGTTGATCAGCCAGCTGCCGAAGCTCTTCGGCTTCTCGGTCACCGCCGACGATCCGCTGCACAAAGTGTGGGAGTTCGTCCAGGCCCTGCTGGCTGGCCAGACCAATCCGATCGCCCTGCTGGTCGGCGCCAGCACCCTGGCACTGATCCTGCTGCTCAAGCGCAGCAAACGCTTGCCGGGGATCCTGATCGCCGTGATCGGCGCCACCGTCGTCGTCGCGACGCTCGACCTCGACCACTACGGCCTGGCGGTCCTCGGCTCGCTGCCGCAGGGCTTGCCCGCCTTGGCCATCCCGTGGATCACCCCTGCCGATGTCATGCCAGTCCTGATGGGCGGCCTGGCTGTCGCCATCGTCTCTTTCGCCGACACCAGCGTGCTCTCGCGAACCTATGCCGAGAAGACCGCCAGCCACGTCGACCCCAACCAGGAGATGGTCGGCCTGGGGGCGGCCAACCTGGCGGCCGGATTTTTCCAGGGCTTTCCGATCAGCAGCAGCTCGTCACGCACCCCCGTCGCCGAGGCCGCCGGCGCCCGCACGCAATTGACCAGCGTCGTCGGTGCCCTGGCCGTGGCGCTGCTGCTGTTGCTCGCGCCCAACCTCCTGCAGTATCTGCCGAACACCGCTCTGGCAGCGGTGGTGATCGCTGCGGCGATCGGGCTGTTCGAGATTGCCGACCTGCAGCGCATCTACCGCATCCAGCGCTGGGAGTTCTGGCTGTCGATCGGCTGCTGCATCGGCGTCGTCGTGCTCGGCGCCATTCCCGGCATTGGCCTGGCGATCGCACTGGCGGTGATCGACTTCCTCTGGGATGGCTGGCGCCCCGACTCGGCCGTGCTCGGTCGGGTCAAGGGAATCAATGGCTATCACGACATCTCGCGCTACCCCGAAGCCCGCCTGATTCCCGGACTGGTCCTCTTTCGCTGGGCGGCGCCGCTGTTTTTCGCCAACGCCGAGTGCTTTCACGAGCGCGCCCTCGACGCCGTAGCCGCCTCGCCGACGCCGGTACGCTGGCTGGTGGTGACGGCGGAACCGGTGACCAGCGTCGACGTCACCGCCGCCGACATCGTCGCCAAGCTCGACGAGACTCTCCAGGCGGCCGGCATCGAACTGTGCTTTGCGGAAATGAAGGATCCCGTCCAGGACCAGCTGAAGCACTTCGGACTATTCAGCCGCCTCGGCGCGAAAGTATTCTTTCCGACCATCGGTGAAGCCGTGAACACCTATCTCCGGACCTATCCCGAGGTCGCCGTGGCATGGCGAAAAAGCAAGGGGTCAAGTCAGTGACCGGCAGCACCGACCAGAGACGAGCCGATCGAGAAGATGAAACTACCACTCGAGGAGGTGACCTGGCGGCAGCCGCCTGGTCACCCTCGACAGCGGCTGCCAGTTCGGAGCCGAGTGTTCGACGTCGTTCTGACCTAGCGTTCCTTGCTTTCCAGCGCCGACCGGTTGATGTCGATCTTGTAGCGCTGGCGCAAGCCGGCCAGGTAGGCGGCAAAATCTTCCTGGCCAAGAATCGTCGCGTACTCGCGCTGCAAGGCCTTGCGCCGGCTGTCGTCGACCTTCTCCGGATGGCTCACCTTGCTGATCTTGTAGAGCAGATAGTTGCCGCCAGCTCCTTCTGCACCAACGTAGGCTGGCAGCTTCTCAACGTTGGCTCTGAAGATCGCTTTCAGTGCGCCTGGTGGCACCTGGCGAGCGTCCTGCCGGGAAACGTTCCCGAGCGGACCCCAGGCGACCTTGTCCTGCGTCCCCTGCTGTAGCTCGCCTAGCTTCGCCTCCCCCGCGCTACGCGCCAGGGCGGCCTCTTCTCTGGCCTTCAGTGCGGCTTCGATGTCGGCCCTGACCGCCTCGATCGGTTTCGTGCTCGCCGGTCGGTAGTCGATCACCCGCGCCGCGAGCAGCGTGTTCGGGGCGATCTCGACGACTTCGGTATTGCGCTTGTTTTTCAGTGAGTCGTCCGAGAAAATTGCCGCCAGGATCTTCTGGTTGCCAAGCTGGCCCATGGTCGCCAACGCTTCCGGGGTCGGGCTGCGTGGCAGCCAGCCGGATTGCCGGGTTTGCAGTTTGAATCGATCGGCAACCGGCTGCAGGCTGTCCGACTGCTCATAGACCAGGTTGCTGAAAGCCTCGGCGCTATCGGCAAACTGTCGCGAAGCTGCCTGCCGCTTGAGTTCTTCCTCGATCTCCGGGCGCACGTCGGCAAGCGCTCGCTGCTTGCCCGCCTTGATGCCGGTCAACTTGATGATGTGATAGCCGAATTCGGACCGCACCAGCACGGGGGAATCGTCTTCACGCAGCTTGAACACCGAATCTTCGAACGGCTTGACCATCATGCCGCGACCAAAGAAACCGAGATCCCCGCCCTTTTCTGCCGACCCGGGATCCTGCGAGTACTGCTTGGCCAGTTCCGCGAATTTCGCCGGCGATTTCTGAACTTCCTTGAGTACCTCTTCGGCCTTGGCCTTTGCTGTTGCCTGATCGGCGTCACCGCTCGCCAGGATCAGGATGTGGCTTGCCCGCCTCTCCTCAGCCTGCTGGTAACGCTCCTTGTGGCTCTCGTACCAGGCGCTTACTTCGCCATCGCCTGGCTTGACCTGCGCCAGCATCCCATCGAGAGAGAGGACGACATACTCGACCTTTGCCTGTTCGGCCACTGCGAAGCGTCTGCTGTTCTCTTCGTAGTACTTCTGCACAGCCGGTGCGTCGATCTTCACCTGCCCGGCAAACTGCTCCGGAGTGATCCGCGACTCGGCAATCTGCCGCTCCTCGGTCTGGATGCGCAGCAGCTCGTCGACCACGGTATTGCTGGTGATGGCGGTATCCCCAATGGCGCTGACGATTTGCTGCAGCGTCAGATCCTGACGCAGCTGCGCCTCGAACTGCGCTTGCGACATGCCCTGCGCCGACAGTGCGGCCTGGTAGCGAGCCAGCGAAAACTGCCCGTTGTCCTGCAGCGCCGGGATCTTGCTGATCACTCCGCGCAGCTGATCGTCGCTGGCGCCCAGCCGCCCTTTCGCCGCCTCGAGCAGCAACAGGCGCTGATCGACCAGCGAGTTGAGGACGGCGAGTTTCGCCGTCGGCGTATTCATCGCCTCCGGGCGGAAGTTGGCACCCAGCACCTGCCGCATGCGGTCCTGCTGAGCACGCCAGGCCTGGTCGAACTGTTGCATCGTGATCTTCGAGTCGCCAACGCTGGCCAGGTCGGTACCGGCCCCGGTGTTGCGGACGTACGAGTCCACACCCCAGAAGGCAAAGGGCAAAGTGATCAAGGCAAGAAATATCTGGACGACTCTCTTGTTGGTGCGAACGGCGTCAAAGAACATGGTGGGGGCCCGCTAACTCAGTGCAAGGTTGAAGCGACAACAAAAAAGGCGAACTTGCGTTCGCCTTTCGGCAGTGGCGGAGTGGACGGGACTCGAACCCGCGACCCCCGGCGTGACAGGCCGGTATTCTA
>RRZU013410975.1_pt1 | contig 12765 bp, 8 predicted proteins | sample 2165561 | NCBI WGS metagenome assembly RRZU01 (sample SAMN10456909, study PRJNA506462) | wastewater metagenome | isolation source: wastewater sludge | place: USA: Moscow, Idaho
ACAATGCAAAACAAAGGCTTTGTAATAACATTTTCCATTCTCTTGACATTGGTATGTTTATTCTTTTTGTCCTTTACGTTTGTTACCAGAAATCAAGAAGGCAAGGCTGAAAAATATGCAGCCGCTTATGCTTTGGAACATTCGAAAGGCGATCAGCTCTTGTATGATGAGCTGTATAATAAGCAATATAACCATTATCTGGACTCTATGTCGACCGAAAGAGTTTGGCCTGGTATTCCTTTTTTGGGAGATAGCATAGGATATACTCTGAAAGAATGCCGTGAAAAAGAAATCGGTTTAGGTCTCGACCTTAAGGGAGGGATGAGTGTAATCGTTGAAGTAGATGCATCAGCAGTTCTCAGTTCTTTGGGAGATGCTGATAATGAAGCTTTCAATAAAGCTCTTCAAGAAGCATCGGAAGAAAACCGTAAGGGTAGTAACCGAGACTACATCTCAATATTCCTGGACAAATTTAAGGCAGCAAACGGAACAGGCAAACTGGCTGCTATTTTCAGCACCAAGCTTAGAGATCAGATAAGCCCTCAGGACAACGATGCAAAAGTAGAGACTGTCTTGAGAAAAGAATTACAAGCTATTGCAGATAACTCTTTCAGTGTATTGCGTACTCGTATCGACCGTTTTGGTGTGGTTGCTCCGAATATTCAAAAACTGGACAATCGCGCAGAACGTATAATGATAGAGCTTCCTGGTATTAAAGAGCCGGAACGCGTAAGAAAATTGCTTCAGGGTAGTGCAAATCTTGAGTTCTGGAAAACTTATAATTATTCGGAAATTCAGGGATATCTGGCTACAGTAAGTGAATTGTCAAGACAAGCTTTGAATGCGAATACTACCGATTCTACAGCAATGGTAAAAGACTCTCTTGCCGTAGATTCGTCATCTGTTATTGCACCGGTTTCACAGTTGGCATTTGCAAAATCTCTTGATCAGTATTTACAAAGAATACCATACGATGGAGCTATGGTTGCTTTTGTTCACAAGAACGATACTGCTGCCGTAAATGCCATCTTACATAAATATAAAGATCTGCCAGAACGCCCGAGTGGACTAGAATTTGCCTGGGGTTTTAAAGCAGAAGATCAAAAAGAAACACAATTTGCACTTTATTCCCTTCGTGGCGACGGTGTTAAGAAAGGTCCGGCATTGGATGGAGAAGTAGTTGTTTCCGCTAAAGCCGATCAAAGTCAACACGGTTCGGTATGGGAAGTAGACATGCAGATGAATACAGTCGGCTCGCAGCGTTGGGCTACAATCACAGGTGCAGAAGTCGGCAGAAGTATTGCCATCGTATTGGATGGTTCTGTTTATTCAGCTCCGAATGTGAATGGTAAAATAGAAGGCGGACGCTCTCAAATCACCGGACGATTCACTGTGGAAGACGCGAAAGACTTGGAGAATGTGTTGAAGTCCGGTAAAATGAAAGCCGGAGTACACATTGTACAGGAAGACGTTGTAGGACCATCATTAGGTGAGGAAGCAATTAATGCAGGTATCATATCATTTGTTTTGGCTTTGTTCCTGCTCATGGTATATATCTGTCTTGTTTACGGCTTTATTCCGGGACTAATAGCCAATGTGGCAGTGTTAGTGAACTTATTCTTCACAATAGGTATATTAGCTGCCTTTGGGGCCGTAATGACATTACCAGGTATAACCGGGCTTGTATTGGCTTTGGCTTTGGCCGTGGATGCCAACGTACTTGTTTATGAGCGTACAAAAGAAGAGCTCAAAGCAGGGAAGAATACTAAAGCTGCCGTTGTTGACGGATATAGACATGCATTCTCTGCTATTTTCGACGGACATGCGTCTCAGGTAATCACAGCGATAATCCTTGCATATTTTGGAACAGGACCTATACAGGGTTTTGCTACAACATTGATCATCGGTATCGTTGCATCATTCATCACCAACGTGTTCCTTACCCGTATATTCTATGAATATATGTTAGATAAAGGTAAATTGAGACATCTTACATTTACAACTGCTATATCGAAGAAAATATTCAAGGATACTAACATTAACTTCCTTGGTATGACCAGACATATTGTAATTATTTCGGTCGTGCTGATTGTTGCAGGTGTAGCGTCATTATTTATTAATGGTCTGAACGGTGGTATAGACTTTACAGGAGGACGGAACTATCTGGTTCGTTTCGATACGAAAGTTAACGCTGACGATATTGAAAAGATTTTGATCTCTGAATTCCCTAATTCAACAGTTCTTGTTCTTACGAGCGGTTCTGCCAGCCAGTCTTCAACTACCAGTCAGGTTCGTATTACAACTAACTATAAGATTGAAGAATCGACAGACAGTGTTGAAAATGAAATAAGGGCTAAGATGGCTTTGTCTTTAGCTGCAAATAATATAACACCGAAAGGATCTACAGATAAAGAAACCATAGACGCGTTCAATACTAAATATGTACAAAGTTCTCAGCGTGTAGGGCCTAGTGTTGCCGATGACCTGAAAACAGCTGCTACGATTGCGGTACTGATCTCAATTGCGTTCATGGCACTGTATATCTTGTTCCGATTCCGCAATATTGCGTTTTCGGTGGGAACACTTATTGCCGTAGCGCATGATGCCGTGATGGTTATTATTCTGTATTCGTTGTTGTATAAGATCATGCCATTCTCGATGGAGGTCGACCAGTCCTTTATTGCGGCGGTACTTACTGTTGTCGGATACTCTATTAACGATAAGGTTGTAATCTTCGACCGTATTCGTGAAATTAGAAATATGTATCCTAAACGTGATATAACAGAAACAATCAATGAAGCTTTGAACTCGACTTTAGGTCGTACGTTGAATACATCTATAAGTTCTATGATGGTGGTATTCTGTATCTTCCTGTTAGGAGGCGACACTATCAGAAGCTTTACATTCGCTATCTTTATCGGTATCTTCATCGGTACATACTCTTCGGTATTTGTAGCGACACCGATAGCTTGGACGATCTTTAAAAGAGAGAGTTCAAAGAAAGCATTAGAAGTAAAATAAGTAAAACTAAATAGTTTCTCTTTTCGGAAAAAAGCATGCTAATTCATTAGTGGGCTTTTTTCTTATACAGCACAAAAAGAAAGGACTTATACTGAGATAAGCCCTTCGTTATAATTGTAGTATAAACTTTAAAATGGAACAAAATCGTTGCCGCCGCCTTGTGCAGGTTGAAAACTGTTGTTTGGAGCAGCGTTGTTTATTTTCGAAGAGAATTGTTGTCCTGCTCCAAAGTTATAATCATCATTAATATTTTGAAAACGGGCAAATTCACTTTTGAAGCGTAGTAGGACATCGCCTGTAGCTCCGTTACGATGCTTGGCGATGATGATTTCGGCAAGTCCGATGAGGGAATTTCCTTTTTCATCCTCAAGTATCTTGTAATATTCTGGACGGTGTATGAAGCAAACCATATCCGCATCTTGCTCTATCGCTCCCGATTCACGGAGGTCAGATAGTTGAGGGCGCTTACCTTCTGCACCGGCACGGCCTTCTACTCCACGATTAAGCTGCGACAGGGCGATGATCGGTATATTCAATTCTTTGGCCAATCCTTTCAACGATCGCGATATCATACTTACCTCTTGCTCACGGCTACCATAATTCATACCACTGGCATTCATTAATTGCAGGTAGTCGATTATTATCATCTTGATTCCATGCTCACGAACTAATCGTCTGGCCTTTGTTCTCAATTCAAATACAGATAAGCTGGGCGTGTCGTCAATGAATAATGGCGCGTCGTATAATTCTTTTATTTTAAAGTCGAGCTGTTCCCACTCATAGGGAAGTAATTGTCCATTTTTAATTTTCTCACCCGGTATTTCGCATGTGTTTACTATCAGACGGTTTACCAACTGCACGTTTGACATCTCGAGAGAAAATAATGCCACAGGGTAGTTGTAGGAAACCGCCATATTTTTAGCCATCGAAAGAACGAATGCAGTCTTTCCCATTGCCGGACGGGCAGCAATGATAATCAGGTCTGAGTTTTGCCATCCTGAAGTAATCTTATCGAGAGGAGTGAATCCTGTTTGCAGTCCGCTTAGTCCTTCAGGACGGTTTGCTGCTATTTCGAGCAGTTGCAAAGCTTCCTTGATTACAGGATTAATCTGTGTTACATCCTTTTTGACATTTCCCTGCGATATCTCAAATAGCTTACTTTCGGCTTCCTGCATAAGGTCGTCAACATCTGTCGTTTCATCGAAGGCCTTATTGGTTACGTTGGATGAAAAAGAGATTAATTCCCGCGCCAGATATTTTTGAGCTATAATACGAGCATGGAATTCTATATGTGCGGCAGAAGCAACCTTTTCCGTTAGTTGTGCAATATATACAGGGCCACCAACCATTTCCAATTCACCGTCTTTTTTCAGCTGTTCTACTACAGTAAGCATATCAACAGGAGCCTGTCTGGCTGCTAAATTGACAATTGCACGATAGATTGTTTGATGAATAGTATCGTAGAAACTATCCGGTTTCAGTATGTCACTGACCAGCGAATATGCATCTTTCTCGAGCATCAAAGCTCCGAGGATAGCCTCTTCAAGTTCTTTAGCCTGCGGTTGTATTTTGCCTATGTCAGGTATCGAAGTTGTTTCCTTAGGTTTTCTTCTCCCCTGATTTTTATTTGTATCTGCCATTTTCTGATTATTGAATATCAAAGATAACAGAAATAATGCTCAAAGGATATTTAAGTTTTGAACAGTCTGTTAATAAGTTGCTATTCTTTTTATTTATGGATTGTATTTAGCCTCTTTAAGTATTGTTTGAGCATCGGTCGCTATTATTTCTTCGAGTGATGCTTTCTTCTTTTGGGCATATTTATTGACTATTTGCCAGCCTGTCCATGCAGCGATACGTCCCGGTGATTCCTGCGATATAAGACCTGCGTATGGAGCATCGTTGATTAGTCGTGTAATAACCATATGGTCGGTAGAGAAAAGATAATTGCCTTTTACTAATTTTAGCCATACGTTTTTCTCGTTATTTACACACCAAGCCAACTGCTGGGAAGTATAACCTATTATATCATTTGCAGCCCGATCGGGTAGCAGTTGTGATAGGGTATATAACACTTTGCCCTCATAAATCATGGATGACAACAAGGATTGCTCATCGGTTTCTGCCTTTATAATATCGCTCATCAGCCATGCTTTGATGTAATCCCTTACTATATATTTGGATTGCATTTGTTGACGCTCGAATGGCTGAAAAAAATCTGAATATGCCTGATAATTATCTCCCAAATATTTATCGATGGAAATAGAAATCAGATTATTCAGAATAATTACATTCTCGCGAAAGCCGGAAACATGCATGGCGAGTTCAGGTAAAGATTTGCCCGAAAAATACTTCGAAATGAGGATATTTGCCGATGATAATTCTTTTTCATATTCCGATACATCGGAGAATGTAGCTAAAGCATCCTGATATATTTTATCCAGCATATCATGCGAGAAATATTCACGCAGCGATGTGAAGAATGTGGATTGATCGCTATTATCCATTGCTATACGCCCAAAAGCAGGAAGCAATATCGGATATTTTTCTTTTAAGATTGTTTCTTTCGAAGCTTCGGGGTGTTTCAGATAATCATAAATATCTCTGTCGAAACGTTTTATAGATATTGTTTTGTCTGCATTATACTCTTTTTTTACAGTTGTGCCGGAACATCCGATAAAAGATATAATGATGAATCCCAATGCGTATACTATATTTCTCATTTGAGTTCTTTTTATATTTCTATTTTTGCGAAGGTAGTTTATATTCTTTAATTTTGTTCTGTTTTTTTCAAGCATAAATTAAAAACGTATAAGGAGTACTATTATTTTAAACAATATCAATAGTTACCCGTTATAACTTGGTTAAATTACGATTTTATGATAACAATACTAGGTATAGAATCTTCTTGTGACGATACAGCTGCTGCTGTCATTCAGGACGGAGTTCTTCTTTCAAATATAATTTCAAGCCAAAAGGTACATGAAAGCTATGGCGGTGTAGTTCCTGAACTGGCATCGCGTGCTCATCAGCAGAATATAATTCCTGTTGTAGATCAGGCGTTGAAAAAAGCAGGAGTAAATAAAGAAGATTTGACTGCTATCGCTTTCACAAGAGGTCCCGGTCTTATGGGTTCATTACTGGTTGGCACATCTTTTGCCAAAGGTTTATCTTCGGCTCTGGATATTCCGATGGTAGATGTAAACCATTTGCATGCCCATGTATTGGCTCACTTCATCAAAGAGAACAAAGAGGATAATAACCAGCCTCAGTTTCCATTCTTGTGCCTGCTAGTTTCGGGAGGTAATTCCCAGATAATATTGGTTAAATCATATGCCGATATGCAGATCATAGGTCAGACGATTGATGATGCGGCAGGGGAGGCTTTCGATAAATGCGCAAAGGTAATGGGCTTGGGATATCCCGGAGGGCCTGTTGTAGACCGATTGGCCAAAGAGGGGGATGCTGATAAATTTAAATTGAATAAACCTCATATGCCGGGTTATGATTATAGTTTCAGTGGTCTGAAAACCTCTTTCTTATATCTTCTGCGTGATGAGTTAAAGAAAGATCCTGAATTTATAGATAAAAACAAAATGCACTTGTGTGCCTCTTTACAGGCAACTATTATTGATGTGCTGATGGAACAATTGCGAAAGGCTGCAAAAGACTTAAATATAAAAGAAGTTGCGGTGGCAGGAGGTGTTTCGGCAAATTCGGGACTTCGTGCTGCATTTGAAGACCACGCCAAACGCTATGGCTGGAAAATACATATACCTCCCTTTGGATATACGACCGATAACGCTGCCATGATAGCGATTACAGGCTATTTCAAATATAAGGATAAAGAGTTTTGTACGATGGATGCTGCGCCTTTTTCGAGGGTAGTTATGTAATATTATTATCTGAAAACAGTTTATTTGGTATTCAATTATTTCAATCCTTTTTTTAAGAATAACATAATTGGTACCTCTTTAGGTAGTTGGCTGTTGTGGATGGGGATAGTCATTGGTATTAATCTTCCGCATGGTTTGGCAGAGTAAAAGATCTCTTTGGTGCTCTGCGAAATAGCCGAACCTTCTATTTTTTCAATATGCTTTTCCGTAAAGTAGCATGTTACATTAAAATATCTTTCGTATACAGAAATCCAACCTAAATTCTTCTTTTTAAACAACAATTTACATAACCAAGCATTGCCATCTTTATAGAAGTTCCATTCCTGAATAATTTCATGGGATAATAACGCGTCATTTAAGCATTTAAAGGCAGTAAAGCTTTCTCCTAAAATATTTTCCAATACTTCATCTGTCGGGAAAATCTCCTTGTTTTTCAATTTTACTTCGTCCATATGTTTATCCTTTCTTTTTGCCCAGTTTAGCGTTCAGGAAATTGTCTTTTGTTTTCATTGTAACCCATTCTTTACATACCATATATTCGATAAATGCTGTTATTCCTTTCTCTTTTATCATTTCAATAGACTTCTGTCGACTGGTACAGGAAATGTATTCCCCAAACTTTATGGACAATGGATTATACTTTTTACATGATTTTGCGGAGATATATTTTTTACAATCGGCACAGGTGAAATATTGGTTCTCAATACAACATGGCCTTACTTTACATTTACGGTATCCTACGGCACATAATGGAGACTTACCTTTACACCCTTCGCACTTTTCTTCAATATATTTAGGGCAAGCACCACAGTAAAAGCCGCAATACGAAACAAGATTTTGACCTTTTGAGATTATTTTCTCATTATTTTCCATATTACTTATGTTTCTTTATAGGTATATAAATTTCAGTGATTAATTCTAGTAAATCATCTTTAAGAGGGGAGTTGAGATATATTTCGAAGCTTATTGTACCATTAGCATAGTATCCGCTTTGAGGCAACCAAGTTTCATAAATTTCGCGATACGTTATATGTAAGTTTGATAAATGCCCAATATGTTTAAAAACAGCATATTTGCCGTCAGGTAGTTGCATTTTTTTATACTTAGAGCCGACAGTAAGATGATTCGGGATAATCGCTCCTATATAGAACCGGCACTGATTAATAGATGTAATCAACGGATCGTCTAAACTAACGCTAATTAAACGTAGTCGGTCTTTTTCAACGCCTAATGCATTCATGTAGTTGAAAACCTGACTCCATTTAGCACGATAGCTGCTTTTGTTTTTATAAGCACTTCCCACTTCGACATAAAGTACATGCAGATTATGAACCGACTTTATTTCATATGTAAAGTCAAAAATATTCGTATTAGGTAAGGATTGTTTCTTCTGCTTTTTATATTCAGTAGTAGAAATCCCAAAGTGTTTCTTAAAAGCTTTGGATAGACTGTTTTTAGTTTGATAATTTGTTTGCTTGGCGATTTGGTCGAGCGTCATTTCTGTTGAAAGTAAAAGATTTGCAATTTGTTCGATGCGTAGCCGTTGAATATAACCTGCAATATTTTCTCCTGTTACTTTCTTGAATACTTCGCGAAAATGGTATTTAGACAATTGACTCATCTGTACTAATTCGTCTATTTTGAATTCTTCGAAAAGATGCTCTTGTATGTAGTTTGTTATTCTTCCAATTGTTTTTTCATGAATGTTTTGTGTTTCTGCTTTTTGTTTCCATCTGTTAAGTGTAGGAAGCCTTTCCATAAAAACTTGTCTGAGTTCTTCGGGAGTAAAATCTGTTCCTACATAATTGTTGTACCAATCAGTATTAGCAATCCAGATTTCAACCATTTCTGACATTGTTCTGTCAGCCTTATATTCTTCAGATTTCCAGCAACACAAGCAATGTCCATTGTTTTCTGGATTGTAAAACATTGCGCTAAGTTCACCATTGTTAATATCTAACGGTATTCCGCAACTTTGGCAATATCTCTCATTTAAGATTCTGTCAGGCATATCCTTACAAGTTATTATGGCAAATATAAATATTTTTTTTGGTAGAGGGTTATCCAATATAGGGGTGTTATGGAATAATCCTTATATTCATCCCGTAATCTGTGTTCAAATAAATCTGACCTTTGCGATATTCTAAAAACATCTGGCATATTAAACAATAAAAGCTAATCTTCTGATTAGCTTTTATTGTTTAAATATATATACAGTATTTGATTATCGATCCTGTATCAATCTGTCGGCCATGGCTTTACCTAGCGATATGCATGCGTCGTAAGTGTCGAGGCGCATAGTTTGTTTCATCTCCACAGGTGAACCTACAACCTCAAATTTGGTGTCTTCGGCAAATTGAGCCAATCGTTTTACGGCAGCACCCGCCCAAGTGAATGAGCCAAAATATCCGAAATATCGATGCTTCATGTCCCGGCCTTCTATTTTCGATAATAAATATTCCACTTCAGGGAATAGTTTATTATTGTATGTAGGGGATCCTACAATAAGCCCTTTATATTTGAAAATATCTCGTATGATATACGAATGCGAACGTTTTGATACATTATGCAGAATAACTTCGCGGATGCCTTGCTGTGCTAGTTCGTATGCCACTGTTTCCGCCATTTGCTCTGTGTTGCCGTACATACTTCCATATGCGATAACAACTCCCTCATCGCCCTGATATCGGCTGAGTTTATCATAAATACCGATAACTTTCTGTATCTGATCTGCCATTGTCCATACAGGGCCATGAGTAGAACATATATAGTTTATATCGAGAGTTTTGAGTCTTTCCAATGCCTTTTGCACAGGAGAACCGAATTTTCCTACAACATTGGAATAATAGCGTATCATCTCGTCGTAATAACGTTCGGGGTGCAGTTGAGCATCAGTAATACCGCCGTCGAGAGTACCGAAAGTACCGAATGCATCGCCCGAGAAGATGATCTTGTGTGTAGTGTCATAAGTCATCATTGTTTCCGGCCAGTGAACCATCGGTGTTAGGTAGAATATAAGTTTATGCTTACCCAACGATAGTTCTTCCTCGTCTTGAATCACTTTTACTCCGTCCGTAATACTGAAAAATCCTTGCAGCATATCGGCTGTACGCTTGTTGCCTACTATCTGCACATTCGGATATTTGCTTCTTAGTAGTCCCAATGATCCGGAATGATCCGGCTCCATATGGTTTATTATCAGATAATCTAATGGCTTGCCATTTAATGCAGTATCTAGTTTTTGCAGGAAAATGTCTGAATAACAAACATCCACGGTGTCGAATAATGCTGTTTTTTCGTCCGTAATTAAGTAGGAATTGTATGAAACCCCTTTCGGTAAGGGCCATAAGTTCTCGAATAGATGTTTTGTCCGGTCGTTAACACCGACATAATACAAATCTTCTTTTATGGGAATAGGTTTTAACATGCTATCTAATGAATTTACTTCTTTTATTATGTTGCTATTGTCAAATTTATTTCTTTGTTTTATCAGGAATAACATCTTTATTGGTGAGCGCATTCCATATTAGCCATATACCCCAGATAATAAAAGGTAAACTAAGGAGCTGACCCATATTTATACCGTAGCTGGCTGTCATGTCGGTTTCGAATGCTACCTGATTGTATTTGATAAACTCTATCAAGAATCTCGACAGGAAAATACCTATCAGCGATATGCCGAGAATAAGTCCCCTCTTGGTTTTGGCATCTGTTTTATAAAACAGGTACATTCCCAGCCCGAATACGGCGAGATAGATAAGAGCTTCATATATTTGTGTCGGGTGGCAAGGGAGTTCTCCCGATCCTCCCATGTCGAGAGGCTGATGCCAATGAGGATCTCTTACAAATCTGAAACCCCATGGCAATGTTGTAGGGCCACCGTATATTTCAGAATTCATGAGATTTCCCAAACGGATGGCTGCCGCACCTAATCCAACGCCAATGACAAGGCGATCCAGTGTTTGGATGGTTGTTTTACGGGTTGTATATATCATTGCTATACAAAGACCGATCAGTAATCCCATAAATCCGGCTTCTCCCCATCCCAAGGTCAGCCCAGGGGCAATGTAACTCAGAATGATACCTAAAACCAACCCTATGGCAGAGAAGATACCTAGATATTTCCAGTTTATTTTTTCGTTTGTTATTTTCAGCGAATAGAGGCATACTCCTATAGTCATGCCTATAGCTCCGCCATGACTAGCTAGCCCTCCTTCCCATACTTTAAGTATTTCCAGTGGGTTAGATAAGTAATGAACAGGGTCATAGAACAAGCAATGTCCCAACCGTGCTCCTATGATAAGGCTTACCACTACGTAGAGAAAAAGCGTATCGAACCACTTCTCCGGTAATTTTTCCGATTTGTACATTTTTTGGACTATAATGGATGTGAGCAATACTGCCGACGCCCAAAGAATACCGTACCACCGTATTTCGCGCCCGAAGAAAGAAAAAGCTTCAGGATCTACATTCCATGTAATAAATGAAAGCATATATGTCAGTTTCAAGTTTTCATAAGACCTTTTCGCGATACAAAGATATAAAAATCCGAATAGATAGGAGTTGTAATAGAAAAAAGTTATAAAGTATTAATTTGTTTGTTTTTGATTTAATTCGTTGTTTTATAAAGTGTTATATTGATTGTTTGTTGTTGTTTGTTATGTGAAATAATTCTAAATAAGAAAGGAGGCATAAATAAAGTGTTGTTACAAGCATTTTGAAAGTAATATTTTGGTTTGTTTTTCGGACTATTTGATTATCTTTAAAAACGAATATAAGCCAAGAGTGCTTTTATTTGTTGAATTTTTGTATCGTACACCCTATTTCTAGCACTAAATATTATGAACTATCAAAAAACGAACACATACCTCAAATTTGATAAGTCACGTATGCTTAATCTCGAATACTCTCTTAATAGGGAAATTCTGAGAACCAATCGCCGTGGGGCTTATCATTGTACTACATTGGTAGAATGCAACACTCGTAAACAACATGGTCTCATGGTGATTCCTGTACCTAAACTAGGAAACTCGAACCATGTTCTTCTGTCGTCTTTCGATGAAACAGTCATACAGCACGGGGCACATTTCAATCTGGGCATCCATAAGTATGATGAGAATAATTTTAGCCCTATGGGGCATAAGTATATCCGTGAATTCAGTTGCGATGTGATGCCTCGCACAATATACAGGGTAGGAGGAGTCATTTTATCTAAGGAGAAGATGTTTTCTCTCAAAGATAATACCATTTATATACGCTATACCTTGTTAGATGCGCATTCGCCGACAACTATGAAGTTCAGGCCTTTTCTTGCGTTTCGTGAAATTAACCAACTTACAGCCGAAAATACTGTTGCCGAGCATGGGTATAGAGAAGTGGAGAATGGGATAAGCATGTGCATGTATAGCGGGTATCCTGATCTTTTCATGCAATTCAGCAAAAAGGTGGACTTTGTTTTTGAACCTAATTGGTATAAAGGAGTAGAATATCAGAAAGATAAGGAAGAAGGAATGCCGTACAAAGAGGACTTGTATGTACCCGGATATTTCGAACTACCTATAGCGAAGGGAGAATCTATCATATTTTCGGCCAGTGATGTTTTATGTGAAAATACCGTTGATCTGCCGGCTTTATTCGAAGAAGGTATAAAAGAGCGTACTCCTCGTTCTTCGTTTTATAACTGTCTCAAAAACTCGGGTCATCAGTTTTACTATCGTCCGTCAAAGGACGAACTGTATTTGTTAAATAGCTATCCTTGGGGTGAAGTTAGAGCTCGGGATCAGTTCATGGCCCTGAATGGTCTGACATTACAAATTGGTAAAGATGCTGCTTTTGAAGAAGTAATAGA
>RRZU010625482.1_pt1 | contig 12763 bp, 12 predicted proteins | sample 2165561 | NCBI WGS metagenome assembly RRZU01 (sample SAMN10456909, study PRJNA506462) | wastewater metagenome | isolation source: wastewater sludge | place: USA: Moscow, Idaho
TAGAAGCAGTCTACAGGACAAACTTCAACGCAGTCTTGATATTTACATTTAATACAGTTTTCAGTGACAACAAATGTCATGGCGACAGCTACCTAAAAATATGGTTCTAATTCAGAATAGTCTATTTTAGGCAAAAATCACTACAACTAACAATCGCTTTTACTGATATTTGATATAGACAGTGCTGCTAAATTTGATAAAAGGGGGATAAAACCATCAAAAAAACTTATAAATGACAAAGACTCTCAATTGAGAGTCTTTGTTTAGCTCAAATTTTTTAGAAATAACAGCGGCTAAGCGTTCAATTGTTCCTTTAAAGCATACAATTGTTCCAGCGCTTGTCGTGGCGTTAAATTATCGACATCTATACTGCGTAATAAATCTAAAGCAGGTGATGGTTTTTCTACCTCTATTACACGTTCAATCACTTCTGGTTCAGCTGAGCTTGTTGCTGGTGCAAATAGGTCATCTTGAACGGCTAAATTGACATTTTTGTGCTGCTGTTTTTCTAAAATTCTTAAACGGTTTTGCGCTTCTTTAATCACATTGGCTGGAATGCCTGCCAATTTTGCCACTTGCAAACCGTGACTTTGGCTTGCAGGACCTTGTTGAACTTTGTGCAAGAGAATCAGGTTGCCATTCATTTCTTTGGCGGTTACGTGGTAGTTATCCACCCCAGATTCTTTGCTTAATTCGGTCAATTCAAAATAATGCGTTGCAAATAGGCATAAACATTTGATGCGTTTGCTTAAATCCAACACACATGCCCATGCCAAAGATAAGCCATCGTAGGTACTGGTTCCGCGACCAACTTCATCCATCAGCACCAAAGACTGTGAGGTTGCATGGTGTAAAATTTGTGAAGTCTCAGTCATTTCGACCATAAAGGTCGATTTACCTGTCGATAAATCATCGGCAGAACCAATACGGGTAAACACGCGATCAATAGGACCTAATACCGCTGTTTGGGCAGGCACATAACTACCACAATAGCCAAGTAGGGCAATGAGTGCGGTTTGACGCATATACGTTGATTTACCGCCCATATTCGGGCCAGTAATAATTGCCAAACGATGATTGTAGTCGAGTAAAGTATCATTCGGTGTAAAGGCGGTTTTACTCAAGGCCTCAACAACAGGATGACGTCCTGCAGTAATTTTAATTCCAATTTCAGGGCTATATTCAGGGCGTGCCCAATTGCGTAAACGTGCTTGATGGGCAAAGTTTGCCAATAGATCAATTTGTGCAATCGCGCTGCTCATCATTTGTAATTGAGCAATGTCTTGGCGTAACTCATCCAATAGCATTTCAAATAGCATCTTTTCACGGGCTAAAGCACGGGACTCGCTAGACAGGACTTTATCTTCAAAACTTTTTAGCTCTGGGGTGATGTAGCGTTCTGCATTTTTTAAAGTTTGACGACGGATATAGTGTTCAGGTGCTTGCTCGGCTTGGGCGCGAGTGAGTTCAATGTAGTAACCACTGACACGGTTGTAGCCAATTTTTAACGTTGGGATACCGCTTTCTTGGCGCTCTTTGACTTCTAAATCAATCAGGAATTGCCCCGCATGATCACGGATTTTGCGTAGTTCATCGAGTTCACTGTCAAAACCCTCTGCAATGACATTGCCATCACGCAATAGTACAGGTGGGTTTTCTACAATTGCCTGCATCAGCCGTTGATGCAGTCCATGAAAATCGCCCAGTTCTTCATTCAGGTTTTGAATGAGTGCGGATTGTTGTGCAGAAACAATGGGCTGTAAGGCATGACGCAAATAGGGAATTTGCGCACAGGCCTGACGTAGTTGTACCAAATCACGTGGGCGTGCGCTACCGAGTGCGACACGACTCAGCACACGTTCAATATCACTAATTTCTTTCAGTACCAAACGCACAGGCGACTCATGGTAACCTTGTATTAAGGCTTGAATTGCATCCAGTCTTGCATCTAACAATGCCGTGTCACGCAAAGGTTGCATCAAGGTACGACTCAGTAAACGGCTACCCATGGCAGTTTGGCAATCGTTAATCAGTTGGAATAAAGAAGTGCCGTGTTCAAATAATGGTTCAACCAATTCCAAATTACGTCGGGTCACAGGATCAAGCGCAATAAAATCGCTGCTTTGTTCTAATTGAATACTGCGAATATGTGGTAAAGCCGTTTTTTGGGTTTCTTTGGCGTAGTGTATTAACGCTGCCGCTGCTGCTTTGGCTAAGGGCAAATGATCAATACCAAAACCTGAAAGTGACGATACAGCAAATTGATCACAAAGCGTTTTTTGTGCATTGTTCAGGTTGAAATCGACATTTGGGCGTTTGGTCACAGGGCAGTCAAGCTGCTTTTTAACCTGTTCAATAATATTCGGATCGACAATATCTTCATCGACCACAATTTCGCTTGGCATTAAACGAGAAAGTTCAATCGCGAGTTGTTCAGGCAAATAATCCATTTGCTGAACTTTAAAAATCCCTGCACTTAAATCCAGCAATGCGATACCAATTTGGTTTTGCTGTAAGCATAAAGAGACCAAGTTGGAAGATTGATGACTGTTGAGCAAGGCATCATCAGTGAGCGTGCCTGGGGTGATAATCCGTACTACTCCACGCTCTACAGGACCTTTGCCTGTCACCTCGCCAATTTGCTCACAAATTACCACGGTTTCGCCTTTTTTGACCAAGCGAGCGAGATAACCTTCAGCAGCATGATATGGCACGCCCGCCATTGGAATAGGTTTGCCACTAGTTTTACCACGGTGGGTGAGGGTAATGCCTAAAAGTTTGGCAGCTTTGTGTGCATCATCAAAAAATAATTCGTAGAAATCGCCCATGCGATAGAACATTAAAGAATGTGGATGTTCCATCTTCACCCGTAAGTATTGCTGCATCATTGGAGTGTGTGAAGATAGATCAGCCATGATTTCTGTCATGTTCATGCAGTTGAAGTCCTTTAATTTGAAGCGTAATTTAAGTGTAAGTATGTGACTAGCTTATTTTACGCCATCTTAGTCAAATTAGTGAACCTGTATGTCATTGTTGCTCGCTCTCTAACGAGTCGAACATCGAGCGGTTTAAGCTTTTAAATGGATAATATTCAATTGATCGGGTGTGTTAGTGAGCACACAGCCATAAAAAATATCGCCCATAAAATCTAAACCCACAGTTTCAAAAATGATATCGCATAGCTCAAAGAGCTTAGCTGTTGAAAATGTATGATTTGCGAAGTTAAAAGTGAAAATTATTGTGTCATTTGGCTGAATTTTACTGAGTTTTTCGTGTAATTCATCGTTATAAAAAGCATCGAAATTTGATTGTTTTCTATGGATTCATTTAGAAAGTAGTGCATGTTGTAACATTATGCTTTGCATGGTCTTATTTCTAGCTAAAAGCCGTACTTTGGAAAAACTTCATCACAATCAAAGTAAAAAAAGCCATCATCTTTTCAGATCATGGCAAGCTATTATTCAAACTCAAGCTATGTAGAATTTAAAAATTCAAACTATATGACACGCCCAAAATATTTTGGCTCAAGCTTAAATTGGCTTCGCCACCACCAAAATCAGCGGGGATAGAGTTGTTACCTTGCACTGTTTCTTTGAGTGCGTGTGTATAAGCCACACTTACATTTTGTTGATCATCGAGTTGCCAAGTTGCACCAACACTTAAATGCTCTTGTACCACACCTGGTGCCAAAATATTTAGGAAGGTTTGATCATTTTTAACAGGCTGATCGTTATAGCTATAACCCGCACGTAAAGTCAGTTTTTCTGAGGCTTGATAAGTCGCTGAAATTTTATAGACATTGATGTCATCCCATCCAAAACCAGGACCTTGTGTTGTGCCAAATTTATTGTTTGCGAATAATTGATCCAGTTTATTGCCAACAGAATCTACATCTGAATAATTAATGCGTAAGTAATCTGTCGCGACTGATAAAGCAGGGGTAAGTTGATAATTTAAACCTACACCATAGCTTTCAGGTACGTCAAAATCACCTTGTTTGGCAAATAAACCTTCATATTTCTTAAAGCGGCTGGCATTAATTTTAGATGAATAGCTTGCACCAAGGGTCAGTTTATCATTTGGTTTTGCCGACCAGCCAATACGTGCACCTACGCCGTATGAATCGTCATTGCCACGATCGCTAATTGCCGCACCGTTTGACGAAGCACCACCAAAGACATCACCAGCAAAACCTTGTGCACTAAAACGTTGATATAAAATATTTGCAGCCAAGGCTATAGATTGATTTTCTGCATATTTCCAAGATAAAGCAGGTGAAATAAAGGCTTGGGTTAATGAAATACCTGCGCTTCCTGTATTATCATAAACTGCATAAGGATTATATTTATAATTGGTATTCATGCCACCATTGCCATAAACCGCAATACCCGCAGTGACTTGTTCATTCACTGGGTGAACATAACCTACATCTGGAATTACAAAGTATTTACGGCTATTGCCATCATACTGACCATTTGCTCCATAACCATTTCCTGTAATTTCAGACTCACGATCTGGAGAGAAAATAGTTAAACCTGCATCAACACGCTTATCTAACCAGCTCAAACCCGCTGGGTTGCTTGCAATAGTCAGACTGTCCTGAAAATTGGCAATGGCTGTGCCTGCGTTTCCTTGAGATTTCACACTATATGCATGCATGAAATATCCTGTTGTTGCAAAAGCAGATGTTGAAAACAAAGGTGCGATAACAGCAATTGAGATAAAAGAAGATAGATATTTCATGAGAATATAGATCGAGTAAAAACAATATATGCGGCAGTATATTGAAAAGTTGTATTCTTGTATTTGAATATAAATTCATATCTTTATTCTATTTTTGAATATATAGCTATGAAACAGCAAGGGTATTCATTCTATATGTACATCAAAATGATGCTTCAACTCTTTTGACCAAAGAAGCTCCCTTGGGAGCTTCTTTATTGTTTTTCATTGCTTTAATTCATCATCATAAAGTGCTTTATGCCAAGTTTTCTAACACAAATTGTGGCGATTTAATAAATAATCGAATCAATGCTTGAGCAGAACTCGACGGTTGACGGACACCACGTTCCCAACTTTCTAAAGTTCGGGCAGAGATACACAATTTTGCCGCAAGTTCAGTTTGTGAAATATTCATTTTTTGTCGAACTTTAATGATCTGTTGTGCTAAATCCAAACAAGCCGTTTGCTCTACAGTATGATTCACATGATTATGACTGTGTTGAAGCAGATGCATAGTTATCTCCTCCTTAGGGTCGAATAAACAAGTCAATGAGTTATTAAAATAAGTATTGTCCTACAGCTGCATAAATTTGATACTGCAAAATTTACACTTTAGAGTGAAGCAAAGATGGCAACACTGTAAGAAATGATAAGAAAATTCAAAAGTCAAAACGAGGCGGAGCACGACCTTGTGGTAGAATAAAAAGCGGCTCAGTTTGAAATAGTGTTGGTGTAAACGATGTTTTAAAAGACAAAATCCGAATTTGTGTTCGGATTAACACGTATCTAAGCTTGGTATCTAGTAAGGGAAGTGCAAAGCTATAGACTAAACAATATTCACATTCATGGTTTTCATGTGCATCTTGTTTGGATGATTCATGCGCATGTTGAGCTGAATGCCGTGTGTCAACTTTGTCTGTATGCGGTGAATGAGCCGTATGACTTAGATGAGATTCAGACGTAGATGTGCTGGCTGTGCGTTGTAGAAGATTTGCAGACAGCTGATTTGCAGAGCTTGGCTGATCAAAAAATAATGCTTGGGCAACAGTTTTACAGACAGAGGAAAAATGTTGTTTCTCTGGCAATAAAGGCTGTAGGAATACAGCGACTTGTAACAAGATTGCTGTTAATCCGAGCAATCTTCCCCACATCATCAACACTGCATACGTCTTTTATTGAATTTTCATGTAACACTATAACAAAAAATTTAACTGTTTAATGATAAAGCTTTGTTTATCACATGAACTGTGTAGTAAAAATACTGCTTTACTCAAGTGGTTTTGGGCTAAAGCAATGGATCGTTTCGTAATTTAGTCAATTAAGCTGTAATTGAGATTGTGGGTAAACCAGCTTCAATCCAAGCCTGCATGCCGCCTTGTACAGAAAATATTTTTTCAAAGCCCATACGCTGCAAAGATTGAGTTGCCAAAGCTGAGCGTGCACCTGTACCACAGATCAAATAAATATCTTTTTCAGCTAAATCGGCAAGTGCGCGTTCAACTTCACAGTAATGATTGACAACAGGGTGTTGTGCAATTTTCATTTCGAGCATGCCACGCGGAAAGTTCACAGCACGATCAATTGCACAGGCTTGATGTTCTTCTGGTTCACGTACATCAATCAAAATAATATCAGGATGTTTGCTATACACCTCATAGACATCTTGAACACTCATTTCGGTAATTTGGCTTTTCGCTTCGGTAATCAGTTGATCTGGTGTTTTCATGAAATCACTCACATTTTTTTTGATCCTATATAATATAAACTAATATATTAATTAAGTTTTGATTATTGTTAGCAAATGTGTCTATATGATTTCTCTTTGGAAATAGCCACAGCTAGATAAAATTAGACATGCTATGGTTTAAATCATTTGTTGGAATTTTCAAGTTTTATTTGCTTTGGAGTGTGCAATGTTTAATTTGATGATGTATCTGCCGTGGGGTAAAGTGCCTGAAATAAACGCACAGGATTTGTTACAACAACAGCAAGATGTGCAAATTGTAGATGTACGTACCCGAAAAGAATTTTGTGACAGCCATATTCAAGGTGCGTTGCATTTGCCTTTGAGTCAAATGAATGAATCTAATGTCAAAGCATTATCTTTAGCTCCTACAAAGCCTGTAGTGACTATTTGTCTATCTGCACATCGCAGTATTCCTGCAACCAGAAGATTGGCTAAAATGGGTTATCAGGCATCGCAGTTGCAAGGTGGCATGAAAGCATGGTGGAAACAACAAATGCCATGCGTGTCCTCTCAGGTCAAATAAACAAGTGCATTGAGACTATACTTCAATATGCGCAATGTTGACATTTCTAATGCAGCTGATTGTATAGCTTTGTTAATCTTTGCTTAAAAAATAATATCTTATTTAATTATAAGGTATATAATAGATTTAACACTTTTGTTCGATTGTTCAGGGGACGTAAAATGCCTGCAAGATTTTTTGGAATTTTTCTGGGTTTAATTGCAGCGGTATTAATCATTGGTGGATTATTCATCAATATGATCAGTGGTGAAGCTACCGTCGTGGAATACTGGATTTTATTGTTGCTTCCATGTTTCGGTGTGCCAATTTTATCTGCAGTGTGCCTAAAAGAAATTGATTAAGCACAAAAGTACAAGTTTTCTTTACATTAAAATTGATAGCTGATTGATTCATCGCATTTGATTTTAATGATACAAAAACCCATGAGATCATGGGTTTTTGTTTTTTATAGCAAAAATAGTTGGTCTTAAATCTTTATTTGAATATTTGCAAAGCAGCGTTGCAGAATTGGGCTGTTCAGTAGCCTAGTCATAGTTATATGCTATTAAAATGTAACGACAATATTTAAGCTCAATAACATGCAAGCATTCCATTATCAGGCATTACCAATCGATGTTCACTTTGGCGAAGGTCATCTGCAAAAAATCCAAGAGATTTTACGTCCTTATGCCTATCAGCGTATTTTAATTATTACTACTGCAGGGCAACAAGCCGCAGGCGAGCGTTTATTGGCACAAATCCAAGACATGGCTGTAGCGGTCTATCCTCATGCGGTGATGCATGTGCCAAAAGAGGTTGCAGATCAGGCCATTCAAGATGTGCAGCGTTTAGGAGTAGATTGCTGTTTGGCATTAGGCGGTGGCTCTGCGATTGGTTTAGCCAAAGCGATTGCCTTAAAACTCATTCGCCGATTATTGCAATTCCGACCACTTATGCAGGTAGTGAAATGACAGCGGTGTATGGCATCACCGAAAACCAGCTGAAAACCACAGGCAAAGCAGCTCAAGTTTTGCCTAAAGTTGTGATTTATGATCCTGAATTGACACTCAACTTACCCACTGAAATTTCGGCATGTTCGGGCATGAATGCGATGGCACATGCAGTTGAGGCGTTATATGCACAGGATAAAAATCCCATTGTAAGTTTAATGGCGCTAGAGGCGATTACTCAACTGGCACAGGCTTTACCTGAAATTGTGCAAGCGCCTCATAATATGCAGGCACGTGAACACGCTTTATATGGTGCATGGTTGGCTGGTGTGTGTTTGGGTTCGGTGGGGATGGCAATTCATCATAAAATTTGCCATAGCTTAGGTGGACGTTATCAGTTGCCACATGCGCAAACCCACGCCATTGTGTTGGCGTATTCAGTGTATTACAACCGACATGCAGATATTGCTGCAATGAATCAACTGGCAGCGGCTTTAAATGTGTCAGATCGGGAACAGTTGGGCTTGGCGATTTATCAGCTTAACCAAAGATTGAATATTCCAATGGCACTTAAAGATTTAGGATTACCCGAAACAGCACCTGCCCAAGTGGCACGTATTATCTGCGATAGTCCATATTATAATCCACGCGAATATGACTATGCCGAATTAGAGGCCTTATTGACCAAAGCTTATTGGGGACAAGCACCAATCTAATACTGCTGAGAAATAGCATGATAGATAAAAAACCGAAGCCACTTAGACTTCGGTTTTTTATTTGCCGTGACGGATTACGGTTTATACAAGCCTAAATCTTGCAAATGTAATCTAAGAATACGTCGCAGTTCCAATACAGCTTCTGGCGTTTCCTGAATGGAATGTCCGCCTTTAATAATTTTTTCTGAAACAGCGCCATCTAAGTGGGCACTGTTGTAATGCACCACATCGTCATTCATTAACAGATGCTCAGTGCTGTCGGTATTATTGCCAATAATACTGTGATATTTAAATCCTTTGACAGGCAAAATATCTTCAGTTAATTCCGTAAATTTGGAATTTTTACTTAAATCACTCGGTCCATTTTGAATGACGCCATGCCCAATTTCTTTGGTTAGATTTTTTAAATCGACTTCATGTTGCTGCAAGGTATCCGCAAACGCGCTTAAAAATGCAGTCGGTAAGCGAATGACTTTACGTGCTGCAAGGGTGAACCAGCGGTCTGCAAACTCTGTACCTTTATGCGGTGCAGCCAAGAATATTGCACGGTTAAAATTGGTGATGGGTTTAAGGCGCAAACGTGCTTGCAACAAAGGATCAGATTTAAAGCGTTCCAGACGTCGGTTTTTAAGCATTTGCATGGCAGGTTGAGTTAAATCAGTATCGCTGACCAACAAACGTGCCAAAATACCACCCATGCTGTGTCCAATTACTACAGCATCTTTTTTGGCTGCAGCAGAAGGACTGACCTGTTTAAAGCCTTGTTGAAGCAAGGCATAAATTTGGAAACGGCTTTCTAAAATTGGCATATTGGTCGAGTAAAACACTTGCCAGACTTGAAAGTTTTCCCGCAATACAGGATCGCCCATAATATCGTTGGTTAAGCGAATCCACGCTTCGGGGCTACTGGCCAAACCATGAATGAGGACAATGACTTTTTTATTCGGATTATACGGCTCAAGTAAGTACAAATGCGGCATACTGAGTCGTTCTTCACGATCAATTAAGGATAAATAAGCCGATTTACCTAAATTATTTTGCGCTAACCACAAGCCATAAGGTGCAGAAAAGTTAGCTGCAAGCGGGTAGTTCTTTTGTGCAATTTGGGCAGATTCATATTTATACGGATCATAAGCCTTGAGCTTAAAATGCGGCCGATTCAAAATATCTTCAATGGAATTGGCGCTATGTGGTTCTGCAGTGATTGTCGCGGCTAAATAGCGAGCTTGGTGAATATTTGGATTTTTTCCTGCAGGATAATCATATTTTAGCGGATCAATAATATATTTGCTTTTGCTCAGATCATCGTTTGGATTTTCAGGCAATACCACCAGAAATTCAGACCCAAAACCATCACGGCGCGTGACCGAGCGCAAACCCGAAAAGTTCAGGTTATAGGTTGACATCAACTGCTGAATTTTTTGTTGTTTCAGCTGCGGGTAGTACTCAAAATCAATGTCATAAATGCTGTTGCCAACACGAATTTGTTGTTGCAATTCATCGTGTTTATAGCGCAGCGCATAGCTGCTGACCAATTTGGCAATCGCCTGATTATAAAAATCCCGAATTTGGACTTGTCTGTTATCAAAAAGACGGTCTTGCGGCGCACGTTTGGTTTTAAACATGTAGGCGTAACTATAACGAATACTTTGATCGAGCATGTGCAATTGCTGATCTAAACATTGTTCATAATTGGCCTGATGAATTTTTTGTTGTTCTTCCGATCTTTTACTGTTCAGAATACTGATTTTACAGGACGATGAATTTGCCAGTTCAATCGCTTTCGCTAAATATAATTCACTGGCGGTTGAGAGCAGTTGTTCATCCTGAATTTGTGGGATTTGCTTGAGTGCACTCACACATTCTTCAGGTTTTTCGGCACAAATATTGGCTTCACGTCCTGTCATCGACAAGACATTTAAACTGGCTTCACTCAGTTTTTTGCGCGATAAAATACTATCACGTTCATTGGCAATACTAACTTTTAACGCCTGATTTTTAACACTGACCACCTGACAACCAGACAGCAGTGTTGTACTGAGCAATGCAGCAATCACAATTTTATTCATGGAAAGTCTGGCTTAATTTTTTAGATTTTTTTCCATCATACGTTTTTTTAAAGCTTTTTCAATTGCGTAGAAAGCAAAATAGACCGTCGAAACGGTCTATTTTTAGGTATTTTTGTATCGATTTTTTATTAAGTGCGTGGTGCGATCACTTGCCACACATTCCAGCGACCTTGCTTTTCAATTTCAGCAATCAAACGGTCAGCCACTTCGGCTTCTTGCGGGTATTTGATTTTATAGTTTTTCAAAGTTTGTACTGCATTTTTCTTTTGTTCCATGGCAATATAATTGTTTGCCGCAGACAAATAAGCTTCCTGCACACCTGCTTTCATGGCTTTGTCTAAATAAGGAATGGCTTCACGATGACCGCCACCTTCAGACAGACCGAAACCAAACCAGAAATTCGCTTCGGCATCTTCCTGATTAATTTTTAAGATACGCTGCGCATAGTTAAGTGAGCGTGTGGTGTAAACAGAGCCTAGGTCTAGATTACGTGCCATAACACTGGCTTTAAATGCACGCATCAAAATATCAAAAGAGGCATTTTCATTGGCTGCCAAAGTGTCTAATTGTTGAGTCAATTCTTTGAGCTTTGCCTCGAAACCACGACGTTCCTGACGTTCGCTAAAACGTGGTGGATAGTGACGTGCTTTGCCTTCGACCAATTGTAAGAAGTCATCAATTTCGGTGATGTCAATTTCGTTTTCACCTGCCAAAACTGCAAACTTCAAGCTACGGGCATTGTTATTGACCGTAGGTACAATCAATTTGTTTTGATCTAAGGTAATGCTTTTGCTTGGATCATTTGGGTTAGTAACCACCATTTTAGTCACAGGCTGTGCTGCTGCTTTTTGTAGGTTAATTTCAAATGGTGGTGGGGCATCATAATTAAATGGATTTAAGGCATAGAATGGTGCACTTAATTCAGGTTCGGTAAATACGATAGGTGGTTTTACTTCTTGTTTTGGTGGTGCAACACAGGCGCTAACGAGCGTTGCGGCTAGAATACTGAGTGCCAAAGGCTTAAGGGTCATGGTGTTCTTCCGTTCAATTTATTTTAAAAGTGAGAGGTGATTGTGTCGGATTAAAATATTGCATGTCGGTCAGTCTAAGAAATCTGTTCCGAACATGCAATACAATTGAGGGGGCTTAGTTACACAGTGATACGAAGTTTTTTTAAGTATGTAGGATTGATCAAATAAACAGCCCTATTTACTTTGTGCTTCACACTCACGTCTAACATCTTCAATTATTTTTAATTCTTCTGCACTATAAGGTTGTTCATTTTGCTGTGGGTTTTTAAAGCTTGGGTCAAGTAAAGAGAGACGCTGACATAATAAATTCATACGTTTTTCATTTTGTTCCAAGCGATCTAGTAATACTCGCATGCCGTCCAATACTGGGTCAGATTGGTCCTGCGTTGCTGCATAAGGTTGGAAACCAATACTGGCAGCATAATCACGACGACGTGCTTCCTGATCATCGGCAGGTTTATTTTTCATAATAAAGCGCGCAGGGTTACCCACAGCAGTTGCGCCTTCAGGTACTTCTTTGGTCACAACCGCATTAGAGCCAACTTTGGCATTTTTATGTACGGTGAATGGGCCTAGAATTTTCGCGCCTGCACCGACTACTACGCCATCTTCCAAAGTTGGATGACGTTTGCCTTTATTCCACGTTGTGCCGCCTAAAGTCACGCCATGATATAAGGTGACATCATCACCAATTTCAGCAGTTTCACCAATCACCACGCCCATGCCATGGTCAATAAAAAAGCGACGACCAATTTTTGCACCGGGATGAATTTCAATTCCTGTAGCAAAACGGCTAAATGACGAGAGTAGACGTGCCGACCCCTTGCAGTCTTTGTTCCATAATTCATGCGCCACACGATGCATAATTAAAGCGTGAATTCCTGGATAAGTGGTTAAGACTTCAAGTGTATTTCGAGCAGCAGGATCGCGCGCGAAGACAGCTTGAATGTCTTCTTTGAGCTGTTTAAGCATTAGTTTGATCCTCGTCCTGTGTTGATGTAGATTTTTTCCATGAACCGTTATTCA
>RRZU011346475.1_pt1 | contig 12763 bp, 12 predicted proteins | sample 2165561 | NCBI WGS metagenome assembly RRZU01 (sample SAMN10456909, study PRJNA506462) | wastewater metagenome | isolation source: wastewater sludge | place: USA: Moscow, Idaho
GACAATCACCTGATGCTGTTAGATGTCAGCAAGGTCGGCCTGACCGGGAAAGAAGCGGATGAAACCCTGGGAAAAGTCAATATCACTGCCAATAAAAACGCCATTCCCTATGACAAGGAAAGTCCTTTTGTGACCAGTGGCATCCGGGTCGGAACACCGGCCGTAACCACCCGAGGGTTGGTGGAAGAAGACATGGAAGTGGTAGCCGATGCCATCGAAGCGGCTTTAATTAAAAAAGACATGGAAATGGCTCTTGAAAAAGTCGCCTTTTTAACCGAAAAGTATCCCTTATATCCGGGCTTAATGGGTTAAGTAGTATTCATGCAAAAAGCGTCTGACAGATTTCTGTCAGACGCTTTTTGATTTTGCAAAGAAGATGCATTGCAACGTGAAAGTATATTCAGATCAAGCATTAGAGGAAAAATAACGATCACATGCTAGAAATATACGAACCAGAAAAACTGGAAGCAAACGTGTTGCATTATTGAGGTTTTGTCGAGATGTACTAAGCTACCGGGGTAACTTCTGATTCCGGGGCTTCCAGTTTTTTCAAATCAGTGGTTCGCTTGATCAGTAACATAGCTGAAAGGATACCAAGAACACCACATACAATCAGCAAGATAAAAATTTGATTGAACCCGGCAGCGATATCGCCTGCTGCCTTAGCATCATCCAACCACTTACCAAGAATTGGTCCATAGAATACATCCGGAAGAAAAGCGATGAATGAAATAATCCCGGTTGCCATGCCTGTCATACCAATGGGAATACCGGCCTGATCCATGATTGACCAGTAGGTAGATTTCATAACATTTGCCAAAAAAGCGATTACCAAGGTCAGGAATACGCTTAAGGCGATGACTTTGGCAGAAAACAGTAAGGCAATCAAAGCAGCGACGATCGAGACGAATAAGATAATAAAACCCTTACCTTTGAAAGTAAACTTATCCATGAAAAATCCGCCGATTACGCCTGCCAACAAAACAATGATATAGCTTCGAACAATGCCGATGGCACTGGCTGTTGTCGTTGAAATGTTTAGTACCTGCACCGTATAGGTTGTCATATAGGCATTTCCCAGAGCCCAGGTAAGGTAGGCAAACATAACCACCAGGATGGTGATCCAGACGCCCTTATTTTTTAAAACATCAGCAACCGTATATTTGGTTTCACTGATAACTTCATGGGTTTCAGTTTTGACATCTGTTTTGGGAAGGAAGAACAAGGACAGAATAAAAAACACGGTACAGACGCCGGCACCAAATAAAAAGAGTACTTTCATTCCATCAGCTTCAGTGGCGGCTAAACCGACAATCGCCAGGAATGCAAAACCCATCAGGGTTTGTATAACACCACGTAGGGCTTCACTGCTACCAAATATTTTACTTTGGTTATCCTGGGTGGCGAGATTTCGGATCCCTTTTAGGTAGGCAGACCATAAAGTCGCGATGCCAAAGAACCCATAAAGCAGGTGAATAATGAGCAGGATAGTAAAATTAGTGGTCATTGCAAAAGCGAATGTCAATACGGCATGTGCTGCCAGGGTTATGGAGATCAGCGAGCGCATCGAGAATCGGTCAGCCATCCAGCCACCAATCGGGTAACAAAGGGTGTAGGTCAAATTCAATGCAGATGCCAAAATCCCGATTTCTGTGTTGCTAAGCTGGTATGCTGCCGCAAATTGATCGTAAAACGTAAAGCGTAAAAACGGTAGCTGGTAAGCAAGTGCCACAGTTGCACTTAAAATCAAAAATACCATTGCATTTTTAAATCCAAAATTCTTCATAGTATCCTCCTAGACGTGATTGCGAAATACATGTCTATTGCTAAGAGTATAACATGACAAGTGTAATCGGTCAACATTTTTTTAAAAACTTTTTATTAGACGGTTATCTGGCTTAAGTAATTGTAAATACTTGAAAAAATACAAAATACTTAAAAAGACATATTAAATGTAGACGATTAAATTGACAAAATTAGTTTAAAAAAAAGCTTGACATCGAATTTGAAACCGTGATATATTTGTGTTGCGAAATACATGTATTAATTAAAAAACTGGAGGCTATTTCAAATGTATATGAACAGACGGTTTTATGAAAAATATGTATCAACAAGTGATGTGGAATTGTTACATGAGTATTCCCTAAAAGTAATGCAGGAAGTTGGGGTTTCCTTTGCCAGCGAAGAAGCGCTGGAAATTTTCAAAAAACATGGAGCGACTGTTGAAGGAAATATCGTAAAAATTAACGAAGAATTATTAAACAAAGCACTGGCAACAGCGCCCAAATCTTTTGTAGTGACTACCAATGCCGGTGAAACCGCAATTGGAGAACGTTTTAGACCTAAAACAGCAGGTTGTTATGGACCTTCTAAATTTTTATTTGAAGATGATACTTACAGATCGGCATTAATTCCAGACGTTGTCAAATTTTTAAAACTGATGGATACCAGTGATATTACCGATTTTGTTAATAATTCAGCCTATGATACGCCAGATTTAGATAAAACTCAGGATGATTTCTATATGCCACAAGTAGCTTTATGTTTAAAGTACTCAGGTAAACCAACTTATGGAAATGTTGTCAATAGCTTAAATGTCAAAAAACAAAATTTAAAAGAAGCGGCTAAAGATATCGCCAAATTGTATAAAGAATTTTATGATATCTGGGATCGACCAGTATTATTAACGAATTGCTGTGCACTTTCACCTCTGGGATATTCATATGAGGTGCTCGATAACATTATGGGTCTTGTTGAAGAAGGACAGCCTGTTACAATTATTACCTGTTCAATGACAAACCTGACAGCGCCTGCTGGTTTGATGGGTTCAGTCATTCAGGATAATGCGACGATTCTTGCTGGTATCGTCTTGACACAATTGATCAACCCTGGGGTTGGTGTCATTTATGGAACGGTATCTTCGCCGACAGATATGCGTAAAACAGCAATTGCGATTGGTTCGCCAGAGGCCCAACTGATTCAGATGGCAACGGTTGCACTTGGCCGTTATTACGGACTACCAGTCAGAAGCGGTGTTGGTGGAACGGATTCAATGAAGCCGGATTACCAGGCGGGTGTAGAAACAATGTCTTCACTACTGACGACTTACTTGGGTAAAACCGATTTTGCCTTAAATAGTGCCGGAATCCTGCAATCATACGCAGTTGGAAGCTACGAAAAATTTGTCCTTGATGAAGAAGTAAACCGAATTTTAATACGATTAAACAAAGGTATTGCTATTTCCGATATCAAGGCCAGCAAGGTTTTTGAAGAAATCAAAAAAGCCGGTCCATTGGGGAATTACCTATCTGGCAGAACACCAAAGGAATACCGTGAGGAGCATCATTTATCGGGAATCTTCAACAAGACTGCGGGTGATCCAACGGAGATATTTAATGAGGTTGGTGATATCAGAGAACGTGCTGCAAAAATGGTCGAAGATCGAGTGGCAAGTTACAAAGCACCTGATTTAACTAAGAAACAACAGGAAATACTTAATCGTTATCTGCCGGAAAGTGAAAAATTCTAACAAGATGGTTATTTCATGGTCAGGGTCAGATATACTCAGATCATGAGTTTCATTTAAAATTAAGAAACGCATTGAGGCGTTCTGAATTGAACGACAGTATGGCTGTGCCTACTGCATAGTAGCGAGTGTTTTACACATAATGAAAATAAGAAAAGGATTGGTGAAAATAAACATGTTGGATTTAAAAGTATTAACACAGGCTGTGGGAGATTTGGAAGAAGAACTAGTGATGGATTTATTGAACGAATTTGTTCAAGCAAATCCGACTGAGGCGGAAGCTCAGGAGGCAATTGTAGCCTGCCAGGCTGGAATGGCTGTTGTTGGTGATCTTTTTGAAAAAGGTGATTATTTTGTTGGCGATCTGATTTTCGCCGGTGAGTTGCTAACCGAGTCAATTAATGTTCTGAAGCCAGTTCTTGGTAGTGGAGAAACTGCGATTGCCGGAACCCTGGTCATTGGCACTGTTCATGGAGACTTGCATGATATTGGCAAGAACATCTTTAAAAGCATGTCAGAAGCGGCTGGTTTTCAGGTTGTAGACCTCGGTATCGACGTGGCTCCCGACCTTTTTGTTCAAACGGCAAAAGAAAACCAGGGATGTATTATTGGGATGAGTGGTGTACTAACACTGGCCATCGATTCGATGAAAGAAACGTCTGAAGCGCTTAAAGAAGCGGGCATCGATGCTAAAATTATCATCGGCGGTAATCCTGTAACCAAAGAATCCTGTGAATTTGTTGGGGCTGACGCCTACACAACCAATGCTGCTGAAGGCGTTAAGATTTGTCAGGGTTGGGTAGCGTAGTCGTAGTATTCCAATTGAAAAATACCAGATCATCAGGGCAGAATACGCTGATGACAGCAAACATACAAATAATCAACCAATCAAATGTATAGAAGACAAGTTGGAACATACTTGTCTTCTATGTATAGTATAAGGAGATAAACATGATTATAATTGGAGAAAAAATTAATGGCACCATCCCCTCGGTGAAAGAAGCGATAGAAAGACGAGATGCCGATTTTATAGCGAATCTTGCAATTAGACAAACCGAAGCTGGGGCGAATTTTATTGATGTATGTGCCAGTACCGCTCCGGAGTTCGAAATTGAAACGCTGAAATGGTTGATGGAAGTAGTTCAAGATGCAACCGACACGCCACTTGGCATTGATAGTCCCAATCCTCAGGTAATTGAAGCAGTTTTTAAGTATGCAAATAAACCAGGACTGATCAATTCAATTTCGGAAGAAGGCGACAAGTGTGAAGTCCTGTTACCGCTGTTAGAAGGAAATAGCTGGGAAGTTGTCGGCTTGACCTGCGATAACAACGGTATCCCTAATGATATCGAGACAAAATTGAAGATTACTAAAAACATGGTTGAAAAAGCAGCAAAATATGGGATTACACCGGATCGCATGCATATTGATCCCTGTGTGATGGCCTTGTCAACCGATAACAACTCGATGCTCAATTTTGCTCAGGAAATAATAAAAATCAGGGAACTATATCCAACCATTCATGTCACTGGCGCCATCAGCAATATGTCATTTGGTTTGCCGGTACGATCACTGATGAATAAAACATGTATGGCCTTTGCCATCCAGGCAGGAATGGATTCAGCAGTTTTAGATCCGCTAAACCGCGATATGATGGGGACAATATATGCAACTTATGCCCTGCTTGGCCAAGACAAACATTGTCGAAAATATAGTAAAGCCTATCGTCAGGGACAGATCGGACCTGTCAAGAAATAGTATCGTGCGAATCTGGGCACAAAGCACACGTCAGTTTAACAATTACCTATAACTTTACAGCAAGGGAGCATGTGTCATGGCATATTTTGGAGAATCGATAAAAAAACTGGGATTTGGTCTCATGCGGCTACCCAAAACAGAACAAGGTATTGATATTGATCAGGTAAAAGTCATGGTTGATCGCTTTATGGAAGCAGGTTTTACTTATTTTGATACGGCTTGGGCATATCCGGGCAGCGAAGAGGCTGCCCGGCAGGCCCTGGTTATGCGATATCCACGTGATAGTTATCAGCTTGCGACAAAAAATGCCGCGTCGATGAATTGTAAAACACGTCAAGAAGCCATTGCTCAATTTGAAATATCGTTAGAACAGACAGGAGCAGAATATTTCGACTATTACCTGTTGCATAACCTGGGTCAGACCCGAACAATACCATTTGATGAGTTTGATATGTGGAACTTTGTCGTTCAGAAAAAGGCAGAAGGATTAATCAAACACATTGGTTTTTCGATTCATGGTTCCGCACAAGAATTGGAAGCAATTCTTGTCGCTCATCCGGAAATGGAATTTGTGCAGTTACAAATAAATTATGCAGATTGGGAAGATCCGGTAATCCAAGCCCGGGCTTGCTACGAGGTTGCCAGGAAGTATCATAAACCGGTGATTATTATGGAACCATTAAAAGGTGGAATGTTGGCAGCACCACCGGAGCCGGTTGCCAGAATATTTAAAGATGCAAAGCCTGATCTGTCGTTGGCGTCCTGGGCAATTCGTTTTGCGGCAAGTCTGGAAGGCGTCATTACGGTGCTATCCGGTATGAGTAATCTTGAGCAGCTCGAAGATAATCTCTCCTACATGAATGACTTTACACCACTTTCCGATCAGGAAAGAGATGTTGTTGAAGCGGGCCGCCAAGCACTGAGTCAAATTCCATTGATCCCATGCACGTCATGTGATTATTGTGCTAAAGTGTGTCCAATGAATATTGGGATCTCAGGATCCTTTACAGCAATGAATTCATTAACCTTATATGAAAAAAAAGATCTTTCAGCACACCAGATGGAATTGCTCGTCGATGAACTGGGAAGAAGATCAGCCTCAAACTGCATAAAATGTGGTGAATGTGAAAAAATCTGTCCACAGCATATTTTAATCATTGAGGAACTTGCCAAGGTTGTTGAAGCCTTGTCTTAACAAAGTTTTAGTCAGTTTGATTTGAGTGTTATTGGATTCTAATTGCCCTAAAGAATTAATAAATGCTCAAATCATTGGCTTTCTGACCTTCATCATCTAGCATCAGGTTATCTGAATAAATTTATTTTGTTTATGCAAAATAGCAATCCAGTTAATCTTGTGCGAATAATTTGAAATGGAGGAAGGCACTATGGTATTTTATATTTCACTATTTTTGTTAGTCATATTCTTGTTGTTTGGATTCATGTTTCCGGATGGACTGCTAGCTGTTACTAACCTTTTGTTTAGCGCGATCACCAGTAATCTGGGTTGGCTTTATCTGATTTCAGTTTTGGGTATCTTAATATTTTGCTTGTTCCTGGCCTTCAGTAAATTTGGAAAGGTTCGCTTAGGAACGGATCAGGATCGGCCTGAGTATTCTAATTTTTCCTGGTTTGCGATGTTGTTTAGTGCCGGCATGGGGATTGGACTGGTCTTTTGGGGTGTTGCTGAACCCGTTTTTCATTACCTTCAACCACCCTTGGGGACTGAAGCAGAAACCACAGAATCAGCAACGATGGCATTTCAGTATGCCTTTTTGCATTGGGGTTTTCACCCCTGGGCGATTTACGCCATTGTCGGACTGGCTTTGGCCTACGTGACTTTTCGAAAAAAACAGCCCTGCCTGATCAGCTCCACGTTGCAGCCGCTTCTGGGTGAAAAGGTAAAGGGCCCGCTTGGTAAAGGGGTCGATATTCTATCGTTAGTTTTAACGGTTATCGGGGTTTCAACCTCTTTGGGGCTGGGGGCATTACAGGCAAATGCCGGACTGGCAACGCTCTTTAATATTCCTAATGATATTAATGTACAAATCATTATCATTATTGTCATCAGTATCTTATTTTTAGCATCTTCATTATCTGGTTTGGATCGCGGAATAAAAATATTAAGCAACACCAATATTGTGCTGGCTCTGGTCTTGATGCTGTTTGTGCTTATTACTGGACCGACAGTTTTTATCATCAATACTTTTTTCGTCAGTTTGAGCGGTTATGTTGAGAACATCTTGTCCTTGAGTTTAGCATTGACTCCATTTGAAAATGATCCCTGGCTGGGAAACTGGACAATATTTTATTGGGCCTGGTGGATGTCCTGGGGGCCTTTTGTGGGTACCTTTATCGCCCGAATTTCAAAAGGGCGCACGGTTAAAGAATTTATTCTCGGAGTAATTATTCTTCCAGCGATTTTTTGTTGCATCTGGTTTACCGTCTTTGGTGGTACTGCTTTGCATTTTGAAATCTTCGAAGGTCTTCATGTTGCCGATGCGATTACCAAAGATGTTGCAGTCGGTTTGTTTGTAACCTTATCACACCTGCCCTTTGGTAAGCTTATCTCCTTCATCGCAACAGTCTTGATCGTCACATTCTTTGTGACCTCGGCCGATTCGGCAAATTTTGTTATCGCCATGTTCTCGCGAAATGGTGATTTAAATCCGGATAAAAAGATTAAAGTGATCTGGGGCGTTGTGTTATCGTCAATGGCGATTGTTTTACTTTTAAGCGGGGGATTGGTGGCGATCAGAAATGTAGCCATCATCATGGCGCTGCCTTTTGTAGGAGTTATCATGTTGATTTGTGTTTCAATCTACAAAGCGTTTAAAAAGGAAGACAGCAATAAAGATAACTAAAGAATACTAATTAGACGAGCGGGAGTGAGCGTTAACTTGAGTCTGAAAGGAATGGTTGTAAAATGAAAAAAGTGATGATTGGCTGTAGTGTTCTAAAAAAAGAAGTCGAAACGATGCTTGATTGTTCTGATATTGAATTCCGCTGGCTTAAAGAGCATCTCCACAACACGCCGGAAATTCTTCATACCGAAATACAAGCAGCCATTGATGCTGAAACCGAGGCGGATATTATTTATCTCAGTTATGGCTTGTGTGGAAAAGCCCTGGTTGATATTCAGGCAAAATCATGTCCCGTGGTGATACCCAGAGTCGATGACTGTATTACCATGATTTTGTATGATCGGCGCGATCTTGGAGCGTTACGCTGCTCTTCTTACTTTGTCTCCCAGGGCTGGTTGTGGGGCGAAGATGGGATCGGCTATGAGCATGATCGGATCAAAGAAAAATATGGTGAAAAACGGGCTTTGAGAATTGCCAGAGCGATGTTTAAAAATTATCAGTATCTGTTATTTATCCGGACTGGAGTTGAAACCGATGAAGATAAACAAAAATGCCAAGCCATGGCTGAAAAGTTAGGCTTAAAGGTCAATGAAACCACAGGAAATATTCATATACTGGATGAAATGATAAAAGACAATAAGGATGATCGCTTTATCCAACTGGCACCAGGCGAAGCGATAACTGAAGAAATGTTTCGGACGATAGATTGAGAATCTTAGTCGATCTGTACTGAATCACAAAGATTGAGGCAAAATATTTTCGTGATCAAACGGTAAACAAAACTGGGTTATTATGATATAATCTATGAATGTATCAAAACTCAGGGATGACAGGGGCAGTAATCATGAAATTAACGCTAAACATTTCAAATAAAGAATGTGACCTGATTCACGAACAATCACTTAAATTATTGGAAGTGATGGGGATAACTGTTTATTCAAAAGAAGCACTGGCAATTTTTAAAAAAGCAGGTAGCAGAGTGCAGGGTAATCAGGTTTTTATTGATGCTAAGCTGGTTGAGAGAAGCCTGGAAACGGTGCCGCCATCATTCCCGATTTATTCAAGCACCAAACGGGTGGTGGTTGGCAAGGGTAAACTCTGCGCGCTTCCACCATATGGCGGAACCTATGTTTCCAGAAATGAGCGTATTGCTTTAGCCACGCGCACGGATTACCTGAATTTTACAAAACTCAATCAACTGAATGAACATATCAATATGGCCTGTCCCTACACCTTAGAACCCTTCGATATTCCACTCGAGATACGAAATATTTATCGCGTGGCAATGATTTTAAAATACTCCGATAAACCGAGTCTTTCCATTGTTGGCAGCCGCGATGACTCGCTAAAATGTATTGAGATGGTAATGCGCTACCATGGAATCACCAACAAACCGGTGGTTCTCGGCAATGTGAATGTAACGGCACCAATGATGATGGGGCTTTCAACTACCGAAGCGATTACGGTTCATTGCGAAAAAAACCAACCCTTAATGATTGCTTGCGGCAGTGGATTAAGCGGATTAACGGCGCCGCCAACACCGGCTGGCAATTTTTTACTGGCTAATGCCGGGATTTTAGCGGGTATTGTGTTTGCCCAAATACAATGCCCGGGGTTGCCAATCATTTATGGTTTGCCCTTGTTTGGAGTAGACCCTTTCAAGGCAGAAACTTCGGTGGGAAGTCCGGCAACCGCAATGTTTACCCTTGCGGCCAAAGGCATGGCACAATATTATCAGATTCCGTTTCGATCAGGCGGCACTTTCACAGATTCGAAATATCTGGACTATCAAAGTGGTTTTGAAAGCGGACTGAATCTTTTTTCTTGCTTACTTGCTGAGGTCGATTGTCTGATGCATAGTTTTGGCGTGGAGGATGCCCTTAAAACCGTTAATTACAATAAATATATATTAGATGAATACATGTATCTGAGTCTTAAAGACTTTAATAAAGGATTTGAAATTAACGATGTTACAATCATGATGGATGAAATCTTAAGAGTTGGATCAACTGGCAATTATATTTCATCACGGAACCTAAAACTTATTCGAAAGCAATACCCAAAGCGCGGTTTTGGAGCAGGCAAAACGAAAGACGAGGTATTAAAAAGTACCGACAATGAGATCAACCGACGTTTGAATAGTTATGAATTCCCGGCTCCGACGAAAGACCAAATTAAGATATTAAGAGGTTATTTACCAGATGAATACATCGATTAAAAACGCCATCAATGTCTCTACCTTAGAAAGCATTAAAGAGGCAATGGAAAAAATTGAAGAAAAAAAAGTACTCAAGCTCGTTAATTATGCGATTCGGGAAGGTACTTCGCAAGCCCAGATCATTGAGGCAATTCAAAAAGGTTTGGATCAGATTGGCTATTTATTTGAAGAAGGAGAATACGGAGTTACGGATTTAATGATGGCAGGTATAATTTTCGAAGAGGTCTTAAAATTACCAAGCTTAAAGTTGATTAACAATGAATCAGAGGAACCAATCGGTAGAATTTTGCTTTGCACGATTGAGCGCGATCTTCATGATATTGGAAAATCGATTTTTAAAAGTGCGGCCTTGATGTCAAATTTTGAAATAATCGATATGGGGATCAATATCACCGCTCAAGAGATTTTAGCTGAGACCATCAATAGCAAACCGGATATCATTGCAATCAGCTCCATTTTAGCAGAAGGCGTCCGCTATATAAAAGAAGTAGATGAAAAGCTTGTAACCGCTGGAATCCGGGATCAGGTCAAAATAATTGTTGGCGGTCTTTCAACTCATCGCCAAGCGATTGAATATACCGGCGTTGATGCCTTTGCCAATGATGTGTATGAGGGTGTTAAATTATGTAAACTATGGATAAACAAGGGAGAAGAAGATCATCAATCACAAATATGAAGATATCGCAGAAAATATAAAAAATAAAATACAGAAGAATATATATTCAGCAAATGCTTCAATTCCCCCGGAAAATACTTTGGCTGAAGAGTACGGCGTCAGTCGTATTACGATTCGTAACGCGATTTCAAAGCTGATTGACGAAGGCTATCTTTACTCAATCCCAGGAAAAGGCAATTTCGTTTTGGAAAGGAATAATGATAAGTATCTTATTTCGCTAAAAACTGATCAGCTTCTTAAAAAACCATACCAACGGGTTGAACTGCTAGGTTCAGAAATTATTAGGCCGACCATTGACCTGGTTTACCAGCTTAGAATAGCACCCGATTCCCGGGTGGTTTATATCCAGTGGCTACTACTTGATGAGGATTTGCCGATTGCTTATGATATGCAGTACATACCTTTTTTTCCGGGAATTTCGGTCTGGAATGATAACTTTGAATATACTAGTTTTAGTGAAATTCTGTCCCAAAAAAATAATCTTTTTCAGATGCAGGGAAAAATGAGCATTTCCGGGGTGAATTCTGAAAGGGAAATTGCTGAGGCATTGAAAATCCCAACCGGAACTCCAGTCATGAAGATTTCTCAAACAATCCTGGATGAGAATGAACCGATGGGATACCGTGAATTGTTTATACGGCGAGAATGGTGTTGCCTTCGCGGGAATTCTCATCGGGAGTAAAAATGAGGATTGTAAAGAATGAAAATATATGAACAAATAGAGAATGATATTCTCTTAGATATAAAAAATGGGTTGCTAAAAGCGAATGAAAAATTGCCAACAAATCTAGAGTTGGCAGAAAAGTACCATACTAGCGGAGTGACTGTCCGTAAAAGCCTGGCGGCCCTTGTGAATAAAGGTTATTTATTTTCCGTTGAAAGGGTCGGAACCTTTGTTAAAGAGCGCGAAAGAGATCTTTTTACAGTAAATTTTTCGCTGGAGGGAAACATTAATGAAGAAATCACAAATATCGTAACTGAGGATATTCTTATTTCAATGACTAGAGTAAAAGGCCAGAAACGCGAATTAAAGACGTTAGAATTCAGAAGAATGCACTATTCTGATTCAATGCCGGTCTGCTATAGCATTGATGCGATGTTTCTGAAAGGGCATTATATTTTTAACGGGATTGAAAAAAAGGCTGAAAAAAATATTGACTTGATGCAACAGATTTTCAACAGTTATGAAGTAAAAAAAAACATGGAAGTAACAATGGATTATCCAAATAAGTACATTTCTAACCGGATGATGATTGACTAAAATATGCCGATTTTTTGCATCAACATATATTTTTCAACCCTGGACGATCATCCTGTTGGCCAAAGAATGATCTATGTGTTAGGTGAGAATATCGTATTAAAGGGAAAGTCCCTATATTAATAAGAAAGTAGATTCATATGAATTATTTAATTACCTATATAATTGGGGTGAATCTGATCACCTTTATCTTCTTCTGGAATGACAAAAGACGGTCAAAAAAGGAAGCCTGGCGGATTCCTGAGAAAACCCTGATTGGGCTATGTCTGATCGGTGGGGCCATTGGCGGGATTCTGGGAATGCGGGTTTTTCATCATAAAACGAAGCATTTTTTATTTGTCTGGGGGATTCCGATTATTTTAATTCTTCAGATCGGGTTGGGGCTATTACTCTTTATGAATGTAAAAAAAAAAAAAAAATGATAAAAAATAGCTCAAATCAAAAAAATATTAAAACAGGCCTTGAC
>RRZU011622396.1_pt1 | contig 12759 bp, 14 predicted proteins | sample 2165561 | NCBI WGS metagenome assembly RRZU01 (sample SAMN10456909, study PRJNA506462) | wastewater metagenome | isolation source: wastewater sludge | place: USA: Moscow, Idaho
TAGACACCTTATTTTAAGCTATTAAGATAGGCAATTAATGCAACAATCTCTTTAATCTCGCCACGTTTAAACGCTTCTTTAACCTCAGCACTTTTCATATCAGCAACAATCACAGCTGCTTCTTCCATCATCTGTTTTTTTGCCTCTTCATACGTGCCAAGTTTAGGCATATTTGGCTGATCATAAGGAACATTAAACACCTTTTTGACGGTCAATGCTTCTGCATAAGCTGTCTCAATATCTGCATTGTTTTTAAACATATGCTTATACGCTGGCATGATTGAATCAGGAACGACACTGATAGGATCTAGCATATGGTATTCATGCCAATCGGTTGTTCGATAATTTCCAACTCTCATCAAATCAGGTCCTGTTCGTTTTGAACCCCAAAGGAATGGTCTATCATACGCATATTCGCCACTAAGTGAGTACATTCCATAGCGATCTGTTTCTGATTTAAATGGACGAATCAGTTGTGAATGACATGCGTTACAGCTGTCTTTGATGTACACATGACGGCCTGCAAGTTCTAGCGCTGTATAAGGTTTTGTTCCTGTCACAGGACGAGCACTTTCCATAAAGTCTGGTAAAATCGTTACAACGCCTGCATAAGCAATGACTAAAAACACGCCTACTGCAAAAAAGAATGGGTTTCTTTCTAACCAATGAAACATTATCCTACCCTCCCTTACGCTGCCATAGGTGAAGCATTTTGAGGCTCGCTCGCAATTGCTTTACTTACAGTCATCGTTTTGTACATATTGTATGCAAACATAAAAAAGCCCACTAAATAGAGCAACCCGCCCGTTGCACGAAGCGCATAATAAGGAATCAACACGGTTACAGTATCAATAAATGAGTAAGCGAGGTTACCAAATTGATCCGTTGCTCTCCACATCATACCTTGAGTAATACCGGCAATCCACATACTTGAAAAATACATAACAATACCCGTTGTTTGGAGCCAAAATTGTGATTCCATCAACTTTTTACTATAAAGTTCACGCTTATACATACGTGGCGCCATATGAAAAAGTGCTGCCATCGTCATAAAACCAACCCAACCAAGCGTACCATCGTGTACGTGTCCTGGAATCCAGTCGGTAAAGTGTGCGAGTGCGTTAACGGATTTGATGGATTGAATCGGTCCTTCAAGCGTTGAAAGCATATAAAATGTAGAAGCAAGTACCATGAATTTAACCAATGGATTTTCTTTGAGTTGTCCCCACTGCCCTTTCATCGTAAGAAGCATATTGATCGCACTACCCCATGAAGGTAAAATCAAGATAATAGAGAAAATTGAACCCATCGTTTGTACCCAATCAGGAACGGTTGAGTAGATAAGATGGTGTCCACCTGCCCAAAGGTAAACAAACATCAATCGGCAAAACGAAAGAAGTGATAATTTCTAAGAAATAACAGGTTGACCGGATCCTTTTGGCACAAAGTAGTAAATCATCGCAATAATAGGCACTGTAAAGACAAATGCAACTGCATTGTGTCCGTACCACCATTGAACCATCGCATCATTGGTTCCAGCATACATGGAAACAGAGTGATACCACTTACCCATGCCTGAAACAAAGTATGTTGGAACAGCCATATTATTGAAAAGATAGAGCATTGCAACACCTAAAAAGGTTGCAATAAAATACCACATGGAGATATAAAGCGTTTTTTCGCGTCTAATCCCAATAAGACCAAAGATACTAAGTCCCCAAAGTACCCAAACCACAACCACTAAAATATCCAGTGGCCATTCCAGTTCAGCATACTCCTTAGACGTGCCTATTCCGAGGAAAAGATTGACAACAGCAACCACCATTAAAATCATGTAAAGCCAAAAATGAAGCTTTCCAATGAACATTAAAAAAGGTGATTCTGCCATGGAAACTTTAAGTACTCTTTGCCCAATATAATACCAAGACGCAAAGATTCCACTCAGCAAAAATCCAAAAATTACCCCTGAAGTATGAAGTGGTCGTAAACGACTGTATGTACCATACTCCCCTGCTAAGTAATTCAACGATGGAAAAGCCATTTGATAGGCTATAATAACCCCTATCAACATACCAACGATTCCAAACAGAATCGTTGCGTGTGTGAAACACTTGGCGACCGAATAGTCATAGCTTAATGCACGATTTGCCTGCATCAATTCCTCCTGCTTGTGTTTTTATGTCACAAAAATATCACATAGTATGAAAATTATAGTTCAGTTTATCTGCGAGTAAGCTTAATAAGATTAAATTTGTGTTAAATAAAAAAACTAGAAAAAATAAAAAACTTCTCTTTGCAATAAAGCCCATCATTTCTCAACAGTATTTATCTTATAGCCAAGGCCTGGAACATTTTTGATAAAATCTTTGTCTGTTTTTTCTCTCACACGCTTGATAAACGTCCTTATAGCTGAATCTGTCACTTTTTTGTTTGTCCAAACAGACTTTTTAATCTCTTCATGCAAGACAAATACGCCTAAATTTTTCACCAAAACAGAAATAAAAAGCAACTCTTTTTTTGTGAGAAAAATCGTAACACCTTCTTTGATTAAAACCCGTTTATTTTTATCAAACGCATAGCCAAAGCCAAGCTCTACCACTTCATTGTGTTCAAGCTGTTCTCTTGCTAAATAGCGCAATGTATCAAGCAAAATATCAGGATCAATTGGCTTAATAATGTATTTGTCAACACCGACATCAATAGCCTTTAAAAGCCTCTCTTTTTCACTAAAAGCACTCAAAATAACCACGGGCGTTTGTTTGGCAATATGTTTAATCTCTCTTGTAAGGCTCAATCCATCCAAAATAGGCATCATAATATCAGTTACCACAATGTCAGGCTTATATTTTTTAAATTTTTTAAGCCCATCTTCACCATCACGTGCTGTGATAAACTTCAAAAATTCATCACCAATAGCGCTTTGAAGGGCTTCGCGAAGATCATCTTCATCTTCAACAAACAACACTGTAAGTTTCGACAAACCACTCATTTTCTATCCTTCACTCTTTCTTGCTAATGGAATTATAATACTAAAACAAACTCCCTTTGGCGTATTGGTGGCAACAATTGAACCTAGCATACTGTTTTTAACAATCATTTCGCTCATGTAAAGCCCTAATCCTGTACCAACACTGGCATGCTTTGTGGTGAAATAAGGCTCGAAAATCTTATCCATAATCGCCTCATCAATGCCACCTGCATTGTCTGTTATTTTAATTATAGCATCTCTTGATTGCATTGTATTGATTTCGATCGTGATCTTTCTATTTTTTATTTTTTTGTAACAAAATGCATCAACTGCATTGTTGATAAGATTGATCAAGACTTGAGAAAACTCATTGAAGTAGCCTATAATTTGGGCATCTTTGGATACGTTTAGTGTGATCTTGACATCGTTTTTTTCTAATGTTCCTTGCATAATATCAATCGCCTCTTGTGCCACAGCAGAGAGCTTAAATGCTTCGCTTTGTCGCTCAGGACTAAAAAATCGACGAAAATCTTCAATCGTATCGGACATTTTGGTAATGAGCCGTTTTGCATGAAGATAGCTGCTCTCGCATGACGCCTTTTGTTCGCTGTTATCTTCTTGGCTTTTTTGATAGAGCTTATTCATCTTATACAACGTGATGCTAAGCTCAGAAAGAGGTTGTCTCCACTGATGGGCGATATTGGCAATCATCTCTCCCATGGAAGCAAGCCGTGCTTGTTGAAACAAGAGCCTATCTTTGTTACGATTCTTTTGTGCTTCGTCTTGTACCCGTTTTTCAAGTGTTTGATTAAGCTCCAAAAGTGCTTTTGTCTGCTCTTCGACTCGGTGTTCTAGCGTTTTATTGAGCTCTTCTAACTCAGCATCTTTTGCCATCAGTGCTTCGCTTAAAAGGACACTTTGAGTGACATCGTAACGAATAGCAATAAACTCCTCTATCTCTCCACTTTCATCTAAAATAGGAAAAACAGTAGTATTGACGTAAAACGTACTGCCATCTTTGGCACGGTTTTTAACGGTCGATTTATAGGGCTTTTTTTGAAGAATCGTCTGCCAGAGTTTTTGAAATACCAAAGCTGGGACATCGGGGTGTCTTACGATATTATGGTTTTGTCCAACCAACTCTTCTTTGGTATAGCCTGAAATTTTACAAAACTCATCATTGACAAACGTAATAATGCCAGCAATATCTGTCTTGGAAATAATATTGCTGCTTTCAACGGCAGATTGGTATTGTTCGAGTTTCATGCGATAATAGCGCTATAACCAAGATAAGACATATAAATTCCATAGCCTATAATAATCACTGAGGCAATTTGTATCATGATGCCTCGAAAGTTATTTTTATGTAAAAATCCTACCAAAAAACCAAGCCCCAACAATGCTGGTACGGTGGAGAGTCCAAAAACAAGCATGACCAATCCCCCCTTAAGAGCCGAACCAGAAGCTGCGGCAGACGCTAGAAAAAAATAGACCAATCCACACGGCAATAAGCCGTTTAATAGGCCTAATCCATAAAAGCTACTGTATGATTTTGAGTGGATCAGTTTTGAAAAAAATGTTTTGAAAAAAGGGTTAAACGCAATGATTGATTCTAAGGAGGTTAAAAATTTGATTTTACCCATCAAAGAAAGCCCCATGAGCACCATCACGATGCCTATTACAAAATAAAAATAGCCTGAACTTTTAGCTGAAAATGTAAAAATACTTCCAAAAAAACCAAAGACTACGCCTAAGAGAACATAGGAGCTAACGCGACCAAGATTATAAATCAAATGGGCAAAAAATTGATCCAAAGACGACGTCAACGGCGTTACTTTAACGCTACTATACGCCATAATAAAGCCACCGCACATACCAACACAGTGTCCTAAACTGCCTAAAAAAGCAACACTGATAATAGCACTCAAGTCGATGGCATTAATGGCTCATTCCTTTTTTAAAGTCGATTGGCAAACTCTTTAAAGATATACTTACTCTCATGCGGTCCTGGGCTTGCTTCGGGGTGGTGTTGCACAGAAAAGATAGGTGCATCGTTGTACTCTAAGCCTTCAATTGTATGATCAAAAAGATTCATATGTGTCACTTTTGCAATCGAACAGATTGATTCTGGGACATTATAGTTGTGATTTTGTGCGGTAATTTCGACAACATGATTGTTCATATTTTTGACCGGATGGTTACCGCCATGTTGCCCAAATTTGAGCTTGTATGTAGGATGATTGTGTGCAATCGAAAGCAACTGATGCCCCAAACAAATACCAAACATAGGCACTTTTGCTGCTATTAGCTTTTTAATTTCATCGGCTTCTTTTTTTAAGATCAAAGGATCGCCTGGTCCATTGGACAAGAAAACCCCATTGATTTCACCTTTTTTATAGCGCTCTACCAACGTATTGCCACTAAAATCATGAGGGATAACTTCTACTTCAAGACCTGTTTCACACAATTCATTTAAGATGTTACGTTTAATGCCAAAATCAATCGCTACAATCTTCTTCCCAAGCGCATTGGTGGCCTTTTTATAACTTTGCTCATCACCATCCCACACGCCATTTTGATGTTTATAGGATATTGTTGTTCCCACCTTTTGAATGTAGTTCACCTCTTCAATACGAGGACTCTTGGCTAAAAGTGCTTTTAGTTCTTCTTTGTTGCTAATCGTTGTTGAAGCTATCATCATTTTGGGGCCACTGTCACGAATCATCTTCGTCAAGTAGCGTGTATCGATATCGTAAATGCCAATGCTTTCGTGTTGCTTTAAAAGGGTTGGTAAATCGCTGGTTGAGCGAAAATTAGATGGCGTAATATTGAGGCTTCGTACCAACATCCCACTGGCATGGATAGCTTTACTTTCCATATCATCATCGTTGGTACCAACAATACCAATTTCAGGCATTGTAAAGACTACAAACTGCCCTGCATAACTGGGATCACTCATAATCTCTTGATAGCCGCTCATGGAAGTATTAAAAACAATCTCACCTGTTTTTGTCCCATCAAATCCAAAACTCTTTGCTTCTAAAAAAATCCCATTTTCAAGATAAATCCAAATCGGTTTTGCAATCACGACAACATTCCTTTTGCGCGAAGTTCTTCTTCATAAAGCTTTTCAAATATCAAATCATACTCTTCCGAACCTGGAACCAATTTACGTTTATAGTGAGAAATTTTTTCCGCAACAACATCTTCAATACTTTGAAAACTCTCTAAATAGTGCTCAATCGCGGTATAAATCACATTTTTGACACGATTTTCAGAGACGCTGTATTCCATAAGATTATTTTTCCAACGTGTCTCTAAAATCTGATGAGCCAGCTCATTGTAGCGGTCTTCATAAGAGAGAATAACGCCATATTCACCTGCTAATTTCTTTTTAATTAACCAAAACATGCTACGTCTATCAACGCGCTGAAATTCCATCTCATCTTCATTTTGTTCTAAAATCTCTGTGACACGCTCTTCAAGAGCTGTCTCTTTTTTAATATCTGTTACAATCAACTCTTCAGCGACTTTAATCACAGGATCAATACCCTTAAGCATGGTTACAAATCCACAATTAAAAAGATCGATAGCGATTTTATTAGCGATATAAGGGGCATGTGGCAATCTGATTCTCATCCATAAACCTTGCTTTGAATTTTGACATATTCTAACAAAATTAAGGTAAATATCTGTTTAGAGAAAGAAAAGCTAGCGCTAATGTCACTCTTTTGTTTGATTTATGTCACTAAAAGGAAGACCTAGTTTTAACCTTTGGGTGATTTCTGAAGCTATCTGTGGATTCATTTTTGCCATAATCTGAGAAATTTTCTTAGCAGGCAAGCTAAAAAGAATTCCAGCAGCCTCTTCTTTGGGGAGTTTTTCAAGAATAGCAGCAGCGGCTGCATCTTTCATCTTTTCGTAGCTTTGAGCAATTTTTTCATTTTTTTTACCCTCAATTTGCTCAAGAACTTTTTTATTTTCTTCAAGCATGGCTTTGATTTCTTGTTCTTTTAGCTCAATGGCTTGTTTGCTTTTTTCAAGGGCTTTTTCTTGCTCATGAAGTGCAATTTTTTGCTTTTCAAGTAATGCATTTGTAGCCATTTTAAGCGCTTCAAACGACTCTTTTGCTTCATCGATTTTTTCAACTTCCCTTAGAAGTTCTTTTTTTCTCTCTTCAAAAATTTGCGTACAATCAACCGTATTGGCATATAAAAAAGGAGTCAAGAGCAGTGTTAGAAAGAGTGTTGTTTTCATAAGATTGACCTTTTGTGCATTTTACGAGCAAAAAGCTGTGTTGACATTTCATCCAATCCTTGTTGTTCTTCTTTTTTTAGCTTATCCAACATGGCCCAAAATGCTTGTTCTTCAAGATAATGGATTTTTTCGTATTCTATGCGTGCTTTTTTATACGCTTTTTGGAGGATGAGAATATGGCTTTGTAGCTCTTTTAACTCATCTTCGAGCTGTTGTTTGTAGTGAAAAAAGCAACGCTTTTGTTCCATCAGTGATACCAACACCCAAGCAGGCGCTTGTTTGGGCATTTCAAGAGCGTTTACTTCATCATGCAACAATGCGATTTGCTGCTCTATGGCTTGCTCTTTAGTGGATGCTTTGGCCAGCTCTTTTTCAATGCTATCGCACGCTTGTTGGCGTATTTTAGCAATCTTTGAGAACTGGCTGTGCATCGTTATAAAATAATCGTATCGTTTCTATCAGGGCTGGTCGAGATCAGACCTACTTTTGTCTGCGTAATCTCTTCAAGTCGCTTGATATAGGCTTTTGCTGTTGGAGGCAACTCTTCAAACTTACGACATCCAACCACACTGTCCCAGCCAGGCAATTCTTCATAAATGGGCGTTGCTTTTTCTAAATCTTCAGGCAATGTATCGACACGTTTTCCATCAATTTCATACGCCACACACACTTTAATACGCTCAAAACCATCCAAAACATCTAGTTTCATCACGGCAAGCTCATCGCATCCATTAATACGACTTGCATAGCGACACGCCACAGCATCAAACCATCCACAACGACGCGCACGACCTGTAGAGGTACCTACTTCTTTGCCTTTTTGACGTAACTGTTCGCCATCATCACCAAAATCTTCGCTTGGGAAAGGGCCATTGCCAACACGCGTACAATACGCTTTTACAATGCCTGTAACCTTACCGATGTCTTTTGGGCTAAGCCCCAAACCAACGCATGCGCCAGCACTAATCGTATTTGAACTGGTGACAAACGGATAGGTTCCATGGTCAATATCTAAGAGTGTTCCTTGTGCACCTTCAAGCAAAATACGTTTTTTCTGATCCAAAAATCTCCAGATCATTTGAGTCGTATCTGCTAAAAACGGAAGCAATGCTTGTGCATAAGCATCAAGCTCTTTTTTCAGTGTTTCAAAATCTGGCGTGGTAATGCCAAGTGCGCTAAAAAGTGCCCTATTTTCATCGTAAAATTCAATTAAATTTTGGGTTAGTTTTTGCGTATCTCGAAGCTCTCCCAAACGGTGTCCACTGCGTTCAATCTTACTGCCATAACTAGGCCCTATACCTCTACCTGTCGTTCCTATAGCTTTTTCACCACGTAATTTTTCTTTGGCTTGGTCAATCAAAATATGATGGTTTAAAATCATATGCGCCTTATCACTCACATACAATCTGCCCTGTAATTTTTCAAACTGCCCCATCTCTTTAATCAACGCCTCAGGAGAAACGACCACACCGTTACCGATGATATTGATTGCTTTTGGATTTAAAATACCCGATGGGATCAGATGCAAAGCATAGCGAACGCCATCTACCCAAATGGTATGTCCTGCATTATGACCACCTTGATAACGGCACACGACATCGTAGTTTTGTGCCATCAAATCAACAATCTTTCCTTTGCCCTCATCACCCCATTGAATCCCAACAATCATATCTGCTTTCATCTGCTTACCTATCTTTCTTAATTAATATTTCAATCACTTCATCGCTGTAAAGCCCAAATCCACTTGATGCAATTCCTTCACAATCGTAACTTCCACCAAGACCTAATGTAAAATTCTCATCAATAAATCGAAAAAACAGTGCGTTATAATAGCGCATTTTCACATAATACAGCGGCGAAAACACCATGTGCGTATAGCCGATATTATGGGCTAATGCTTTCATTTTTAAAAGCTCTATTTTAATCTCTTCTGGCACATCACCCACAATAGCATCGATTTGTTCTACGGTTTGCAAGTATGTTAGTTTTGTAAGCCATGGAATATCCAGTGCTAAGAGCTTTTGTAGCTCCCCTTTTTCAAAAACTGCCAAATCAATTTTAAGCATCGCAGATAAAATCTTTGGAATTTGAATATTGCTAATGTGCAATAAAGGCATAAGATTAAACTTTTGAAACAATGCAACACTCATACAAATGCTTTGTGTGAGATCTTCTTGTCCGATCCACTCAGCTCCAATTTGATTGACTTCGTGGCTTGGGTAGCGAAAAACGGGCTGAATATAAAACCACTTATTATGACTCGTACTTCTGCCCACACGCTTTGTAATCAAACGTACAGCATCCATTGTACTATCGGCTCTTAAAGAGATGATATGATTTTGTTCATCTGAAAAACGTAACAACTCTTTTTCATCAATATGTTGATGTTGATGATAGGAAAAAAAAGGAGTTACAATCTCTTCAAACCCAGCTTCGTACAAAAGTTCACTGGCCACATGTTCCAAACGACGCTTGAGTTTGGCACTTTCCCCAAAATAGAGCTTACTTCCTGTAGGGATTTCATGTTCATAAATCATTGAATACCTTGTTCATAAAATGCTTGTGTAAAGATACGATTTGCCGTTCCATCGTACGCTCTTCTGCCCAATTCTTCTAAGGCTAGCTCAATCGCATTAAGCGCCCAAGCGGTTTCATAAACACTAATCAATCCCATATGGTTGATGCGAAACAGGGTTTCTTTGATATGATCTTGTCCCCCTGCGATATTGACCCCATACTTTGTTTTTAAAATTTTACGAATCTTTGAAGCATCATCATCAAGCACAGCACTCATAGAAGGAGCCGTTACTTTGGGATAGATACGAAGATTAAGCGCTTGAAGTGCTTTGTTGGAAGCTTGAGCACGTTTAGCTGTATCGCGATACAATGTGTCTAAACCGCCTTCTTTTTCAATCAATTCAAACATCGCATTAAGCCCTATAATAAGCGTTGTTGTGGCTGTCCATGCGGTGGTATTTTTTCGCTGATTTTTCAGTTCTGTTTGAAGATTAAAATAATATCCCACACCACCTTCTTCGATGCGTTTAAGGGCTTGGCTACTCAATCCGACAAATGCCAGTCCTGGAGGAAGCATAAGGGCTTTTTGACTACCTGAGATAAGTGCATCCATATGCGTTGTATCAACCTTTTCTACCCCAACAGCTGTAATACCATCAGCGATAACCATGATCGTTGGGCGAATTGCTTTTGCAGCTTTTGCGAGCGCTTCAACAGGATGTCTAAGTCCTCCTGCACTTTCACAAATTTGAACACAAATCGCATCAATACTAGGATCATTTTTGACAAGCTCGACAACAGCATCAACGCTCACTGGTGTATCCCACTCGTTTTTGATTTCAACAAATGGTTTGTTATAGGCAGCACAAATCTTTCCAAAACGCTCGCCAAATTTTCCAGAATTTACCACCAAGGCTTTGGAGTGACACAAGTTTAAAACACTCGCTTCCATCGCACCTGTTCCACTTGAGGCCAACATAAGCACCTCATCCATGCCAAACAGTTTTTTTAACGCTACTCTTGCATGTGCAAAAATAGCTTCAAATTCCGGTGTTCGATGATGAATCGTAGGGGTACTCATAGCGACACGAATGGCTTCTGGAACGGGGGTTGGCCCTGGTGTTAAAAGTAACATCTGTACTTCCTAATAATAAGATTGTTCTAAGGGTGATTGTAACAAAAGAATGCTTGTTGTTTCTTTAGCAATGCAGTAAACGCCACCAAGACGCCTACTGCTTGCAAGTTTATATGTTCAAATTTAGGAAAAAAATTTGATGACATCAAAAGGATGTTGCATCGTGTGTAATGCTCCATTTTCTTTGAGCTCTTTTTCCTCTCTAAAGCCCCAAACTGCGCCAAGAGCCATCATGTTAGCACGGTTTGCTGTTTGCATATCAATGCACGTATCACCAAGAAAATAACACGCTTTTGGATCCATTCCCAAAACCTCTGCTATGTTCAATGCGCCTGTGGGATCAGGCTTTCTTGGCACACCCTCTCTGGCTCCATACACAACTTCAAAATGCCATTTTCTAAAATACCTCAACGCACACATTTTGGTAAAGCTATCAGGCTTATTAGAAAGAATCGCCATTTTAAAGCCTTTTTTTTGTAAAAACGTCAGCATCTTTGCAATGCCTTCGTAAGGCTTGGTATTTTGATAAAATTGGGTGCGATAGTGTTCTTCAAAAAGCTTTACAGCTTCTGCAATGAGCATGGGTGTTTGAGGATTTGATGCGAAGATATTTTCAAAAAGTTTGATCACACCTTCACCAACGAAGTAGCGGTATTTGGCTATTTCTTGCGTTTCAAATCCCAAAGTACTCAGTGCATAATTTGCACTGAGCGCTATATCTTCTAAGGTATCAAGCAAGGTGCCATCAAGATCAAAAATAATAGCTTTTTGCATGTTTTAATGTTTACACGATGTTGCGGTATCTTCGTAGCATACACCTAAAAATGAACATATCTTTTGTGTCACACCTTCAGCAGTTAAACCAAATTTTTCAAACAATAATTCAGCAGGACCACTCGCACCAAAACGCTTCATACCAATGACTTCATCGGCAAAGCGATACCACTCAACACCCGCAGCTGCTTCAATAGCAACAACTTTTGTTTTTGGATCAACCACAGCGTCTATATAGGCACGATCTTGTTCTACAAACAGATCAAAACAAGGCACACTAATGATGTTTGCCATAATGCCCATTTTTTCCAAACGACAACCTGCTTGGAGCGCTGTAAAGACTTCACTACCGCTTGCAAGAAGGCTTACGGTAGCATTCTCACGCTTGGTAAGTAGATAGCCACCATTTTCCACATCGCCCAATACGCGATCATCCTTAAGCGCTTTGAGCTTTTGACGAGAACAAACAAAAGCAGATGGAGCGTTCATGCTCAATGCTTTTTGCCATGCTTTGACATTTTCTCTACCATCGCACGGACGATAAACGTAAAAATTTGGTAATGCCCTAAATTGGCTGAGTTGTTCAATCGGCTGATGGGTTGGGCCATCTTCTCCCACACCAATACTATCGTGTGTCCAAATGTAAAAATTTTTCAACTTCATGAGCGCTGCAAGGCGTACAGAAGGCTTTAAATAGTCACTAAAGATAAAAAATGTGGCACTAAATGGTAAAAATAATCCATACAAAGCAAAAGCATTGCTGATGGCGCCCATGGCGTGTTCACGAATTCCAAAGTGGATGTTTGGACCGCATGGGAAATCACCCAATCCTGTAAGTTCACTCTTATTGGAAGGGCCTAAATCTGCGCTTCCGCCCACAAAACTTGGAAGGGCTTTGGCAATAGCGTTGATGATTTTTCCGTTGCTATCACGTGTTGCAACATCTGCGTCAAAAAGAGGCCATTCTATCTTTTCATAATGCGGATTTAGCAAGTTTTCGAGCAACTCTTGTTTTTCCAAAGAGAGCTTTGTTTTGATAAGATCATTCCATTGCGCTTCTGCAAGATCGCCCTTTTCAAGAGCACAACCAAATCGAACTTTTACATCA
>RRZU010556282.1_pt1 | contig 12758 bp, 12 predicted proteins | sample 2165561 | NCBI WGS metagenome assembly RRZU01 (sample SAMN10456909, study PRJNA506462) | wastewater metagenome | isolation source: wastewater sludge | place: USA: Moscow, Idaho
CTGCCCTGTTTTTGGACAATAAGGAAAATAAGCCGGTTGTGATGGAAAGAAAGGTTACAAGCTCGGCCGAATTCAAAAATATAACTAAGTCAGATTCTATCTTAACCAAATTTGTTATACAAAACAATGGTTTAAAATAAGGTAATTATATACGAATTAACCCCCAATGGTCTTAGAAGTACATTTGGGGGTAATTTAGTTTTAAACAGTGTCTTTTTACAAATTATTTTTAAGCCAATCTGAACAGTCCTTGCCAAAACCGTACCAAGCTCCTTCTCCACTTAATTTAACCACTAATATTTCATCATTAGAATCAATATAGGATTTTAAAAAATCTCTTATTTGGACGCAAGATTGATTTGATTTTACGATCCAAGTTGAATCTAAACAGTGCCACCAAGTACCAAATAGACTTTATCTTTTCAATTAGAGTTGTGTAATCTTGACCAGTTTAATTGAGGTCGTAGCCAATTAAAATTGAATTCATAATATCATATATATTAGAGTTTTTGTAATGAACTCAAAAATACTAACACTATGGTAGATTATCTATTTTTAGCAAAGAAATTTTCTTGCCAAAGTTACATATAGCAAGACTATATAAACTTTGGTAAAATGAACTTGCAATTTTTTAGCTCAATATTCGATTTATATCATGCGTTTCCAACGGAACAATCTTGTATCGAGAATTACTAAAAACTTCATTGGCCCATTGCTATTGTCTTTCCTTATAACCCCAAGGATTAGTTGAATATGTAGTCGAGTTCAGACGCATATTCTTATAATACCTGCTTAATCTCTATAATCGGGATTAGCCTTTAGTTTACTTCGTGTCGTAATGTCTTTGAATAACTTGCGAAGGCTGATAATATCTAATCTATCACCAAATTTCGGAAATTTATTTATGAAACGTTCTTTCAGAAGATGAAGACGTAAAGGATGTTTCTCTTCATCTTTATAATCAAATTTCTCTTCAAACATTATCTGATTGTTTCGTTCTCCTCTTTCGATGATAGTGGCTTCCTTACCGCCATTGTCTTGTACTTCAATTGAAATAATTGTCTTGTTCATATTTACATATTTTTCCTATTCTATATCTGAAATCTTTGTAAACACTAAAGTGACATTATGTCTGATGTAATAGCATGGTATAACAATTGTTAATTACATATTTAGTGTCATCGGCATTCCGTTTTGCTTAAAATCTGATTAATGGATATAATGGCAGTTTACACCTATCTTTCTGAAATCAAGATGGCGGAGCTTCATTCTCCGTATAAAAGGGCAGTTAACATGTTAAACTAAATAAAAGATTGTTATGGGTATCAAACCAGGTCCAAAAAGAATTGCTGATTCCACAGGAAAACCTGACCGTCGTCAAAGAGACAACAAGCAGACTCCAGGAAATACACCATCTTTGAAACCACATATTCATAAGAAAGGGGATTAAACTCCAAATAAAACGGATGGCATAATCAGACATCCGTGGTGTAAAATGTAAATGCTCACGCTCACATCGTATTGTGGTACGTTAAAGAGTTATCTTTTAAAGCCACTGTCACTTTGACACTATGACGGTGGCCTTTTCTTTATAATTCTGCGAATATAACGTATTATATCTGGAAATATTCTATTCCTTTTCAAGGTTTAAGATTTCAGTTATTATGAATCAAACAAACTCATTTAGAGTAATATCCTAAATAATCGCCCAAAGTTTAATTTTTATAGAGTAAAAACTTTGTAGGGTTAATTCGTATATAATTACCTGAAATAATTAGTAATTATGCCCTATACCTTAGTATAGAATGATTTATAGTAAGATTGTATCAGTGGAAATAAAAAAAACATTAAATTTGCAACCAAATCATTAAAAGCACATATGGAAAAATCTTTTATTAAGAAACATTTGATTGATTCTATCAATGAACATCGAGGAAGTGATGGATGGAGCAGCCTTTTAAAAATAGGGAAATCGCTTATGAACAAGGGTGTTGATTACAAATCATTAGGATACGAGAAGTTATTTTCCTTAGTGAAAGAGCACAAGGACTGCATAAGTTGGCGAGTTGATGATACTAATCCTAAATTTCCTATTTTCTATGTGCGAGAAAAAAGTACTGCGGAGAAGGCAAAGTATAAAAAGCTCTTAAACGCCAAAAAAGACACTTCAATAAATATCGACCCAGTTAATGCATTAACGACATGGGCATCATTAGGCAATTTCTCTGAAACCATTGAACATTTAAAAGAAATGGCATTACCCGAAAGGTGGTACTACAGTCATCAAAACCCTAATTACCCATACCCGATTCTTGTTAGTTATCTGAAATATACTTTTTATAAACTTCGACAAGAAGGCAGTAAGATTATTGAAAGTGAAAATTATGCGGCATTTAACACTGGACTTGTTGACAGAAGATATGAACCTATTTTTGCATTGTTTTCAAAAACTCCAAATGCTTTACGAAATTGGAAATTAGAGAACTTTTGCATTGCAGGGGAAGAACGCGAAGGTAAAGAGTTAGTAAGACAATTTAATCCACTTCCTAAACGGGCTCATTATGCAGATAAAGTAGTTGATATGCTTTATGATACCCTCGCTCCTAAACCTGAATTAGACTGGCATCACATTGTTGTAGAGAATGTTGATAGATTGCCTATTGATTTTTTAGAGGATAATTGTCCTAAGAATTTTCAACTGAAACAGGTCGTAGGATTGGATTGCGAAGAGAGAGAACTGTACTATAGCGCATTATCACAAGCAATAAAAGAAGATACAAAAACTTATAGAAATATTACGAATCGGTTCAAAGATGCTCTTGAACTTTCTTTGAAACGAATTGAGTGGAACTTTAAAACAGCAATACCGATGTACTTCCCAACACAAAACAAAATGTCCCTATTACTGCCATTAGCATTGGTGGATGATGAAAAAGTGGATATTGCACTGGTTGTTGAAAAAACGGAATCGGGAAACTATTTGGGGCATACAATTTTACCATTAGAGTGGGCTTATAGTAATGCTCGATTGGTATGTAGACCAGATAGCGATTGGTTAGTTGCTGAAAATATAGCACAAACAATAATAGAAGAAGATATCATAGAAGAGTAAACTGGAAAAATGAGCTAAATTATGTATTAGCTCATTTTTTTATTTATAATTCATTCGTTTATCTACCCTCAAATGAAAATCGTAAACATCAATAAAGTTATGGGTAGCTGAATCAAAGCAATATCTTTTATTTGGATCTTACCCATAAGAAATTTCCCAGCCCCCTGTAAGAGTGCAAGTATTGTTCGTAGATTTCTTTTACACGATTTACGTCCACCAGAAATTTAAATTCTTCACCGTGTTTTCTGAACAGATCCAGTAATCCGGTAGCCATTTTTCCAATACCATTCAAAGCGTTTTTAACGCTTCGGCAGTAACATAGCCATCTTCCAAAACCAAGCGGCAGTAATGGCTCTGCATCTCCTGTTCCAAATCATCAAGAGTGCGATTTACTTTGGTAACGTCTTTACCTTTGTCAATAATTCGCCCAGTTTGAGAATCCTAATCCTCAATACGAGATTCTGTCTTTTGCATATCTTCGGCTATCTTGGGCTCCGTTATATTGGCATATATCTGTGTAGAACGCAAATCACGGTGTCCCAACATTTGGCTGACACTCTCTAACGGAACGTTTTGCGACAGACAAATTTCGGTGGCATACATATGTCTCGCGACATGGATAGTCAATAAATAGCAATTACTCACAAAACAACGAGTCTATCACGCAAATAGTTAAATATGAGTCGATTTGCATAGAGATGTATAATGCAAAACGATACAAATCTAAGAAAAAGACCAACTACCAAATAAAGGTAAAGTCACTATAGCATAAATCATGGCAAATCTAAGAACTTAAAAATCCAGAGAAATAAGTAAATAATTCGGTGTTTTGCTCCACTTTTCTATATTTGAGTGTGAGACAAATGCCAATGATGGAGTCGCTAGAATTTTCTGGCATTTTGCTCCTTAAAATGATTCTTTTATAAACTCGCCATTTAAGTAGAGAAATCTACTCAAATGGCGAGTGTTTTTATAATTATCCTGTACGAAATAATAAGAAGTCAGATGCTTGAACATCATTCATTTTGAGATTATTAAAACAAATTTCCACTAAAAAAATAAGATTATGAGATTTACAATTATAGATATAGATGCCTTCGAGGCGATACTAAAGGAAATTAATGAATTGTCCGAAACGATACAAATTATGTATCAGAACAGTGGTAATAAAGAGTCGAAAGAATGGCTAGATAATCAAGATGTATGTCATATCCTAAATATTGGTATGCGTACATTGCAGAGTTATCGCGATACCGGACGACTGCCTTTTTCTCGGATTTCCGGTGTTTTTTATTACAAGCCCGAAGATGTAAAAAATCTATTGATTAACTCAGGAAACAAAAGAGTATGGAAGTAAATATTATAACAAAAGAAGATGGCGGAATCAAAAAAGCTTTAAAGCAAATAGAAAAAATAAAAGAGCAGATGAAGGTCATCAAGAAAAATAGCCGACCATCATTTTATGATGAACGATATTATACCGATGCTGAGCTTTCAGAGAAGCTACGCGTTTCTCGTATAACTCTACAGGAATGGCGTAGCAAAGGTATAATTGGATATCTAAATGTAGGCGGCAAATCACTATACCGCGAATCTGAGATTGAGAAATTGCTGCCCAGTTTTATTTCTTATATTTTCAAATTATGCAATTATTTCGCTTTTTTGCTAATTAAAATTTGCCAGATTGAATTTTATTTCATATATTTGCAAATATATTGATAATATAGAAAATAAAATAGATATGCCACAAATTCACTTTTTAAATGTAGGAAATGGAGATTGCACATGGATTAAGCACGCCAATGGAGCGAACTCTGTCATTGATGTTTGTTTAGCAAAGGCTGAAAACCTTTCAAAAGCCCAAGATGCGGTTACGGAAATGTTTTCTGCAAAAGCTAATTCAGTTAAGGGGAACTTTAATCAAGCAGCCTCTCCAGAAAACCCGATTGAGTATCTTCAACAATTTGGAGTAAATTCAATATTTAGATTTATACTATCTCATCCAGACATGGATCATATGGATGGACTACAAGACTTTTTCAAAACTTTTAGTCCTGCAAATTTTTGGGATACTAAAAACAATAAGCCCAAACCGGATTTTAACAAGCCATGTAGGTATTCTGAAGAAGATTGGGATTTTTATCAGTCAATAAGAGATTCTAAGAAAAATCCAGTTTGTTTATATCTATATGATGGATCTAAAGGTAAATTTTATAATAAGAATGAAGATGGAACAAGCGGCGGGAATGGCTTGAAGATTTTATCACCAATTACTTCTCTTATAACAGAAGCCAATAAATGTGGCGATTACAATGATTGTTCTTACGTTCTACTATATAAGACAGGAGAGTTCAAAATCTTGTTTTGCGGAGATTCAGGCAATAAAACTTTTGAACATCTGCTAGCACATCACAATGCAGACATAAGTGACATCGATTTATTGATAGCCCCTCATCATGGCAGGAAAGGCGATATAGATTTTTCTTTTCTTGATGTAATGACGCCAAAATTAACTTTTTTTGGGAATGCGGATAGTAGAGATTTGGCCTACAACGAATGGAATCGTCGAGGTTTAGAAAAAATAACCAATAACCAAGCTGGGACTCTGATTGCTGATTTTGTTGATAATGACATGAATGTATATGCTAAAAACGAAACCTTTTCCAAAAGCTATAACTCAGATACATTTAAAAATGAAAAATTAAATGCTTGGTATTTAGGAAGTCTCTCTAAGTAATAATAAATATATGATAAAATTTGATATATATTCACTTAAGGCAAGAGTTTACCCATGCTCAATAGTTTTGCTTCCTTGTCTTTTGCTAGCTATCTTCTATATTACTAATATAGAAGCATACTATCATTACCTCACATCTTTTATAGGTATTGGTGTATTTTCATTTGTATTAGCTCAAATAGGACGAGATCAAGGTAAAAAGAAAGAAAAAAAACTATTTGAACATTGGGGAGGGAAGCCTACAAACATGATTCTAAGACATTCAAATAATCATTTGGATGTCCATACAAAAAAGCGTTTTCATACTAAACTTGAACAGGTAATTCCAGATATGAAAATCCCAACGCCAGAAGAAGAGCTTGAGGATTTATATGCTGCCGATTGCATATACGATAGCTGTACTAAATATTTAATTTCAAAGACAAGAGACACCAATAAATATCATCTACTTTTTAAAGAAAATATTAATTATGGTTTCAGAAGAAACCTATGGGGAATGAAGGCATGGGCGCTAACAATTATTGTAGGATGCTTGATTATTCATGCGGTTATTGCAACAGAAAAATTCACAACTTTTGAAACACCCAACACCACAGATTGGCTGTTATTAGCTACTTTGGTTATTATTTCAATGTTTTGGCTATTTACCGTAAATAAGGAATGGATAAAAGTTACGGCTTTTGCCTACGCGGAAAGATTACATGAGACATTACACGAATAAAAATAAATTGAAAATATGATACTCGAGTTAAAAGTAAAGAATTTTCTATCGTTTAAAGACGAAGTAACATTTAGTTTTGAAGCTACAAAAGATAAATCTTATGAAGATTACCAAGTTGTGGAAGTAGCTCCCAATATTCGTATACTCAGATTGGCTGTTGTGTATGGAGCAAATGCATCAGGGAAAAGCAACTTGATAGAAACTTTTGAGTTTCTCCGACATTTTTGGTTCAATAAACCTGAAAGTAAAGATAAGTCTACGGGTGTTGTCCCTTTTTTATTAGACATGAATACACCTAATGAAGCATCTGAATTTTCATTAATCTTTTATATTGAAGGAGTAAAATATATGTATTCTCTCGAATTAGAGAAAAGAAAAGTTATTTCAGAGAAGTTATATATATATCCGGGAACACAGCCAGCTTTAATTTTCGATCGAGTGATGGATAATGAAATCTCTGAGATCACATTCAATCCCAAGAGAGTTAAAATTAGTCAGACTGCAAAAGACGAAATCTCTGTAAAATGTTTGATTAACACTTCTGTTTTAGCAGCATACAACCAAGTAAACGTTGCTATTCCAGAAATAGACACTGTGATAAAATGGATAAAATCTCATTATAATTTACCGTGCATAGAGCCAAATACAGGACTTGTAAGCTATGCAGAAACTGCTATTTCAAAGAATCAAGAAACAAAAGAATATATTTTAAATTTTCTTCGTCGGGCTGATTTTAATATTTCAAATGTCAATACAGAGATAATAAAAGAAAATGTATCTGAGGATATGATTTCTTTTTTACTAAATGAAGTGGAGAATGTCCCTAATGATGAAAAAGAACGATTAAAAAATGAGAAAACAATCAAGCTAACTAAAACGGAGTTTGAACACTGTATCAAGAATGTAGATGGGCAAGAAGAGTTTTATAAGTTACAGAAAAACTATCAATCCCAAGGCACTCTACGAACATTTGGATTATCAGGGGTAATTTACAAAACAATAGAAGCAAATGCTTTTTTGGCAATAGACGAAATCGAATCTTCTCTACATCCAAGACTAGTTGAATTTATTATAGAAGACTTTCTTAAACACAGAGGAGAATCTCAATTGTTGTTAACAACTCATTATGATGGGCTTTTAGAAGAAGATGATTTATTGAGAAAAGATAGTATTTGGTTTACTAATAAAAAAGAAGATGGTTCGACGGAACTATATTCTTTAGCTGACTTCAAGGGGGTTAATCGTATTAATTCTTTGCAAAAAGCATATAAATACGGTAAGTTTGGTGCCACTCCAAATATTTAAATACTATGGGAGGACGTAAACAAAAAATACGAGAGCCTAAATCAGGCATTTACATAGTTGGAGAAGGAATAACGGAGCAATATTATTTCTCACATATCAAAAAGATATTCGGTTTTCATTGTACAATAAAACCTCGTTTTTTCGGCAATACAAGCATTGCTGAAATGAAGAAAAAAATAGAAGAGCTGTTACGTGGAGATGTTTTTGTTATATGTGTATTTGATGCTGACGTTTCTATACATAACGAAAGTGAACGCAAGAAGTTAGAGCAACTTCAAAACAAGTATCGCAAGAACAAAAAACTTCTTTTTTGTAATAGTTTACCGTCTATTGAATATTGGTTTCTGTTACATCATGAGCATACAAACCGTTATTTTAAGAATGCTAAAGCTGCCGAAACCGCTTTGAAAAGATACATCAATGATTATGAAAAGACGGCTCAGTTCTTAGAAAAAGAAAAATGGGTGCAAGATTTATGTGTTGAAGATAAATTAAGTCAAGCTATTGTGCGTTCCAAGCGTTTTGAGCCAGAGCATGGTTCATACTCAAATATGCATGAAGCATTTGATGTTTTATTAAAAGATGCACAGGCTAAATGATTATTAATTAAAACAAAATATATGAGTAATCACAAAATTAAATTTTACCCGGTATGTAATGGAGACACAGTACTCATTACATTAAAAGATGAAACGACCATCCTATTTGATGCTAATATCAGAGAGACTGGTAAAGATTCTGATGGAAATCAAATATTTGACGTAAAGAAAGACCTATTGGACTCACTGAAAAAGAAAGGCGGAAACTATCATTTGGACTTGTTTGTATTAACACATCCGGATCAAGATCACTGCCGTGGTTTCAAAAAACATTTTTATAAGGGCAATCCCGATAGCTATTCAGATTCCAACAAGAAGGAAGACGAAATCATTATTGACGAGATGTGGGTTACTTCGCATCTGTTTGACAGTACAACAAACGATGATGCAAAAGCTCTCAAAAAAGAGGCAGAAAGACGACGGAAATTATGGGATGAAGATGACAAGGATAAAGATAAAGCCGGAAACAGAATCCGTATGATAGGCTATAATGGAGATGATAAATTTGAGAATGTCCAGAGTAGTACTCCCGGAGAGATACAAAACAAAATTAACGGAAGTAGTAAAAATGACTTTGAGTTTTTTATTCACTCCCCATTTAAAGATAGCTTAGTTACGGCATCTGCCGATGAAGATGTTAACTTCAGCAGCATTGTTGTTCAAGCTCGTTTTAAAGCGAACTCTAACGATAAGGATTTTTGTACTTATGCCCTTTTAGGCGGAGATGCAGATCATAATATATGGGCAAAGATTTGGGAAATATCAACAAAGAAAAGTAATAATAATGAGGATAAGTTAAAATGGGATTTGCTTTTAGCTTCGCATCATTGTTCATGGACTTACTTTAACGATGTCCCATATAATGCAAAAAATGAAAACAAAACACCTAAAAATACTTCTTTGAAAATTTTAGATAAACGAATAGGAGAAGGTAAAATAATTGCCTCCTGTAAAAAAATAAAGAATAACGATGATAATCCACCGCATCATAAGGCAAAAGAAAAATATCAGGATAAATTAGCCAAGAAAGAGCATTTAATTGAATTAGCTAAAGAGCCCAAAGAATCAGAGCCTAAACCCGTAATATTCAAAATTACGGCTCAAGGTCCCGTCAGAGAAGATACGAACCAGCAAGGAAGTGCTTCTGCATCGGCAGGAGGAGGAATAGGTGCCGCCAATAGAAGAACTGAATATGGCTCGAAATCTGTACTCTAAAAAACTCAAAGTATATTCAGGGGAGTTACCCATTGAAATTCAATATTCTATTCAAGATATCAAGACATTGCTCAATAAGCGTAAACTTGATATTCTTGAATGGGATGAAAATTCTGTAGCCATAAGTGTGGCACTTAATGTGCAACTTCCACCACGGGGAAATTACCAAGATATTGATATCCGCGAGAAAGAGCCGGTTCTTATAGTTTTTAATAAATCTTCATATCCAGACAAAGCACCACGAGCGTATTCTGACCGATTGGATTTTCCGAAGAAAAATCTGGCACATTTGTATGTGTCAAAAGAAGGAAAGCCAGTACCTTTTTGTCTGACCAGAGGAAATTTAGATGAATGGTTTGCTGAAAAAGAAATTAGAGATTATGTACTTCAAGTTCGGAGTTGGCTATGTGATGCAGCAAGTGGTGAATTAGCATCTGATAGCGACCAATATGAGCCATTAAGATTAGAAGGATATAGCGGAACTTGTGTTTACAAATACAAAGAACTGGCTGATTATGTAAATAATAAACAAGGGATAGAATCAGACAAAGGTTTTGTATTAGGCCTGTTTTATGAAACACAAGCCCAAACAGATAAGAAAGCAGCCTCTTTTCGATTTCTGGGTTTTATGGAGACAAGTGATGATATTGAAAAAGTTTTCAAGAATAATGTTGGACTAACTGGAGAAAAGCAAATTGGCAAATGGCAGTATGGTATTATATTGTGGGATAAGAATCACAAAATACAGGAAGAGTATCTTGTGGAATTACCTTCAAATTGTGAGGAGTTGTATCAGTTTGCTAATAATTTAAACATAGATATATCCGCTGGTCTGGAAGCCTATTGCAGATATGAAATATCCACAAAAAGAAATAATTTCCCGATAATCGTATCCATAAAACGACCGCATAACATTATTGGTTATAATTCTGATATTGAATTTGTAAACTTCACAGCAACAGTGTCTTCAGAAGAGATAAACGCAAAGCAATTGAATAGCGATTCTAAAGTTGTATTTCAATCACATATAGAGCCTTTGAGCATAGAAAAAGCACGTGAGGTTTCAGGATTGAAGAATGACTTAGGTGGGTTGGTTATAGCTGGTTGTGGTGCATTAGGTTCTAAAATAGCCATGCATCTAATCAGAAGCGGTTACACTAACATGGTGTTATTAGACGGAGACTCTTTTTCAGCACATAATTTAGTTCGGCACTCTCTTTTCCCTGAACAAGTCGGAAAAAACAAGGCAGTCGCCTTAAAAAACGTTGCTGAATCGTTTTATAAATATGATAACTTAGAGGAAAATTTGCTTGCCTTACCTATAGATGCGGATATTTTTACAGATCCCACAATTCTTAATAATGTTGATTGGTTTTTAGATTTCACGGCATCAAAATCCTTTTTCAATCACCAAATAAAAAATATCAAGGAAACATCTGCTAATATCTGTAAGGCGACAATGCTTGATAACGGAAATCTTGGAGTTCTTTTAATAGAAGGGAAGAACAGAAGTCCAAGATTAGATGACTTATTAGTGTTGGTCTATGATTTATACAAACAAGATCCATTTATCAGTACATATTTACAAAGCGAATATGATAGGAGTAAACAGGAATCTACTATCATAAACGTTGGTGTTGGTTGCAATTCTGAAACAACGATTTTATCTGATGAAACAGTTTCAATTCATTCTGCCGCTTTCTATAGTGTTATAAAAAATGAATATGAAAGAAAGAGCTTCAAGGATAATGGATATATTTTTATCAATAGGATTAGTTCTGAAAACGGATTTAAAATAGAAAGTTCAGCCTTTATTGTTCCTCCTTTAATAGCTGTTATTTGTAATGGATGGGGAATACGAATGAAACCTGAAATTGCTATAAAAATGAAGTCAGAAATGGGTATTGCTATGCCTTATGAAACAGGCGGTGTTTTTATCGGCACTATCAATAAGAAGAACAGAACTATCCATGTTACTGATATGATTCCTGCACCAAGTGATAGCGAATCAAATGAAACTACTTTCTATCGTGGAATTAATAATTTACCTGAAGATATTGACAGAATAAAAAAAATGTCAGGGCAAGTATTTGGATATGTTGGGGAGTGGCATTCACATCCTTTTGGACCTAATGGATTGAGCCAGCAGGATATGAAAGAAGTCAATAAGCATTTGAAAGAATTTAGAAACCTCTCAAATCCTATGCCGCTGTTTATCATGTTGGCTACACCTGATGGACTAATCCCTTTTGTGTTTGAATAAAATATTTAATACGAAACATACTGTATTGCACATAGAATTAAAAAGGAATTTAGTATCTTTACACTAAGTTAAGTCGCTCTTAAATATTATGCAAAGCTTGCGAAATATACGAAGTTCGCTCGTTTCTAAATCGTTACCTATTGGTGTTTTAAAATTCGTAACCCGCTAATTCATAGTCTAAAAGGCAAAATTCTGTGTTTTCCGGCGTGATAAATGAACTTACGGTCTATCTTACAGAGTTTTGAGATTACTATTAGGTTCTTATTAAGCCTACCACAACTAAGCATTGGAAGTAGTTTTCCATCTTTGGCTGTGCCCTAGTATATCCAATAATCTGTTTGGGTAATTCCAATAGTGGAATACCACAAGGCGTTACTGTCTTTTGTCAGGTAGTTCTAATCCACAGTACACCATCATCGGCTCTTACTATATGTTTCGGGGTAAGGTTACAAACATCTCGATACGCCAAAAACTAAAAATTGAAACACATCACGGGTAAGGTATCGGGACGGGTGGTCTAAACGTGTTTTAGAACGTTTTCCTAAATCTGCTTTTTATTGCATTTTAGGAGTTAGACATCTAAAGTCAATTAATGCACAAATAATTGTATGATTGCGAATTACGTTCAAATTTCAATTTTCGATATTCAGGTTTACAGTTTTTAACAAGCGACGGTATTGATGAGCCGCTTCCGGGATTTCTGGTTGGAGGCCCGAACCCCGGTAAACAGGACGGGTGCGAATATCCGTCTTTAGTTCCCGACGAGGCTTATGTTGATATTTTACCCTCTTATGCCTCCAACGAAA
>RRZU012279200.1_pt1 | contig 12757 bp, 10 predicted proteins | sample 2165561 | NCBI WGS metagenome assembly RRZU01 (sample SAMN10456909, study PRJNA506462) | wastewater metagenome | isolation source: wastewater sludge | place: USA: Moscow, Idaho
CGAGCTCTCTGGTGGTCAGCAGCAGCGCGTGGCGCTTGCACGAATGCTCGCCGTCAACCCCAGCCTGCTTCTCCTTGACGAGCCGCTCTCCAACCTGGACGCGGCGCTACGCCTGGAGATGCGCGCCGAACTCAAGCGGCTACACAAGGCACTCGGCTGCACGATCATCTTCGTGACGCACGACCAGTTTGAAGCGATGAGTCTCGCCACCTCGATCGTCGTCATGGCCGATGGTGACATCATGCAGATGGCTGCCCCGCTGGACGTCTACCACAAGCCTTCCGGGCAGTTCGTGGCGACCTTCGTAGGCAACCCGCCTCTCAACATCTTCTCGGTGAAGGACCATCCGAAGGTGGCTGCGTGGGCGGGTGCGGGTAGCGGAACGCACAATGTTGGCATCCGCCCGGAGGCGTTGGACATCCACAACTCTGAAGGGCCGGGGCGCATCGAAGCAACCATCGATTCGATCCAGCCCAATGGAGCGGACTGCATTACCACGGTCATCGCTGACGGCATGACGTTGTTCGTTCTCTCCACGGAGGTGCCGTCCGCGCCGGAAGGAGGAAAGGTGTGGCTTGGAGTGTCCGCGCACGGAGTCCACGCGTTCTCGGAGGAAGGAACCACCGTTGAACCCTCCCGATGATGAACCGGATGAGGTGCCACGAACGTACGTGCTCGTTGACAAACCGGACGAGGAAACTCGGGCCCGCCTCACTGAGGTGGCGACGCGTGCTGTCCTTTCCGCCGCCAGTGGGCTCACTGGGGCACGGCGGGTTGAAACAAAATCGGGACACAACGACGTCGTCACAGAGCACGATCTCGAAGCAGAACAGGTCATCGCCGAGATACTCCGGGAAGCGGTGCCCGACTCCCGGATCCTCGGCGAGGAAGGCGTGACGTTTGACGGTGGCGGACCGATTACCTGGCACGTTGATCCCATTGATGGCACGAGCAATTATGCGACAGGTCTGCCGCTGTACTGCCTCTCGGTAGGAGCAACCTATAACGGACGGCCATGCGTGGGTGTCATCCATGACCCGAACCGGGGCGAGACCTTCGTGGCCTCTAACCGGGGAGTCACCCTCAACGGGAGGCTCCTCGGGCAAGGAGGTGGCGGGGCAGTTCTCACGGACGAAAACGCGGTCCTCCTGACCAACTTCCCCTACGAGGGGACGTGGTACGAGGAGAGCCACGTGGATCGCTATCGTGACGTGCTGCGGGCCTTCCGGGCCGTACGACGGACCGGATCGTCAGCACTTGCGTTGGCGTGGGTTGCGGCGGGACGGGCTGCGGTGTGCTGCGAGTTGCGCTCCAGTCCGTGGGACCACGCGGCGGGGTTTGCACTGGTTGAAGCGGCAGGTGGGACGACCCACGCGGTCAACTCCTGCGGCCGGGCGACCGGGGCCCCGGCCGAAGCCTGCGCCTACGTGGCCGCCGGCCCTGATTTTTGCATCGATAACTCCGTGTTGGCACATCTTTTGGAACTAGTTGGAACTGAGGAAAAACACTATGAGTGAGCCATCCACGACAGGATCTCTGCTGGCTCTCTGGGACATTGACGGGACTCTGCTGTCACCCGCGGGCGGCGGCAATGAGGATTACGAACTTGCTATTGCGCGAGTGTTCCCCGATGCCCAGTTGCCCGATGTACACACCCACGGAAAGACCGATCGCCAAGTAGTCGAGGAGTACCTGGGGGGAGCGGGGCTGGATAGGGCCGACGCCCCGCTCGTCTTCGAACAACTCGACATCATCTCGCAAAAGTACCTCACGGAAGTGGGTCGGATTCCTGCGCTTCCCGGTGTTGAGGAGGCGCTAGGAAGGCTCGCAGCCGCGGGTTTCTCGAATGGGCTTCTCACCGGAAACACCCCCGCCCGTGCCATCAACAAGTTGTCTGGCGCGGGGCTCGACACCACGAAGATCTCGTGGGCGGAGTCCTTCTTTGGTATCAATGCTCCGCGTAGGCCAGTGGTCACAGCGAACGCGCGTAGGCGCTTCCCGGGCCGGACGATCGTTATCATTGGTGACACCCCACTCGATGGGGAAGCTGCCAATGCCGCCGGATTCGCCTTCATCGGCGTGACCACGGGAATGTTCGATGCCGAATCCTTACGAGAGGTTGGGGCACACCTTGTTATCGAGGATCTTGTGTCTGGAATTGATGCTCTTGAGTCCGCGCTCGTGAAGTTGAGTGCCTGAGTACGAGACTGTGCCGATGGATTGGCACGGCCTCGAAAATTATGTGGCGGCGAGAGCGAGTTGAGCGCCATTATTGGCACACAGACCGCTCTCGCCGCCACAAAATCACGCGACACCTACTCGCCCGTGGCTTCAGACTCTTTCTGCAGCATCACCGAAAAATCATGCTCCCCGAATCCGCCGCGCTGCGCCCGCGTCAACGACTCGAGTGCCGCGGTGGTGGCGGGCAGCGGATCCGCCGACGTGTGCAACATGAGCCGCACGTCCTTGGCGATGGCGTTAGTGGAGAACTGTGCGGCGGCGGTGTCAGCTCCCAGCGTGAAGTCACGTTTGAAGTTCGCCATCCACCCAAGAGCGGTGGAATTCAGCAGGTCAAGTACGCGTTCAGCCCCCAACCCCTGTGATGCTCCGAGTCGAATTGCTTCCGCAACGCCCTGTGCTGTGACGGCCAGGGCCAGATTGGCGAGCAACTTGGCGGTAGCAGCTTCGGGCGCTGAATCCATGAGCCGCAGCCGTGCGGGATCGGCGTAGGTGGCAACGATCGAGCCAACCAGCTCGCGTGCCTGGGCATCAGTGGATCCCACGTACACCCCGAGCATCCCGGCACGAGCTGGCCCGAGAGTCCCGACGACCGGCGTGTGTACAAACCGGACCCCGTTTGCCGCTGCCCAATCGGCTTGTTGGCGGGCATCTTCTGGCGAAATGGTAGTGATGTCTGCCCAGATTGTTCCCGCGGGTAGAAGTCCGGAGTTCAGCACCACGTCAGCAATGGTGGAAGGGCCGAACAGGCAGGTGAGGACCAGGTCAGCCCCGCGAACTGCTTCCTGCGGGTCGTCAACAACTTTGGCTCCCGCCTGCGCGCCGCGAGCCGTCTTATCCTTCGTCCGATTCCACACGGTGAGTTCGTGACCGCCCGGCTTGATCAGCCGCAGAGCCAGCTCGGTTCCCATTCGTCCAGTTCCTAGAAAAGCGATACGCATACATAGAGGTTACGCTACGACGAGGTCACGCCAGTAGGTTCGGCCGTGGCATCCGTAGTAGGTCAAGACTTAAAGTGCAATCTTCCGGGGAATGAACCTATCGGTGCAACCTCCTGCACTCTGGCCCGCGATCTGTGATAGTTGTTGCAGATAACGAACCGTCAAGCTGCACGGCCAGGTGGCCTGGCGTAGGCCGCAATCTGTTAGCCGGGCGCGCAGCACACAACGGAATGCCGATCAAGCGAAAGGTGGCGCTATGGCACCCTGGAAGAGGGACTCCGGGTGGACGGGTGTGCTCCGCAAGAGAGTCGTAGAGATCCTGAGTGATGGTGAATCACAGCCGGTTACCAGCGGTGAGGGCGGAGTCGTTGACAATCGCCGTGATAGCGGCGGCGTGGTGTCACCTGTTGTCGAAACTACCGTTTCCGGGCCGACGATTATTGACGACGACGGCGCCAAACTTGTGAACGCTCCGCTCGCCGCCGCTCCGGTGCCGCAAACACCCGAGGCTTCATACGGAGGGGTCTCTGTTGGGCTGACCAAGTATGGGCTCTCGGCCTGGTATCTCATCGGCATTGGACTTGTTGTTGGGTTCGTCATTTTTGCGACCGCCAAAGTGCAGATGGTCTTTATCGCGGTGTTTGGTGCCTTCGTGTTGACCTCGCTCCTCAACCCCGCGGTGCGATTGCTTTCTCGCTGGATGCCGCGGGCGATTGCCACTGCGATCTCGCTCATGGGGACCTTCATATTCTTTGGTGGTCTGCTTTTCTACGTGGGCTATTCGGTCTCAGGAGAATGGAACGATCTCAGTGATAAGTTCTCCATAGGGGTGGCCCAGATTTTTGATTTCCTGGAGCGGAGCCCGATTCCTCTTGGTATTACGCACAAGGAACTCAACGAAAATATTCAGGACATTATTGCTGCGGGCGTGCAATGGGTGCAGGATAATGCGGGCAGCATCGCCACCCAAGCCGTTAATTCTGCGGGAACGGTGGCACTGGTTTTCACTATGCTGGCGCTCGCGATCTTCACTGCGATCTTCTTCCTGCTCTCGGGCGCCAAGATGTGGCTGTGGTTCATCAACCTCGTGCCAGTGAAGAACCGCGTGAACGTACACCGCAGCGCAACCGCCGGATGGAAGACCTTCTCGGGTTATGCGCGCGGAACCATCATCATCGCAGTGACTGACGGGCTGCTCGCCCTCATTCTGCTGCTCATTTTGAAGATCCCGCTTGCTGCCCCGCTGGCGGTCCTGGTGATGATCGGCGCGGTCATTCCACTTGTGGGTGCGCCCGCCGCCATGGTCATCGCCATGATTGTGGCGCTCGCGGCCGAAGGAATCTGGAAAGCCGCCATTGTAGGAATCGGTATTGCCCTCATTGGCCAGTTCGAGGGGCATATCCTGCAGCCGCTCGTCATGGGCAAGCAGGTCTCGATTCACCCGGTCGCGGTGGCCGTGGGAGTGGCGGCAGGAACCTTCCTCGCGGGACTTATCGGAGCCATCATTGCCATCCCGATCATTGCGGTGATCTGGGAGGTGTACAAGACACTTCGGCGGCCGTCCGTGCCGGTGACCAGCCTTGCAGAGCTGGAGGCGCGAATGCCCGCCGGAGGGTGAGCGCGGGAAGCGTTGGGTCCGGAGCCGATGGTCGGACTCAACGCTGAGCCTCGGGCTGGAGGCCTGAACTGACCTGGGCCGGCCTGGGCCGAGCCCAATCTGGCCCGAACCGGCACGGCGGACAGCCGTGCCGGGCGAAGAACCTAGGCCAAACCCCACTTAATCGGGGTGACGGTACCATGCTTCCAGTCGCGGCGCAGCACGGAATAGGCCACGCTGGCTTTATCGGGAGCATCGCCTTCGGTGGGCCAGGCCTCGCGGTAATAGGCTTCTTGAACCCAGCCCGCACTCTGGAAGATCCGCCGCATGGGAATGTTGTCTTCGCGAGTGTGGCCCTCGAGGCGAGTCACAGCGGGCATGGTCTCGAAGATGTGATTGGCGATAGCTCGCAGGCTTTCCAGCCCTAAACCTTGGCCGCGAACAGCTTCGGATAGGCGAAGGTCGAACAGGGGAGCGTCATCCGAGAGGTCTTCAAAGGTGACCACGCCGATGCGCCCCTTCCACTTTTCTTCAAGCCAGTAGGTGCGGTGATCGTCGTCGTCATAATCTCCGGCGGCAATGCGTTTCTCCACCTGCTCGCGCGTGGGCTGAGCGTGGACATGGTAGGGGAAGTAATTATCGACCATAAAGTCCACGAGGGCCTCGCGATCAGCGGAATCCGTGGGGTCGAATCGGACGAGTGAGACAGACATGGCGCGATTGTAGCAAGGGTCACACTCTCATGTGCTCTCAACGCACGGGAAGTAAGAGATTACGTCGATGGATCTGGCCTATCGGCGCGTACCCAACCCGATTAGGTCGCGGGAACTTCCGCGCCGCACTGGGCGGCAAAAGCGTAGGCGATGCGGCGCCCGTTGCGGGCAACGCGCTTGTCGACTGCGTTGAGGACGCTGCAGTATGGCTCAGCGTTGTTACCCTTGGCGACGTGCCATTTGGTCAGTAGCTCCGGGCTTGCCTCAGGATGGAACTGAAGGCTGATGGCGGAACCATAACGGTAGATCTGGTAGTTGTAGGAGGTGGAACTCCCGAGAAGCTTGGCGTCCCGCGGGAGACGTTCGACAGCATCTCCGTGCGACTGATACCCCATAAGAACTTGGCCGCGTGAGACCGGGCCGATAATAGGATCGTCGACGGCGGCCTCAGTGAGTGTCATCTCGACCGGGCCGTCTTCAGCCCCGAAGGGGCCGGGAACGGCAACATGCCCATGCAGTGCCTGGGTGAGGATTTGGTGCCCGAGGCAGATGGCCATCACAGGAATATTGTGCGAGATCGCTTCGGCGAGGAGCCATCCGATCGGCTCAATCCACGGATGGTCGATACCATCGTGGGCGCTCATGTGGCCACCCAGGAGAATAACGCCGTCGGCGAGATCGTCGATTGACGGTACCGGATCCTCCCACAGGTGAACTGTTTTCATGGAGAGTCCGCACTCGCTGAACCATATCCCGAAGCGATCGATAGGGCAGTCGGGATCGGGTTGCAGGATGGTTACGCTCGCCATGTTGTTAATTCTCTCAGGGTTATCACCATAAGGCCGCCCTTGGAGGACGTGAGACTGCTTACCCAGGAGTGTATTGGCTGGTCAGGGGCATTGTGGGTACCAAGGTCACAAACTTTAAATGTCACATTGACGATGCATAATCGATTGAGCGGCGATACGTGAGGTGGGTGCGTTGGTCCCGTGCTGGGTTGTTGAGCTAACGGTTCGATAAAAGCACGGGTCGAATAGAGGTTGAATAAACGCACGAGTTGAATAAGAGTGAAGGTTCAATCGGTAGCCGTGCGAAGCCCGATTCGCGCACGCAAGAGCCCTCTGGGACATGAGAAAGGACATCACTATGCGGTTTGCCCTGGTTTTGGGGTCAGGTGGTGCACGTGGGTTTACCCATATCGGCGTGATTGAGGAGATCAAAGCTCGCGGGCATGAGATTGTGACGATCTCAGGAGCGTCGATCGGTGCACTTGTGGGTGGTTTGGAAGCCGCAGGAACTTTGGATGATTTCGCCAAGTGGGCATGCAGTCTCAACCAGCGCACAGTGTTTCGAATGCTTGATTTTACGCTAGCTGGTTCAGGACTTGTGAAAGCCGATCGGCTTCTTCAAGAACTCAATCGTTTCGCAGATGGTGTGAGGATCGAGGACCTTCCCATTCCTTTCACCGCTGTTGCCACCGATATCACGGCAGAACGCGAGGTGTGGTTCCAGTGCGGCTCGTTGATCTCTGCCATCCGCGCCTCGATCGCCATTCCCGGCTTCTTCACACCGGTCATGATGCAGGGCCACGTTTTGGTCGACGGCGGTGTATGCAACCCGGTTCCGATGGAGCCGACACTCGCGATCCCATCCGACGCCACCATCGCGGTGTCCCTCGCCGGCGGCTCGCCGGTGGTGGAACCGCGACTCTCGTTTCTTGACGCCAGCGACGTGTCCGACGCGAGCGGTTCCTGGTTCGCGCGCAGTTTCGAGGAGGTGCGTGAGGGGGTCCGCAACTCCGAGCCGGTACGTTCCCTCCACTCCCTCTTTGCGAGCGCTGTGGATTCGAGTCGGGATGGCGACGACGGCGTCGCGGCCACGGGTGTGAGCGTGGCTGAGTTGGATGCGAGTGTAGGGGTGCAGGGCGCGAAGACTATACGTGGGGGTGTTCCTGAGGGGAGGCCGGGAATGCCACCAGTGACGATGACTGACCTACCGGGAAGTGCCGATCTGGTGAGACCCATAGGCATTGATATCTCCACAACCGAGGTTGCGTATCAGTCTATTTCCACTATGCAAAACATGATTGAGCGCTATCGGGCGGCTGCTAGCCCGGCTCAGATCCAGATCACCGTGCCCCTGGTCAGTGCAGGGACGTTGGATTTCCATCGGGCCTCTGAGTTGATCGAGTTGGGGCGAAAACTCGCAAAGGACGCTTTTGATCGTGCAGGAATATAATGAAATGTGCATGAGTATTCGAAAATGTTGGGTGTGATGTGATCCTGTGCCGTAGCATCGATTTTCGGATGTGATGCGGGAGAAAAGATACTGCCTGTCATAGGCGCTCTAATTAAGACTTTGGGTGGTGAGCAAACGCACCATAGCAGGGCTTCAAAGCTTGCTCGGGCACCAGTACTCTAGCTAATCGTGCTTGCAAACTATTCCGATATTCTCAGACTCCACCATGCCTGGAAATTCTCTTTGGCGGGCTTCATCCTGCGCCTGCCGATGTCGCTCGTGGGTATCTCGACCATCCTTCTTGTGAAGGCCGAGTACGGTAACTACACCCTTGCGGGTGCAGTGAGTGCTGCGAACATGATTGCCCTAGCCGTTGGCGCCCCGATTCTCGCACGCCTCGTCGATACCCGCGGTCAGCGTAAGGTGATGGCCCCCGCTTTCACTGTTTCCGCGCTTTCTCTGGCAGGTCTCGTTGTGACAGCGGTTTCTCAGGGCCCCGCAGTACTGCTGTTTGTTTTTTCCATGACCGCTGGTGCCACCTGGGGTGCTCCGGGAGCGCTGGTGCGTTCGCGTTGGATGAAGACGGTGGATTCGCCACGTCAGCTCACCACCGCCTACGCCCTCGAAGCGGCAGTCGATGAGTTTACCTTTATCATTGGGCCCATTCTTGCCACGATGCTCGGTACCCTGGTGCATCCCGCAGCGGGACTTATCTTGGCGATCACTTTCCTCAGCGTGGGCGGTTTCCTGTTTCTCTCCCAGACCGGGTCCGAGCCGGCGCCCACACCGCGCGTCAAGGGTGAAGCGATGCCCTCGGTCATGCTTAACCCCGTGGTAATTGCGCTTGCGTTGACCTACGTGGGCGCTGGCTCTATGTTTGGTGCCATCGATGTTTCGGTGGTGGCTTTCACCGAATTCCACGGAGTCGCGGCGTTTGCCGGTGCGCTCCTGGCACTCTTCGCCCTGGGATCGCTCACGGCCGCGTTGATCTACGGCTCGCGGAGCTGGCGCCAGCCCCTCTGGAAGCTCTTTGGTGCAGGAATCACGTTGCTGGCGCTCGGTGCAACCACACTGCTGGCGGCTGGAAACGTGTGGCTACTTGGCCTCATCCTGCTCCTCACCGGCTTGACAATCGCGCCCACCATGACAAACGTCAACATGATCGTGGCCAAAGTAGTTCCCAAGCGGCAGCTGACTGAGGGACTTACCTGGATGTCCACCGCCATGAACATTGGCACCTCGCTGGGAGCGGCTGTGGGTGGCCGCGCCATCGATTCCTCTGGCGCGGATGGTGGATTCCTCATGGTTGTGGCAGCCGCGTGGCTCATGGTGCTCCTCATGCTGGCAGGCTTGCCGCGCCTGCGCCGCGACACCGAGCGTGTTGAGGCATCGGAACGCAACGAACGCCTGCGCGAACTCTTGGGAGAGGATCAGAACCGCGCCGAAAATACGGTGGCGGCGGACGTCGTCGTCGATAAAAACGCTGGTGAACGCGCTACTCTCGTGAGTGATTCACGCAACCGGGACGGCGAATCTCGTGAGCGTTCGAGCGACGCCGCGCGGGTCTTCGTGGCGGGGAGCTGAACCATGGAATCACGAACGCACACAGGCGATGCCGGAAAGATCCAGAAGGCGCGCCGCCGAGATATTCCCGCGCTCGCGAAACTGCTCACAGAAGGTTTTGCCGACGACCCGCTGCTCGCTGAGTACGTAGCTCGTTCGCGCGATCCGGAGCTGGCCCTCGAACGATTCTTCACCACCGAACTGGAGAAGTTCTATATTCCGCGCGGAGTCGTGGATATCGTCAAAGACGAGGGTGTGCTCAAGGGCGTGGCGCTGTGGGTGAATCCGGATGCGCCGATGCGGCGCCGTGACGAACTGCGGATGCTCCCGGGCCTGGTGCGTGCGCTTGGTCGCAGCCTGCCGCGGGCGATGCGCATTGATATGCACGATGCCGCGGCGGTGCCGGGCTTCCCGCACTGGTACCTGTACACCATCGTGGTGTCGCCACGGGCGCAAGGCCAGGGCATCGGGGGCATGCTGCTCGATCACGGTATCGAACGCGTGGGTGACTACCCGATCTACCTCGAATCCACCACGCCCGGCTCGCGCAAGCTGTACGAGCGCAAGGGTTTTGTGCCCCTCGGTGTTATTCCCTCGCCGAGTCAGTCGCCGGAAGTGGGGATGTGGCGGCCCGGGCGGGTTGCCACGGGGTGAGTGGCCCGGGGGAATTGTCATGGCTGGCGGCGGTGAGAGCGTTCTATCTGGATATATAACCGGATAGAACGCTCTCACCGCCACATATGTAACAGCTCGGAGCCTCAGATCACGATCCGCGAGGAAATTTCGGCGGTGCGTCGGGGTGGCAACTTGACGGTCCACGGTGGTGAGGCGCTGATATGCGTGAGCCATACAAAGACGCGCTTGCGCCAGATGGACATCGTCGGCTCTGGACCGGCGCATACGTTGAGATGCGACAGCATGAAGAAGGCGCTGTCGAGCTTCCAGGAGTGTAGACCAAGGGCTGCCTGACCGTCAGCGAGAGCTTCCTCAAGGTTGCGGTTGTCCATGAAGCCGAAGTTGATCGTCAAGTGGAAGACTCCTGGTAGTGGGCTGGCAATCTTGTCGATGCACATGCGCTTATCCGGGGGGACGTGCGGAGTGTGGTGGGTTTTGAGGGATACGATGACCACGCGGTCATGCAAGGTGTGGTTAACGGCCGTGTTTACCTTGAGGGAGAGAGGCGTTGTGGTGATCATCGAATGCGGGTAGATAGCGGTGCCGGGGATACGGCGCGCGGGCTTCTTGGCGAGCGCTTCTAGAAAGTCGTAGAGCGTTCCCTCCTGATCCATACGGACGCGTTTGACCAGGTATTCGCCCTTGTTCCAGGTGGTCATGATGAAGAACATGAGGAGCGCGATGCCCAGCGGGAGCCAGCCGCCGGTGAGAATCTTGGTGACGTTGGCGGCAAACATGGGCCATTCGATGGCCGCCAGCCCCACGAAGAGGGCGCCTGTGGCCCACATTGGCCAGTGCCACCCCACGCGGGTGAGGAGTACGAGGAGTGCCGAAGTGAGGACGAAATCGGTGGTGACGGCCAGGCCGTAGGCGCTGGAGAGGCGCTCAGAATCCTGGAAGATGATGATGACGGTAGCCACCGCGGCGAACAGCAGCCCGTTGACCGCAGGAAGATAGATCTGCCCCGCGGCCGATTCTGAGGTATGCACGATCTTCAGATGGGGGAGATATCCGAGCCGCGAGGCTTGCCGGGAGATCGAATAGGCGCCCGAGATGACGGCTTGCGAGGCAATGAGGGTGGCGAAGGTTGCCATCACCACGAGCACGATGGTCATGGAGCGGGGGACGAGAAGGAAGAAGGGGTTGGCGATGTTGGCGGGGTCGTCAATGAGGAGGGCACCCTGTCCCAGGTAGTTGAGGACCAAGGAGGGGAGCACGATGGCAGCCCACGTGAGCTGAATGGGTGTGCGCCCAAAGTGTGAAATGTCAGCGTACAGGGCCTCCGCGCCGGTGACAGCCAGCACGATCGCGCCGAGGGCCACGAACGCAGCGGCGGGGTGTCCGAGGAGGAATCCAGCAGCTTCGCTGGGTAGAAGAGCCACGAGGACGTGGGGATTTTCCAGCACGTGCGGGATGCCGGCCACGGCCAGCGAGAGGAACCACACGGCCATGATGGGGCCAAAGATGCGCCCCACCTTGGAGGTGCCGAAACGCTGCACAGCGAAAAGTGCCGTGAGAATCGCCAGCGAGATGGGCAACACCACGTTCGGCATTGAGGGGAAGGCAACGTCGAGCCCCTCAATGGCGGACAGCACGGAGATTGCGGGAGTAATCACCGAGTCCCCGAAGAAGAGAGCAGCCCCAAACACTCCAGCGAGCGCCACCGCTATCGAGAGCCGCTTGCCTGGAGGAAGATGCTCGCGAACGAGAGTTGCGAGGGCGAGGATTCCGCCTTCGCCGTCGTTATCGGCGCGAAGAACAAACGTGACGTATTTGAGGGTGACGATGAGGATGAGCGTCCAGATAATGCTGGAAATGACGCCGAGAATGTTCTCCTGTGTCAGCGTGATGTAGCCGTGGTTGATAGTGAAGACGGTCCGCAGCACGTAGAGGGGACTGGTGCCGATATCGCCAAAGACCACGCCGAGGGCACCGAGCCCGAGAAGAGAAGTTGTAGTGGCTGAACGAGCGGCGCGATGTGGTGCCGCGCCCACGCGACTGCTACGCGTGGCCGAACCCATGTGGATCATGGAGTGAAATCGTACGCCCGTCGCGAGGAAAAAACAACTACCTAAATGGGCTGACTTTTGACCTGTAAATCACTGTGAATTTGGGTTTTTCTAGGACTATTGGCTAGGGTCTAAACGCCCGATGTACGCCGCACAATGCGCCCGATGCGCGGGCGGTCCGGTTACGACTCACACATCGGTTTACACTTGATGATTATGCAGATGGGAAAACAAGACAACCGTGAGACATCAGCGGAGCTGGAGTACGCGAAAGATCTCGCGGCTTTCATCTCGGCGTCGCCGTCGAGTTACCATGCAGCACGCGAAGTGGCGCGCAGGCTGGAGGCAGCCAGATACCGGGAACAGGACGAGGGGGAGGCGTGGAACGCGGACCCTGGAGGGCACTACCTTGTTCGTGACGGTGCTGTCATGGCGTGGTGGGTTCCGGCCTCAGCTTCCAGTTCCAACGCTTTCCGGATCGTCGGCTCGCACACAGATTCCCCCGGGTTTAAGGTCAAGCCCACCCCTGGTTCGGAACATCACGGATTCTCACAGGTCAACGTAGAGATCTACGGTGGGTTGCTGCGTAACTCCTGGCTCAACCGCGAACTGGGGCTGGCTGGCCGCCTCGTGACGATCGATGGCGAGGAACACCTCGTGCGCACAGATGCGCTCATGGTGATCCCGCAGCTGGCGCCTCACTTGGATCGTTCGGTCAGTGAGAAGCTCACTCTCAACCCGCAAAAGCACCTGCACCCGATATGGGGCCTCGGCGAGGGAGAC
>RRZU011546689.1_pt1 | contig 12755 bp, 10 predicted proteins | sample 2165561 | NCBI WGS metagenome assembly RRZU01 (sample SAMN10456909, study PRJNA506462) | wastewater metagenome | isolation source: wastewater sludge | place: USA: Moscow, Idaho
ATGCACCGCAGACGTTCCTTGACCCTCAGGGCAGGAGGATACTCATAGCCTGACTTGGCCTGGATAACAAGGTCTACGGCAATGCCACAACTGAGCTTGGCTGGCAGCACTGCCTTACCATACCGAGAGTTGTAACTGTTGCACCCAACGGCAAGCTCAGACAGCAGCCTATAGCTGAATTTGACGAGCTTAAAAGCAACGCACGCCGTCAGAGCAGCGATCAAACTGCAGAATATCCTCTGCCATTTGAGCTTGACGGTGAGCCTGCGGACAGCTTCAGCATATCATTTGACGGCAAGCTGGAGCTTAGCTTTGATAAAGAAAAGCAGCTTTTTTCAATGAAATTTACCGATGAAAAATACGGCTGTGGCAGAACAACAAGAAATGCAGAGATAGACAGCGTGAGAAACATAAGAGTTATCGCAGATATGTCAAGCATTGAGGTATATATCAATGACGGCGAAACTGTGATGTCAACAAGAATATATCCCGATAATGACAGCGTAAAGCTTAAAGTAAACGGCTTTGAGGCACAGGTCTGGGACATCTGAGAGGAGGAACTGCAATGGGAAACACACTTATTGCCATTGGCGAAGCACTGATAGATTTTATTCCTGCACAGACAGGCTGTGCCTTTGAAGAAGTAACGGCTTTCAGTCCTAAAAGCGGCGGAGCGCCTGCAAACGTCTGCGGAGCGTTCACTATCCTTGGCGGAAGCTCGAAATTTATCACTCAGCTTGGTGATGACCCATTCGGAAGAAAGATAGCAGGAGACCTTGCAAGGGCTGGAATCGACACTTCCCTTGTGAGCTTCACCGACAAGGCGAACACAGCTTTGGCTTTTGTGAGCCTTGAAAATGACGGCAACAGGACGTTCTCATTCTACAGAAAGCCCTCCGCAGATATGCTTTTTTCAGCGGAGCAGGTAAAAGAAGAATGGTTTGAGGACGCATACGCACTGCATTTTTGCAGTGTTTCTCTTGGAGATTTTCCGATGAAAGACGCACACAAAAAGGCTATCGCCTATGCACGTCAAAAAGGCGCAATGATAAGCTTTGACCCTAATCTGCGTTTTCCTCTTTGGAACGACAAGAAAGCTCTGCATGATACCGTGAATGAGTTTATACCAATGGCTGACATTGTGAAGATATCAGACGAAGAGCTTGGATTTATCACAGGTGAAAGCGACATCAAAGCCGCTCTGCCAAAGCTTTTCACAGGCAATGTGAAGCTTGTGATATACACCTGCGGCTCAGAGGGAGCATATGCTTTCACAAATAACGCTCAGGCTTTTGCAGAGAGCGAAAAGGTGAAAGCCGTTGACACAACAGGTGCAGGGGACGGATTTATAGGCTCGTTCCTATATGCACTAAAAACTCTCAATGTGACCGCCGAAGGTCTTTGTGACCTTGACAATGCACAGCTAGAACGCTGTATAGCGTTTTCAAATAAATTCTGCGGTGAAAGCGTTAAACATCAGGGCGCTATCGATTCCTACAGAAAAATAGAATTTATATAAATTTGCATAATAATTATCCTTTAATAATACATTTCCTTAAAACAAAGCCTTCCCCTTTTGGGAGGGTTTTTGTTTTCGGCAAATTTCACAAAACATTTTGCAGTATATGTAGGGGACGGCGCCCTCGACGTCCCGCTTTTGCGTTTTTGAAAGGCTCGTTTTAACACGTTTTAGCATAGTAATATGATACTTTGTGAAAATTTGACAAAAGATAAGATATACTATATAATAGAGATTGTATGACTATTTTTACAGGAGAATTATTATGAACGAAAATAAAAACAGAGCAACCTTTCAATCCCGGTTGGGATTTATACTTGTGTCCGCAGGGTGTGCCATTGGTCTTGGCAACGTGTGGAAATTTCCATACATTTGCGGACAAAACGGCGGCGGAGCTTTTCTGTTCCTATACCTTATCTGCCTTGTGCTGTTGGGTCTTCCAATACTCATATGCGAATTTGCCATAGGCAGAGGAAGCAACCGAAGTCTTTCTCAGGCTTTCAACCGACTTGAAAAGCCCGGTAGCCGATATCACTGCACGAAGTACACGAGCATTGCAGGAAACTATCTGCTCATGATGTTTTACACCATGGTCACAGGCTGGATGTTATACTACGCTTTCAAATACGCCACTGGCTCGTTGGACGCTTCAAGCACAGCGGCAACGGCTGAGGCTTTTAAGGATATGCAGGCTTCCCCGTGGCTCATGCTCATATTCTCGGCTATCGTTATCATACTTTGTATCGGTGTTTGCGCACTGGGATTGCAAAACGGCATTGAAAAGGTAACGAAAATTATGATGATACTGCTTATGGCGCTCATGGTGGTGCTGGCAGTGAACTCTATCAGGCTGAAAGGCGCTTCTGAGGGGCTTAAATTCTTTCTTGTGCCGGACTTTGACGTCTTTAAAGAAAAGGGTTTCACATCAGTGCTTTTCGCCGCAATGACTCAGGCGTTTTTCACACTAAGCATAGGCATAGGCACAATGGAGATATTCGGAAGCTATTTGAAAAAGGACCGCACTCTTGTAGGCGAGTCTGTGAACGTTATCGTTCTTGACACTGCCGTGGCTGTCGTTGCGGGACTTATCATAATCCCTGCCTGCTTTGCATACGGAATCGAGCCTGACTCAGGTCCGTCACTGCTTTTCATCACTCTGCCTAACGTTTTCCACCATATGGCTTCAAGCCGTTTGTGGGGAATATTCTTCTTCATCTTCATGTCATTTGCGGCGCTTTCCACCGTTATCGCAGTGTTTGAGAACATTATCACAATGTCGGTGGAACTGTGGGATTGGAGCAGAAAAAAATCACTTATTGTAAACCTTGTGATGATACTTGTGCTTACAATGCCTGCTGTGTTTGGATTTAACCTGCTGAAAAATATCCAGCCAATGGGCGCAGGTTCGACTATCATGGACCTTGAAGACTTCTTGGTATCATCGAATCTTCTGCCACTTGGCTCTCTTGTGGGAGTGCTTTTCTGCGTTCGCAAAAACGGCTGGGGCTGGGAGAACTTCATCAAGGAAGCCAACACTGGCAAGGGCAAGCATATCCCTGACGGACTTCGCAGCTACATGTCCTACGTTGTGCCTGCACTTATATGCTTCATCTATCTTAAAGGCTACTATGACACATTCTCAAACAGAAGTCTGCCGGTCCTTATAGGCTGGATGTGCTTTGCGGTGATACTTCTTGTGCTGATATTCTGGGCAACTTTCTCAAAAAGCAAAAAAAATTTGGAAAATCCTATTGACAAATAGAAAGTTTGGCTATATAATAAACCTTGCGTGATGTTTCACGAAAATTCGTGTAATTATAAACGCTATAAAAATAAACTAAAAGGTGGTGGGTGAAATGAGAAATATTCTTTTTGATCTTCTAAAGACTAACGAGAATATAAGCCTTACAAATAATGCAAGTTCGATGTGCCTTTCAGATGTCATTTTGCCTGCCCTTATTGCCAAAAGCTAATGAGATTTTTATCAGCTTTCTGGATATTATACTGCAGAACTATTGCGACCTCTGATATCAGGTATCAGAGGTCTTTTTTTGACCTGTTATAGGCAGTTACATTATGCGAATTTACAGAATTATATCGGAAGAATATGAAATTTATCCCGAAAAGGAGGGAATACATGAAGTTTTTTGACGTTTTGCCACAGCTTGCAGAAAACGAACTGCTAAAGCGTGGAGTTATGACTGACGAGCTGCTTTACTGCGTAAAAGCTGACCTTGACGGTGAGGGCGGATATGTGGACGTATACATAACTTTCACAAAAGACACCCTTTGCATACTCCGTGGCTATGAAGAATACGGAAAAATGAAGCGTGGGCAGAAGAGAAAAAATCTCGTAAGCTTCACAGTATCAGGCTATGATGAATACCCCATAGACAGCATTGAAGAAATGTTTGTTGACCGCTATGCAAATTCCGCAAGACTTATGATAAAGGACAAGTCAGGCAAGGAATTCCCTATAGCGAGGTTCTCACTTGGCTTTGCTGACAAATTCGAGAAATTCAGCCAGCGTGTGAACTGCACAGCCAAGAACGAGCCTATCGACGACCGCCTGCTGGAAGGAGTAAAGACCCACTGCCCTACCTGCGGTGAGCCTTATCCTGACCCTAACCGCCCTGTCTGTCCGAGATGTGTAGACAGACGCTCGGTGTTCAAACGCCTGCTTTCTATGTTCGGTGAATTTAAGGGTGCGGTATTTCTCATACTGCTCACCATAGTTTTAAGCAACGTTTTCGCAGTGCTTTCACCGATATTCGGCTCTCAGATGCTCTATGATGATGTGCTTGCGGAAAACGGAAAATACTATGGCAAGATACTCATGATAGTAATGCTCATCGTGGGCATAAACATTGCAGGAATGATAATGCGGATAATTTCAGGCATTATAACCTCAAAGGTCGTGCCTGTTGTTACGCACCGGCTTAGGGTGAAGATATTCTCCTCAATGCAGCGGCTTTCTCTTGACTTTTTCACAAGCAAGCAGACAGGCTCGCTTATGTCGAGGGTCGACAGAGATAGTCAGAACATCTACTGGTTTTTCACGGATATAGTGCCGTATGGACTTACAAACGTGGTAAAGATAGTGGGCATTGCGGTGATAATGCTCACAATTTCGCCACTTCTGTCACTTGGTATAATCCTCACTATCTCGGTGATAGAGATAGTTCAGCACCAATTTTACAAAAGCCAGCGCAAGCTTTACCGCAAATATGACGTTGCAATGCGTTCTGCAAACTCGGTGCTGTCTGACGTTATGAACGGTCAGCGTGTGGTAAAGGCTTTCGCCCGTGAGGACAGAGAGATAGAACGCTATAGGGTAAAAAACACTGACGCATTTTTGATAAACTCAAGGATAAACTCACGAATAGCAAACACTATCCCTGTTATATGGACGTTCTATAGGATAGTGAACAAGCTTGTTTTCTGCCTTGGCGCAGTGCTTGTTATAAAAGGTCACATACTATTCGGCGCACTTTCAGCACTTATTTCCTATACCGAAATGGCTATGGATCCTATCAACTTTTTCACATGGATAGGCGACCGCTGGGCAAAATGTATGGACGCCGCATCAAGAATGTTTGAGATAATGGACGCTCTGCCTACTGTAAAAGAGGACGAACACCCTGTTCACATGGAAAACATGAGGGGCGATATCGAGCTTAAAAATGTATCCTTTGAATATGAAGCAGGACACCCTATCATAAAAAACGTTTCTTTCAAGGTGCAGGCTGGGCATATGTTTGGAATCGTTGGTAAAACGGGTGCAGGAAAATCCACTATCATAAACCTTATGGCAAGGCTTTATGACGTAACAGGCGGTGAGATAACCATTGACGGCGTGCCTATCAGGAAGATAGCTTTTGACGATCTGCGCAGAAATATCGGTATAGTTTCTCAGGAAACTTTCCTTTTCATAGGGTCGATAGCTGACAATATCCGCTATGCAAACCCTGACGCAACCATGGAAGAAGTTATCGAAGCGGCAAAGTCCGCAAACGCACATGAGTTTATAACAAAGCTCCCTGAGGGCTATAACACTAAGGTCGGCGAGGGCGGAATATCCTTGTCAGGCGGTGAAAAGCAGAGAATATCTATCGCAAGGGCTATCATTCAGAAGCCTAACATACTTATCCTTGACGAGGCGACCGCTTCCATGGACACAAGGACAGAGCGAAAGATACAAGCCGCTATCGACAATCTGAAACAGGGCAGGACGATTATTTCTATCGCACACCGCCTTTCAACTCTCCGTGACGCTGATATGCTCTGCGTTATCGAAAATGGTGAGCTTAAAGAAATGGGTACACATGACAAGCTCATAAAAGAAAAAGGCAAATATTTCGAGCTTTACAAGCTGCAATCTGAAGCATTGCAGTTCATAAACGAATAGTAAGGAGATGAACACAATGGCTGAAAATATTACTGCTGAGCAGGAGGTCTACGAGGTCGATAAGCTGACCTTGCTTGACTGCAAAAAGATACGCCTTGCAAAGGAAGAAAGCGGTTTTCTTACCCTCGATTATGAGGGCAGGACTTATCACAAGGTAAACCCCACAAGGCTCATACCATTTTACTCAAAGACCACCTACATAAGCCTTTCATACGAAAATTCCGAAAAAGAGTTCCGTGAGATAGGCGTTATAAAAGATATGGCGGAGCTTGACGGTGAGCAATACAAGCTTCTTGACAGCTATCTTGAATACAAATACTATATGCCGGAGATAACAAAGGTCTACAACATAAAAGACAATATGCGTGGTGCGATATTTGTCAAGGCTGACACAACTTCAGGGCAGAAAACTATCTGTATCCGTGACTGGTATCAGAATTTCAGAATGATAGGCTATGATTATCTCTACGTCAACGACGCAGACGGCAACAAATATTTTTGCCCTGACATTCATAAGCTTGACAGAAAGAGCCGTCAGGTGCTTGAAATGTACACCTAAAAGGTGTTAGACCACACTGAAAGGAGTGTGAAAATATGGATCTAAAAACTTCCCTGCCACAGAATGCCCCGGCAGACATTGTTTACTCTCTGCCTGCAAACTTCACCTGTAAGGGCGACAAAATGGACGGACATTTCTGCGTGACAAAAGAAAAGATATACATTTACAACGGCAGTGAGATAACACTTGAATACAGCATAGACGATTTCTCCGAGTTTGAGTGCAAACAGCAGATAGGCACTTCAATGGCTCAGGGAACGCTGAAAAGCGGTGAAACTATCTGCTTCTGCGGTTTTTCACAGGATCAGTTTCTCAGATACGCCGAGCTTATGAAGCTTCTTGACCACTGTTTGCGCACAGGCGAGCTTATGGAGATAACTGACACGGAAGAGCCTGTATGCCCAAAATGCGGTCTGCCGCTGGAGGGCGCAAAGGAATGTATCTACTGCACAGGCAAGGGCAAGACAATGTTCAAGCTCATAAAACGCATTGCGCCATACAAGAAATATTTTGCGATCGCAGTTATATGCACGATACTTTCCGAGCTTATTTGGGTGCTTGCGCCATATCTTGACAGAGTTATAATCGACAAGTATGTTACCCCGAAAAACACCCATTGGGCAGGACTTGCAGGCGTTATAATCACTATCGTCACCCTGCTGCTTTTGGCAGGAGTGTTTGAGTTTTTCAACATGAAAAACAGCTTCAAGGTCGCACTCAATTTGGGTCGTGACCTAAGGCAGGAGATATTTGAAAAGTCACAGCAGCTTTCCATGAACTCCATATCAAAGCGAACAGCAGGCGAGCTTATCAACCGTGTTTCAAGCGACGCCGCAAAGCTTGAGGACTTCATCACTGCAAACGGCAAGGACGCCATAGTAAAAATACTTTCCCTTGTGATAATAGGCATACTGCTTTTTATCATGGACTGGCGGCTTGCGCTTATGACAGTTTTGCCTGTGCCGATAGTTTTCATAATAGTGCAAAAGCTTTTTGACGCCATGGCGATACGTTACACAAAGGTATGGAAAAACGGCGTTTCTCATGGAGAAACTTTGCATGATATTTTAAACGGCATAAGAGTTGTAAAGTCCTACGGCAACGAGGTAAGGGAGATACAGCGCTACACAGAATGTTCCGAACGCTGGGCGAAAAGCTGTGTTCGTGCGGAAATGATGTGGTATCTCACCATTCCTGCCTCAGAATTTATCCTCACCATTGGTAACTTCTTCGTACTGTATTTCGGTGGAAACATGATTCTCGACCACACCATGACATTAGGTCAGCTTATACAGTTCACCACCTACGTTGCAATGCTTTACGAACCTATACGCTGGCTCATACAGATACCGAGAAATCTTGCGGACACCTCAGTTTCCGCAGGCAAGGTCTTTGAGATACTTGACGAGGACACTGACGTTCGTGATTGTGATGACCCTATTGACCTTGACATTCAAGGCGATATCGAATTTGACGGCGTTTATTTCGGCTACAAGGTATACAATCCTGTGCTGAAAGACATAACCTGCAAGATAAACAAAGGCGAAATGATAGGCATTGTGGGACACTCAGGTGTGGGAAAATCCACAATGATAAATCTTATTCTCAGACTTTATGACTGCACGCAGGGAGAGATACGCATTGATGGTGTTAACATAAAGGATATTGCACAGCACAGCCTGCGTTCACAGGTGGGCGTGGTGTTGCAGGAAACTTTCCTTTTTGACGGAAACGTACTTGAAAATATAGCATATGCAAAGCCTGACGCTACCTTTGAGGAGGTAATAAGGGCAGCGAAAATTGCGAATGCACATGACTTTATCACAAAGCTCCCTGACGGCTACAACACCCGAGTGGGCAACAAGGGCTATCAGCTTTCGGGCGGCGAACGTCAGAGAATTGCCATTGCAAGAGCGATACTCCATGACCCTAAGATAATAATACTTGACGAGGCGACGGCTTCTCTTGACACTCAGACGGAAAAGCAGATACAAGACGCTTTGGGCAAGCTCACAAAGGGCAGGACGACAATTGCCATTGCTCACAGACTTTCCACCCTCAGCAACGCCGACAGGCTTATCGTCCTTGACAAGGGCAGGCTTGCAGAGTTTGGCACTCACGCTGAACTTATGCAGAAAAAAGGCGTATACTACAAGCTTGTTATGGCTCAGCGCCAGACCACAAAAATGAAAAAAGCCCAACCGCAGACCTGTTAAGCACTTGACATTATCACGGCAATGTGGTAAAATACAATAGTAAAATCTCATATTGGGGAATGATGTTCTCCCCTGGGAAACCTAAACCGCTTATTAAGCTGATGACTTCTGTTTTTTACGCAGGAGTTGTCAGCTTTTTTGATTTTTGGGAGGTATAATTATGTTATTTTCACTGGCTGTGATCTTTCTTGTGGGGCTGTCAGCCGCCGCCATTTTTCAGGCTATCGGTCTGCCGAGGATAATCGGTATGCTTGCAACGGGCATTCTCACAGGCACTTACGTTCTTGACCTGCTCGACCCTAAGATACTTGGCATATCCTCAGAGCTTCGGCAGATAGCCCTTATCATTATCCTTATCAAAGCAGGGCTGTCACTCAATTTGTCCGACCTGAAAAAGGTGGGCAGACCTGCGGTCATGATGTCATTTCTGCCTGCAAGCTTTGAGATACTTGGATATTTTATCCTTGCTCCGCTGCTTCTTGGGATAAACCACACGGAAGCCGCTGTTATGGGTGCGGTGCTTGGTGCGGTATCCCCTGCGGTGGTAGTGCCGAGAATGGTGAAGCTTATGGAAGAAAAATACGGCACTGAAAAAAGCATACCGCAAATGATACTTGCGGGAGCTTCATGCGATGATATTTTCGTTATCGTGCTGTTCTCCACATTCGTAACAATGGCGCAGGGCGGCTCTGCAAAGGCGACAGATTTTCTCAATATCCCTGTGTCAATAATCCTCGGAGTGCTTCTCGGCTCGCTGTCAGGGTTTGTGCTTTTCTATATTTTTGAGATATCCTACCGCAAAGGTAACAAAATAAGAAACAGCACAAAGGTCATCGCTATCTTGGGCTTGGCGTTCCTGCTCATGTCAGTGGAAACATTTTTGAAGCCTTATGTGGCTGTATCGGGACTTCTTGCAGTTGTGGCAATGGCTTGCGTGATAAAAATAAAGGCTGACAAAAGCGTGTCTGCAAGGCTTTCAGAAAAGTTCGGCAAGCTTTGGATAGCCGCTGAGGCTGTGCTTTTTGTCCTTGTTGGTGCGGCAGTGGACATACGTTACACCATTACGGCAGGTGTGGCGGCTGTGCTTCTTATTTTCGGAGCGCTTATTTTCAGAGCCGTGGGCGTATGGATATGTCTTCTCGGCACGAAGCTCACCCTTAAAGAAAAGCTTTTCTGTGTAACGGCATATATGCCAAAGGCGACAGTTCAGGCGGCTATCGGCTCAGTGCCGATGTCCCTTGGTCTGCCCTGCGGAAAGATAGTGCTTTCTGTGGCTGTGCTTGCGATCCTTATCACAGCACCCCTTGGTGCAATAGGCATTGACCGCAGCTATAAAAGGCTTCTTGCACACGAAGAGTAAAGTGGCGTAAAATAGGCGATTGTGGCACTCTCTGCACATTTTATGAGTCAATAATTTTTAATTTCACACATTTTATGAGGGAATAATTTGAGCATTTGCACATTTTACGAAATATTCTGATTACATTGCATAAAAAAATCGGCACGACCAAATCAAGGTCATGCCGTTTTCATATCCCTACCCTATCTACAGTTGATGCAAGGTGGTAATAAGAATTTGTTACGATACGCATGTTACGTTGCTGGCAATGCGTTGTCAAATGAGGACTTGAACCTCTGAAACCTGCCCGAAGTTTCTGTCCATAATCAGCACATTCTCTGCTGATAGAGATACATCCACCCTGTAGATATCCCACCCATTTCATCACACCAGCTCTGTTGTCCAGTTCAGCTCCTGAATTTTCTCGTCCACAGTTCTCAGTTCTTTTGCAAGACCGTCAACCGTTTTCTGTATCTCTGTCACAGGCACAGTGCTGACTATTTTTATCTCTGTTCTTGTCATTCTTGTGACACGGTCGCTTGCGGTATTCAGAAAATCCCGCAATACCCTTACCTTCTTTTTCAGACAATCTCTGTGTGCAAGAAGCTCTGTGATAGTCTTGCCCTCATATACTGTTCCGCTGTTGGTAAGATTTATCCGTGCCACCAGATCTTCAAGACGGACTATCAGCCTGTCAAGCTCCTCCATAAGAGCCTTTGGGTCTTCCGCAGGAACATCGCCCTCCTGCACCTTTGCGTTATTGTCAAGTCTGACTGAGATCGTGTTTATTCTGTTCTGGATATCAGAACGTTCAGCCAATGCAGTTGCAAGTTTCATATAAATTACCTCCTATCCTTTGACAACACCCACTGTGAAAAGCTTCTTTATAGGGGTCGTCAGGTCACTTTGATTTTTCATAACAACATCTATATCCTTGTAAGCAAAGCGGCACTCCTCAGCCACGTCTTTCTTACTGGTCTTTCCAAGCACCACGTTTCTTTGCCTCAGGTCTACCATAACAGACTCAACGGAGAATTTCTCCTTTGCGCCTGTGCGTGAATAGTTTCTGCCTGCACCATGAGAAGAAGTCAAAAAGCTTTCAGCCTTGCCCATGCCCCTGACTATATAGCTGTTTGAGCCCATAGATCCTGGGATTATAGCGACTTCGCCCTCAGCCGCATGGATAGCGCCTTTGCGGTGTACCCACACGTTCTCACCGTAGTGATTTTCCAGTGCGGCATAGTTATGGTGACAGTTTATCTCGTCACTATAGTTCGGTGTGATACCCGTATACTTCTCAACCTGCTCTGTGAAAATATGCTTTACCTTTTCAAGCATTACCTCTCTGTTTTCAAAAGCAAAGTCCATTGCAAGCTTCATCCAGTTGAGATATCTCTGACCCTCGTCTGTATCCACAGGGAGAAACGGCAAATTATACTCTGAGGGAACAGTTGAAAAATACTTGTCATTCATCTCATGGGCTATCTTGTTGAAATACTGCCCTATCATGTTGCCGAACATTCGGCTTCCCGAATGGAGCATTATACAAGCCATGCCGTTTTCGTCTTCCTGTATCTCGATAAAATGGTTTCCACCACCCAGTGAGCCAACGGAATAATATCCCTGCTCGATAAATTTCAGCAATTCGCTGTCAGCATTGTATCTTTCTATCTCGCTTTGCGCCTTATCAAGCACGGCAGAAGTCTGCGGCTTGCCATAATGACTAAAGCCCACTGGGATAGTACGGAGTATATTTCCTACTATCACCTTTATAAGCTCGCCGCTCCCTGTTACAGTGTCACGAAGAATGTTCACAGGGATATCTGTCTGCACGAATGCCATTCCACAGCCGATGTCAACGCCAACTGCATTTGGGATTACCGTATTTTTGCAGGCTATCACACCGCCTATAGGCATTCCCTTTCCTGTATGAGTATCAGGCATCAATGCGATATGGTCATGGGCAAATGGAAGATTTGCAAGGTTTATCGCCTGCTCAAGACAGCTTTCCTCGATATCGTCTATAGACTCTGTCCATATCTTGATCGGTACTAGCATTTTATCTTTATCATAATATTCAAACATTTTGTGCGCCTCCTACTTTTGCTGTTGTATGTATTATAGCAGATAGATACAAAATAATCATATAAAAAAAGGTGCGAGGTTTTGTTATGTATTGCAATGGGAGTATAGATTTGGTATAATGTTATCAAAGGAGGTGTTCTGAATGGCGGTATATTCTGAACTTATAAAGAATTTTGAAAAGATAAGAGAATATGTGCGTGATTTCTATATCTTTGGATTTCACACAAGAGAAAGCTTTGACGCAAAAAGCAAGCGCACCTATGACAACGAAAAGCGCAGGATAGAAAGCTGGCTTTCAGACCACGTTCACACCTCTTTGGAGGGTCACAAAAAGAAAGTATCTGTGCAGGTGGATTCGGGGAACATTTTTCAAAACCCACTGTATCAGTGCTATCGTTCAAAGACCTTTACGGACAATGATATCCGTCTGCACTTTATTTTAATGGACGCTCTTGTAGATAACGCCATGTCGGTATCAGAGATAGCAGACTATATTTCTGCAAACTACGGCATGATAATAGACGTGCAGATAATCCGTATCAAGCTAAAGGAATATGTAAAAGAGGGCTTGGTGTCGGAGGTCAAGAGTGGAAGAAATATCCTATACACCAAAACCGGTTGTTATGCAA
>RRZU012172999.1_pt1 | contig 12755 bp, 8 predicted proteins | sample 2165561 | NCBI WGS metagenome assembly RRZU01 (sample SAMN10456909, study PRJNA506462) | wastewater metagenome | isolation source: wastewater sludge | place: USA: Moscow, Idaho
ATTGCATAAAAGCGGATAGATAACTTCTCGCCCTGTGCCAGTGCTAAATCAGTTAAAAGGCGAGTGATACGGCCATTACCGTCATCAAGCGGATGGAGTGTTACAAACCACAAATGGGTCATTGCGGCACGCAGTAACGGATCTAATTCAACATCACTTTTCGAATCATTAAACCATTGGATGAAATACTGTAATTCCGTTTCAAGGATGTCCCTGGGAGGTGCTTCAAAATGAACCATTGGTTTATCAATCCGTCCAGAAACAACTTGCATGGGCGTGTTACCACGCAATACTCCACCCTGGACTGGGTTAAATAATGTATAACCAGCGGGAAATAACCATTCATGCCAGCGCAATATGCGTTCAATAGACAATGGCTGATCGAGCTGCGTAATGGCATCAATCATCATGTCCGCTAACCCATTGGTTTGTTCTGTGGTCGGATATTGCTGTTCGTCCTTGATCCCTAACTTATTCGCAAGAGATGAGCGTACCGAGAAAGCGTTTAATTTTTCACCTTCAATGGCACTGGAATGAACAATGTTAGCCAGAAGGGTATCAAGTGTGGCTTGCTGCTGGTTTTCTAAACCCATGCGACCCAGTAATAACCCCTGATTGAAATGGGCTTCGCGCAACAACGGGGCGATTACTTTTTGGTCCCAATCAAAATCAGGCCATGCTGGTTGTTGCCAGATCCACATACCGAACCTCACCATGAGCCGAATAGTTAGATTATTCTACTCATTAAGTGAGTAGAATATAAGTGATATTTGAATCATTCAATGCAAACTACAGTTTTAACGATGGGACTAACTGTATTTGAAGCTTTAGAGGAACGCTAGAAAAACAAGTATTACTGTTGCTGATTGTCGGGTTGTATACATGAGTGTAGATTGAGACCAAATAGCCTCATGTTAACGGGGCAGAACAGGGGGCTCTCGGGCTTATATTTCTCACTGTTTTGGAAACAGAATGAATATCTTAGTTGTTATTGATATGCAAAAAGCCCTTTTCGACGATCCTCGTTTCAACTCTGGATCGGTAATTTCAAACATCAATAAATTGATCGAAGCGACTCGAACTTCTGGTGTGAAAGTCATTCATGTTCAACATAATGGCGATGAAACGGAGGGCATGGAACCTTATAGTAGCGATTGGCAGATCTTAGATGAAATTGGTCATCAATCGGAAGATATTTTCATTCAAAAAACTATCTGCGATTCCTTCTACGAGACGGATTTAGAAAATGTAATTGATGCATTAGCCCCTGAACAGGTCATTTTCTGCGGCTGTACGACAGATTTTTGTGTAGATACCACAATCCGTTCGGCAGTAAGTCATGAACTGCCAGTTGTTGTTGCTTCTTATGCGCATACCACGGCTGATAGGCCACATCTTAATGCTGACGAGATCATCAAACATCACAATTGGATGTGGCAAAACCTGATTGTATCGACGGGGGAGATAGTTGTAGATGAAACCGTATCGATATTAGAAACATTCATTTACCAGTATCATTGAGTTCACGTATGAATTTGAATAAAGGATTCAATCAGAATACCATTTAAAACGACTAATTAGTTGTAAAAGCAACTAGAATCACTTTTGCAGCGGTTGACTTGTTATTTTTTTATTGCAAATTAGCTTTATCTCAAATAATCAAGAAAACATATTGATTGATATTCATATGAAGTCCAAATTAGTGATTCAGGATTTTTCTTAGTTGGATGAGTCGTTTTTCTGTGGCACTCAACTGCAACATACGAATTCAGATGTTTGCATTATCCAGCTATGATTGTGAGGGTTGAAATGGAATTCATTATAAGTGTTGCTGCCATCTACATTATCTATCGGCTGTTTTTTGCAAAAAAACGAACAAGTCAAATTTACAAACAACAGCTACATTCATCTTCTAAGAGCTATTCATACCAATCAACTACTGAAACAAGCAATGACATTCAATCCAGTGTATCAACATCATTCGATGTGTATCGGGACAATGGAAATGGAAGCAAAACTGATAAAAACCCTTGGTCTCCTTCAGTTGGAACTGTTTCTGTACAAAAGCCAAATCAAAACGAAATGCAGAAAGGTGATGATGGCTTCACATCAGTTGATGTATCTCAAGCTAACTTACCTGAACGGAAAGCAGACATAGCTTCAATGAGTGGTCCGATAGAAACCGTTTCTATACAAATCTCCAATAAAAGCAAATCGGACAGTGATGATGGATTTGCATCTTTTCGAATCTATTCTGGTGTTGGGCTAACACCTTCAAAGTCTTCGTCGCGTACAAATGCTCGTTGGATCAATGAAGGTGAAAAGCTTGTCATCAAAGGCCGTCAAATTAGTAAAGGATTTTTCTATTTTGGCAGCAACATGAATACATTGACTGGATATGGAACTGAGCCATCGTTAATTGATGACAAAATACCTGTTTCATCGCCTGTTCATTTAGATCGCACTTCCGAAATTTTCAGTGATGGGTCTTTAGGTTATTGGCCAAGTTATAACTCACTATCAAAAGAATGTAGGGGAATTTATCTCGATTGGCTAGCTTCTGAACGCTCAAATCCAAACATGCCGATAGGTTATATTTTTATCTATTTTTATGGGTTAGAACGGCGGGTTATCGAACACAGGACGAAGACAACACTCTCGGATAATGAGTTCACGGCACTTTTTGACGAGGTTTCAAGACTTTATCGGATTTATCATGAAAATCGTTCGTTTCGTAGTTATTCAGCAAATTTACTAGAACTTATGCAGCTTTCAAGACCTGCTTTATTTGAAGGCGGTGCAAACGTAATACCTGATACGAATAATTCCCTAGCATTCAGAGTTAATCTGGCAAAAACAGTAATAGCACAACAGCCCATTGATTCAAATTTGGCTTTGGCTTGGCTAAAAAATACACCTGAATATTCTCTTAAGATGCCAGCACGTAGATGTGAGCGTGAGTTTTCCGAGTTATTTTCTATAAGATATAAGGAAAAATTCAACGAAGGTATTACTGTCAGTCCGAATAAAACCAAACTCAAGCTCTCATATCGTCCCGCAAGCAGCGGTATCCACCAGGTTGATTTTGATTTGGGGGATTTACCTGATCCAAGCATTCTTAAAGGCCCAATTAAAAAACTGATCCCCATTGCGGAGTTATGCTCTGATGAGCTTGCCAGCTATAGCCGGTATTTAGGAAAAACTGGTGTTTCTAAAGATGATATTGCAGCAGTTATGCTATTGCCGAAGGAGATTGCGAATGAGGCTAATTTTCCTGTTATCGAGACTTTTAATAAATGGGTAAAATCTATCATTCAAAACAATGCGGGCCTAACTTCTGTTGCTGAGTTTTGGTCTCACATGGGTGTACCTCTTCCTCAAACAATAAACAAAAAAGAAAATGATTTAATTACTAATCTAGCTGCGACGGTTGATGTTGGGATCGCACCCGATCCTCAGATCCATCAAGCAAAAATCAAATCTGACGGTAATCTTGTATTATTTTCACCTGGGCATAGCAAAGACTATCAACCAAGCATTGAATTCAATAAGGTTAAACTTGCTATCCGATTGGGTATTATGGTTGCAGGTATTGATGGCCATTTTGATGACAATGAAAAAATGGTTTTACAGAAACGTGTTGAGCAGAATGAAAAATTAACTTCTGTTGAAAAACGTTCTCTTCATGCTTATCTGATTTGGCGGTTAAATACTCCTGTCGATAATGTTGGATTGAAATCTAAAATTGAACAACTTAATACGAGTGAAATCGAATTTGTCAAAAATGCTATCATTTCAGTTGCTCTTGCCGATGGTAAAATTGAAGCTAGCGAATTAAAACAAATTGAAAAATTATATAACTCACTCGGTTTAGATAAGTCTCGGGTTGCAAGTGATATCCACCAGTTCACCTCCGCCAAACCATCTACATCAACGACTAATTTCACCCCTGGAAGCGAGAACAAGTTTACTCTTGATGATGATGTTCTCTCGGCTCATGAAAATGATACTAATGATGCACAGAACCTACTGGAAAGCATTTTTGCTACAGAAGATGAATCATCGGATGAAACGGTATTAACTGCCCAAACTGGACAAGATGGTTTAGACCAAGCACATAAAGCTTTATTTGATGCATTGCTCAAGAAAGATAAGTGGTTACGTGATGAAGTATATGAGTTATGTAACAAACTAAATCTAATGGTGGATGGGGCTGTAGAAACAATTAATGACTGGGCCTATGAAAAGGTTGATGCACCGGTATTGGATGATGATGGTGATATTCATGTAGACCTAGAAATTGTCGAAGAATTAAAGGGATAACAAATGGTTGCCAAAAAAATTCGTGCTAAAGAAAGAGATGCAATTATTCAGTCACTTAAATCTGGAGTGACACCCAAAATAGGTATACAGCATATCCAGGTTGGTCGGGTGAATGAACTCAAAGCACTTATTCAAGATATTGACCGTATCTCGGATGGTGGTTCTGCATTTCGTCTGATCATCGGAGAGTATGGATCAGGGAAAACATTTTTTCTGAGTGTTGTGCGGGCGATTGCCCTAGAAAAAAAACTGGTGACGGTGAATGCAGATTTATCCCCGGATAGGCGTATACATGCTTCTTCTGGTCAGGCGAGAAATCTTTATTCTGAATTGATGCGGAATTTGTCTACAAGAAATAAACCGGATGGAAATGCTTTAATCAGTGTAGTGGAGAAATTCATTACTGAAGCAAGAATGGACGCTGATAAGACACAAAAGAGTATTAATTCAGTTATCCAAGATAAACTGTCCTCATTAACGGAATTAGTTGGTGGCTATGATTTTGCGCAGGTAATCGAAGCGTATTGGAATGGGCATGAAAAAGATGATGATGTCCTGAAGGCAAATGCCATCAAATGGCTTAGAGCTGAGTATTCAACTAAAACTGATGCTCGCAATGATTTGGGCGTAAGAACAATTATCTCTGACAACTCCTTTTATGACTCCTTGAAATTAATGAGTCTGTTTGTTCGTCAAGCTGGATATCAAGGATTACTTGTAAACCTTGATGAGTTGGTGAACTTGTATAAGTTAAATAATACGCAAGCAAGAACTTCGAATTATGAACAAATCTTACGAATTCTGAATGATTGCTTACAAGGTACAGCAGAGCATTTGGGATTTTTGCTTGGGGGCACTCCAGAATTCTTATTAGATCCAAGAAAAGGATTGTATAGCTATGAAGCATTACAATCACGACTTGCAGCTAATGCTTTTGCGAAACAGGTTGGAGTCATTGATTATTCATCACCCGCTTTACATCTTGCGAGTTTAACTCCAGAAGAACTATATATTCTTCTGAAGAATTTGCGTCATGTCTATGCCGAGGGAGATGAAACAAAATATCTTGTTCCTGATGAGTCACTAAAAGCTTTTTTAAACCACTGTAGTCAGACAATAGGTGATGCTTACTTTCGAACACCTCGAAATACAATCAAAGCATTTTTGGATATGCTAGCGGTAATTGATCAAAATGCTTCCATAAAATGGAATGACTTGGTTGAGTCGGTTTCTATCGATGAAGATAAACCTTCTGACGTCGAAGTAGATGTTATAGAAGACGGGGATGAGTTTGCTGACTTTAAACTATGATGGATTCTTATAAGAAACTGGATATCAGAGTTCAGGAATGGATCTTCAAACAAGGCTGGACGGGTCTAAGAGAAATCCAGAGCTTAGCTATTGATCCCATTTTGTCAGCACAAACGGATGTTCTTATTAGTGCATCGACAGCAGCAGGTAAAACAGAGGCTTTCTTTTTACCTGCAATTAGTGGTGTCGTAGGACAACCAACAGGTGTTGGTATTCTCTACATTAGTCCCTTGAAGGCTTTAATTAATGATCAGGATAGAAGATTAGAAAGTCTGTCCGATTTAATGGGGATCCCCGTTACTCCATGGCATGGAGATAGCCCCCAAAGCAGAAAAAATAAACTAAAAAAATCCCCTTCAGGTATTGTTTTAATTACACCAGAATCTCTGGAATCACTCCTGATCAGAGATGCCGGCTGGGTAAAATCAGCTTTCGGTAATTTAACATACATTGTTATTGATGAATTTCATTCATTTCTTGGATGCGAGCGAGGGCATCATCTTTTATCACTGCTCCATCGTCTAGAACATTTATTAGATAGATTAAAAACGCCTATTCCAAGAGTTGCATTGAGTGCCACTTTGGGTGATCTAGAGACAGTCCCACTCTCATTACGTCCTAATCATTCTTTACCATGTGAAATAATCAAAGACACTAGGTCGACATCTGAATTAAAAATACAGGTGAAAGGATATGTTCAACCTGCCGTTATTGATCACGAAAAACATGAAGATGCTGAAATTAAGATATGTGAAGATCTGTTCAAATTCTGTCGAGGGGGAAATCATTTAGTTTTTGCAAATAGCCGCAATAGGACTGAAAGTATTGCTGCCACACTTAGTGATTTATGTGAAGAACGTTTTGTCCCAAATGAATTTTTTCCTCATCATGGTTCTTTATCTAAGGAATTAAGAGAAGAGTTAGAAAAACGTCTACAAAAAGAACAGGTTCCGACTACTGCAATATGCACAATGACTCTCGAATTGGGTATTGATATCGGAAAAGTAAATTCGGTTATTCAAGTTACAGCCCCTCACTCTGTATCAAGCTTAAGACAAAGAATTGGTCGTTCAGGTAGACGTGGAGATGCCGCAGTTCTTCGAATGTTAATATCAGAAAAAGAAATTACGTCTGATACAAATATCATCGATAAACTGAGATTAGAGCTGATCCAATCGATAGCAATGATAAGGTTACTTATTAGTAGCCGCTGGTATGAGCCAGCCGATACATCTTTATTTCATTTTTCAACTTTGCTACACCAAATCTTGGCCACAATTGCTCAGTGGGGTGGTGTAAGAGCTGAGCAATTATATCGGTTGCTTTGTGTGGATGGGCCATTTCAAAAAACATGTTCGAAGGATTTTAAATCGTTACTCATACAAATGGGTAAAACAGAACTTATCACCCAGCTTGGTAGTGGTGAACTTGTATTAGGAACGTTGGGTGAGCGGATCACTAACCATTACACTTTTTATGCTGTGTTTAAAACGCCTGACGAATTTCGAATTATTAGTGGTGCAAAAGCATTAGGGACAGTTCCAGTAGACTCTCTAGTTTTATCTGGACAACACATTGTGTTTGGTGGGAAACGTTGGAAAGTTAAAGAGGTAAATACGGAAAAAAGAATTATTTATGTCGAACATGCTAAAGGCGGTAGGCCACCTACTTTTGGTGGCGGTGGTATGTCTATTCATGATGTCGTGCGACAAGAAATGCTTAATATCATGCGAGAAGGAGATTATAGGATTGAAGTTGGAGAACATAAAGTTGATTTTATTGATGTGATAGCAAAAGATTTGTTTCAGGAAAGCATTGAAACATTTAAATCATTTGAATTATCTGAAAATTCAATAATCCAGATTGGTAACACAACTTATCTTTTTACTTGGTTAGGGGATAAGGCTGTAAACACAATAGTGGCATTGCTTACGGCTAAAGGTTTTGAAGTCGGTTCATATGCCGGTGTTATTGAAATATCTAAATCGTCTGCTGTAGAAATTACTGAAGTTTTAGATCAGTTATCTTGTGCTCCGCTTCCAACTGCCGACCAGTTAGCTGGACTTGTTCCTGAGAAAAGATTAGAAAAATTTGATGAGTATTTACCTGATGAATTGCTTTGTCTTGGATATGGCGCTTATGGCTTTGATATAGAAAAAACAGCATTGTATCTGAAAACCAATAACAGAAAGTTTTTTGTATATAAAGACTGAGGCAAAAAGTTTAAAAATAGAAAATTGGTCAGATACAGTTTTCATTTAAAATGGTTCGCAAGCATTACTCCCGTATCGAAGAAAACGCCTACCGAATGGTAGGCTAATAAATTTAACGAGATAAAAACAACATGCTTGTAGTGTAATATGTGATGTCCGCGAAGAGAAAAATAGCTGGTATTACTGACATCCATGTGTAGGCAGAACATTAAGAACGATAATTTGGCTTAGACAATAGTTTTTACATATCAGATATATTTATGAAGCTTTGTATCCTGGAGCTAAAACAGCATGTTCTACACCATATAAAGCTTGTGTATTTCGAAGAGCCAATAATTTCCCTGTAAACAGTGTTTCAGGCTTAGACGAACAATCCACCTGCCATAAATTCAATAGATATCCTGCGAATGGTGCTCGTAGCTCGATTTTTAAAACACCATCAACCATGCCGTAATCTTTCATGATCGTCTGAGGAAACTTAATCGAAGGGTGGGGGATCAATTCTAGTTCGACAATCCTCTGCCATTGCTTGTCTTCAAGAATGCATTCATGAGCAAACACCTCCGTTGTTTCCAAAATTGCAGAATCAACACGAGTGATCACGAAATCTCTGAAACCATTTCTTTTGCGATCAAAGGCCCGGAAATGCCAACGGATCCCGTTATCGACAATCGTATGTGGTACTACAACCCTTTCAGAAGGACCATTTTCAATAGATGTGTATGTGATTTTGATAGGTCGTTTCTGATAAATAGCTTCAGAAATTGTCGCGACTAGCGACAAATCAGGCTTGTTCAATCGAAATGGAGAAACACAGGAAATAACAGTTTTAATATTCCCCATAAAACCATCACCGAATCCCTGACTTAATGTGGAAAGCGTTCTATTCACATCATAATCAAACAGGGGTTTGAAAGATGAACTCTTCACATGCATTCGACGTTTTTCATCATATACGGCGTTGTCAGGTGCAAATTCCCGATATCTTGCAAAATCCTGAGTGGCGACTGAAGGTGCGACACCAAATCGTTCTGTCACCGAGTTTCGGTTGGCTTCACCTTTAAAATACAAAGTGAAATCAATATGAGCTAGTCGTTCTTGTTGTACCTGGCTCAGTTCAGAGAGCTTAGTTTTGATTTTTTCTACAGTCATAGTGCCATTTAGTTTAACTGTTTATATGTACAGTATCATTTATACCTAATAAAAAAAAGTAGGTAACCTATTACAAATCGAGAAAATATGATCTACCATCAAGTCTCAATTGCTTATCCATGAAAAAAGTAATGTTACTTGGGAGCGCATCTGAACCAGAGGACATTACTTTCCCAGAAGGAAATGTGAATGTCGATGGAGTTAGGGCTTAATGCGTTACAACTGAGTAAAAATATCAACGGAACCACGGTTCATGCATACAAAGTCATTTATGACAAAAAGGATGAAAATAAGAACCCAACTCAGTTGATCCGTTCCGTTGCTTCAGCGATTGGAAAGCCCAACAATTATCCGCTGGTGACAAATTTAGGGCCTGACTTAATTGTTACTTTAGCACCATTAGATGATTTAATTGTTGATACACCATGGCTTGTTGCGTGCTTAGAACTTCATGGACAGCTTGAATTAGATGCCAATATCCCTCTTCATAATGGTGCTATGCAGAGATTGGTCAATCAAGACCTAGCCAAAGCCGCATATCTGTTAGCATTTAACAAAGGTGGAACTATTGAATATCTGAACCAAGCAGGTACAGTCGCAATTAGGGAAAAGTCACCGTCTGAACGAGTCCGCTTCAAAGCTACATTTCTTGATGTCTTTAAAACGATTGAATTAGATCCCCAAGTATTACCAGATGGTACAGTAATTATAGGGCTCCAATTAGCACATGGATTGATCGCTAAATCGGGTATATCGCTGCAATGGGTGATTGACCATCGTCCCAATTGGTTAGAGGTAATTAAAAGAGTTAGACATCGATATCAAAGTGCTGATCGTGGAAAAATTGTAGCTGAATTTGATTCAGTACAGACCGAGCTTAATGGTTCGAGCATATTGCCCTCCTTAGGTAAATCTTTATATGAATACCATGCAACGAAAGGCGAAATAAAAGGAGATCTGCTTGAAGAGACCAAGACCTCCACAGTGGTCAAGGTGAAATATAGTAGCAAGAATGTATGTGACCATGCCGCTTGTCTGCTCGAGCCGGTATTCGATTTTGAGAGCTTGAGCAATATCGATCCAGATACATTAAACCGACTGGCCAGAGATTTAAAATGGCCCATGGAGGAGCGGATCCGTGAAGGCTTTAAACTGATCGACGGCTTAGTATTGCCGAACTTTTCATCCCGTCTTGTGAAACTAGAAGCTGATGTTTTACAGCAGTTAAGATTGGATATCAGCCACATTCAACTTCAATTTAATCGTGGGCAGTCAAATAGCGAAAGGGATGTACTGCGATTTGGCGCTTATGCCCAGATGACTCGAGACATGATTGTTCCTGTTGTTGTCGGAGAAACTGCGGATATGGGTTTGGCTCAGAAAGTCTTCAATGATGTTTTCAATACCTTATCCCGAATTAATCCGTCACAACTGCCTAATATCGCACCGAGTTACCCAATGCAAATCTGTGATGCAGATGAATTAGAAACGCGCTTGCAGAAAAAATGTCCTGATAATGCAATTTTATTGATCGGATTAGCTCCTGGAGCTGATAAACGAGCCATACGTGATGTGGCATTTAGTAACAAACTTGCCACCCAATTTTTCAAATTAGACCATAAGCCTAACGTCTATCAGCAAAGCTCATATGCTGGAAATATTGCAGCCGGTCTATTTAGTAAGGGGGGAGGGCAAATTTGTAAAATCAGTAATATGCCGGGTAATAGTGAGTTATTTATCGGTTTAGATATGGCTGGTACAACAGTCAGAACACCAGGTTTTGCCTTCTTATTTACTCATGAGGGTGCACAACTTGGCTGGCAATTAGCTGATAAGCAAATCGGTGAAAAAATGAGCGATGCGGAGTTGACTGATTTACTGACCCAAGCCGCAAAAGCTTATAAAAAAGAGATGGGTGAACAACCTAAACGAATGACATTACATCGGGATGGCAAGTTTTACGAGACTCTAGAGGTCGTCGAATCATTTGAATTGGCAACCGGTATCAAGGTTGACGTATTAGAAGTGTTGAAAAGCGGAGCCCCCGCTATTTATCGACGTACTTCGCTATACGATCCAGACAAGAAAATTATCCAAAAATGTTTCACCAACCCGGAAGCTGGTGATGCATTTGTCATCAATGAAAATGAAATCATCATTTCCACTTATAGCGGTGCCGAGCTAGGAAAAATGGACTCATTCATGAGTGTACGTTCGTTACGGCTGCGGAAACGTCATGGTGAGACTGACCTAAAAACACTCGCAGAACAGGTTTTATATTTAAGCCGGATCCATGGGGCATCGCTGTACCGACATCCACGTTTACCGGTGACAACACATCATGCAGATCGATTCAGCAAACTAAGAAAAGAAGTCCGGGTTGAATCACTGGCCCAAATGGATCGGCTCTGTCCGGTATATTTGTAGGAGGAGGGACTGCGATGCTGAAATGTCATTTTGCTGGTGACAATACTACATGCACAACTGAGTTATATCAGGCTGCTCCGGAAAAATATAAAGGGCAAATTTTTTGCTTCGAATGCCATTCCAAAGCTTACTTTGTTAAAAGTTTCAGTACAGCCAAGCTGACTCGAATGGCTTGTTTCGCTGCCCGTCATGCCGATAACTGTACTGCATCCACTGTGGGTCTCGGAGTAGTTGATGCAGATGATGACCAATTAGATGGTGAACAAAGTACTGATTTATTGGTTGATCTGGATAAATCATCGACAAATAGTATTTATGTATCAACACCCAGTGATATACATGGGGATGAGGAATCGGCCTGGGTTGGTGGAAGCCAACAAAAAACTATCGGTGGTTCCTCTGGCTTTCCAACAAATAAGTCACTACGGCAATTACTCGCTAATCTCACCAAAAATGAAAACTTTGCTGACAAAGGGCAATCGATCCGGATTGTTGCTGACTCAGGACGAGTCGTTCTGGAGGGGCTTCTTGCGGACCACTTGGTGCATTTCAAGGATATCACACGCGAACATGCAGGTAGGCTTGGCATTTATTGGGGCTCGATCAATAACACAAATGATGACCCAAATGGTGAGATATTGTGGCTTAACTACGGGAACTATCGTACTGAGCCAAGCATACGTGTGTCAGAAAACCTGAAGCAAAACATTATTACTAATTTCAAATTATTCGATATTGCCGAGCTGGATGGCGCAGATGTGATTATTGTCGGCAGTGTAGGGATATCAGATAAAGGTAAAGCTGTTCTCCAGACTGGATTCACGAAGTACATGTCATTTCGAAGAATGGAAATCAAATATGGATTACCGCCAATCCCAGAGTAAAACATAGGGATTGTCATATTCGTTAAACGCTCAATAGTTCAAGATATAGGAGAAAACTATGGGAATTAAACCTGGGCCGAAAAGAATTGCTGACTCAACAGGGAAACCAGACAAACGTCAACGTGACAATAAAGAAACTCCTGGTAATACGCCATCTCTAAAGCCTCACAAACATAAAAAAGGTGATTAATGAGGCAAGCTTAATGAATTAAGTTGTGCTGGAATATGAAGGGGAATGTTTGTTCCTCTTTAATTTATTTATTGGTGTAGGTACGAATTGATATCCAAGCACATTAGGAGGAAAGTTATTTTTGTAGCTGCTTCGCTTTTTTCTTGTCTCGAACCCAATAAACAGAGCCATTTGTCTTACGCATCTCAAACAGATCAATGGACATAAATAGATCGCTAAGTTTTTTAAAACCGTAATTGCGTTGGTCAAAAGAAG
>RRZU010294669.1_pt1 | contig 12752 bp, 7 predicted proteins | sample 2165561 | NCBI WGS metagenome assembly RRZU01 (sample SAMN10456909, study PRJNA506462) | wastewater metagenome | isolation source: wastewater sludge | place: USA: Moscow, Idaho
TCAGAGGTCTGTACTGAAACGTGCCATATCAAAACCAGTCCTCGCTAAACGTGGACTGGTTTCTTGCTTAGATTATTATCTAAAACGACATGCGTTAAAAGTTAGTTGAACCGCCGTGTGCCGAACGGCACGCACGGTGGTCTGAGAGGGACTCGAAATTAGTCCCTACTCGATTGTCCTTCTAAAAAATGATTGTCTGACAATGTCAGCCACCGTGTCTGGCACGGGGAATTTAGAATTGATACAAAAACATAATTTTAGGTCTTTGCGAGCTCAGACAGTGTATACACACTATCGCAAAAACTAAACATCAGGAAAGGTCTAACAGATAATTTTCCTGATGTTTAGTTATATATCTGGGGAGAGTCCCCAGCCCCCTTGAGAAAATTGAATAGGTAAAGATTTAAAATAAAGAACGTGATATAATGGGAATGAAAATTAGAGCTAAGGGTACCCTTAGTGTATTACTATGTAATACACTAATCCTACTAGTCCCTTACTCTTTAGAGGGGAAAGGGAAACAAGATGACTTTTGATACACTAGTTAGACAGATTAATGAATCAGCAGATACACAGCGAGATAGGGGAACTTATTTTGAATATCTAGTACGTGCGTATTTACAGCATGAGCCAACTTATAAAAATGAATTCAGAAATGTGTGGATGTTATCAGATGTTCCTGCTGAATACGGTATCCCTAAAACTGATCTTGGTGTAGATTTGGTTGCTGAGACTATTACTGGTAGCCTTGTTGCTATTCAAGCAAAATTTTATACTCAAGGAATCCAGAAATCTGATATTGATTCCTTCTTAGGGGAACTTGGAAAAAATTATTATGAATCAGGTATTATTGTTGCCTCAACTGATAAATGGGGGAGAAATGCTGAGCAAGCACTTGCAGATAGACATGATGTTGTGAGAATTGGCCTATCTGACCTTAGAAATTCCCAGATTGATTGGACACAGTTTTCATTTGAACGCCCTGAACAAGTCAGTGTAAAAGCCAAGAAATCCCCTCGCTATTATCAGCGAGAGGTTATTAAGGCTGCACTTGAATATTTTAAAAATCATGACCGTGGTCAACTCATCATGGCACCTGGTACGGGGAAGACATTCACTAGCTTAAAAATCGCAGAAGCTATGGCTAGTGAAGCTAAGAAAGACCAGTATGTTGTCCTTTATCTCGTGCCAAGTATTCAGTTGCTAACCCAGACTCTTCGAGGATGGAATAATGATACGGATATGACAATGTCTTCTATGGCTGTTACTAGTGATCGAAATGCAAGTCGTGGAAGTGTTAAGAATGATGAATCTAATATTCAGATTAAGGCAAGTGATATTGGTTTTCCTGCCACAACTTCTTCCAAAAAAGTCGTGGAGAACTATGAGGAGTTGATGAAACAACCTAAAAAAGAACTTCTTGTTGTTTTTGGAACTTATCAATCCATTGATGTGCTTGGAAAAGCTCAGAAGAATGGTTTCCCAGACTTTGATTTGATTATCGCAGATGAGGCCCATCGAACAACTGGTGCAAAATCTTTTGGTGAAGAGGCATCTGTATTTACCAAAGTTCATAGCGATGTAAATGTTAAAGGCATGAAACGTCTTTATCAAACGGCAACACCGAAACTTTATGGCGTGGATGCTAAGAAAAAAGCAGAGGATAATTCGATTGTCATCTCAAGTATGGACGATGAGAGTCTCTACGGTGAGGTGTTCTATCGCTTGGGCTTTGGTGATGCCATTAGTCATGATATTCTGACTGATTACAAACTCATGGTTTTGGCAGTTGATGAAACTGTTGTTCAAAAAGATATGCAGAAATCTCTGTCAGACTCTGAAAATGGACTGAATATTGATGATGTCGGTCGTATCATCGGTGTTTGGAATGCGATGGTAAAACGTGAGAGTTTTACAGATAAGGTATCTGGTGAGCCGATGAAACGGGCCATTGCATTTTCAAGAACGATTGCAGATAGCAAACGTCTTTCAGCCCAATTTGAAAATGTCGTTAATGATTACCTTAACTCAGAGGATGGCTATTCTGTTAATGTTCGACATGTGGATGGTAACATGAATGCCTTAGAGAAGAATGAGGCATTGGATTGGTTAGCAAGTGATGATATACCTGAAGAATCGGCTCGAATTCTATCTAATGTCCGCTTCTTGACTGAAGGGATTGATGTACCAAACTTGGACGCCATCATCTTCCTTTCTCCTCGTAAATCGCAAGTTGATATTGTCCAAGCGGTTGGGCGAATTATTCGCAAGTTTGAAGGTAAAGATTACGGCTACATCATTCTTCCGATTGTCATTCCTGCTGGTGAAACTCCTGAAACGATTTTAGATAATAATAAGTCTTACGATGTAGTATGGCAGGTTTTGAACGCCCTGCGCTCAGTTGATGAACGCTTTGAAGCGACAATCAATAAACTAGAGTTGAACAAGAAGAAACCAAAAAACATCCAAATTATTGGTGTTGGCTCTGCTCCAGATGATCCAGATTTTCATACAGGTAATGACATTGCAGAACCTTTTGTTCCTTATCAAACGGAGTTAGAGCTTGAGTGGGAAGCTGTTGAAGGGGCTATATATGGAAAAATTGTCCAAAAAGTTGGTGATAGACGCTATCTGGAAGACTGGTCAAAGGATGTAGCTGACATTGCTCGTCGTCATATTCAAGGGATTGAGATTATTCTGGAGCAGAATTCTGAAAGTAAAAAAGCTTTTGAGAGATTCTTGAATAGTTTACAACACAATATCAATGATTCCATTGATCAAAAGCAAGCTATTGAGATGTTGGCTCAGCACTTGATTACTTTACCTATCTTTGATGCCCTTTTTGGCGAGTACGGTTTTATAAAAAATAATCCTGTCAGCTCTGCTATGGAACAAATCGTGGCAGAACTGTCTCAATATGGGTTTGAAAAGGAACAAAAAGAACTTGAGCCCTTCTATAACTCGGTTCGTCTGCGTGCGGAAGGTATTGATAATGCCCAAGCCAAGCAGAAAATCATCATTACACTTTACGATAAATTCTTCTCCACTAGTTTCAAGTCTACGACAGAGCGCCTTGGTATTGTTTTTACTCCTGTTGAAGTTGTAGATTTTATCGTTAAGTCAGTGGATGTTGTCTTGAGGAAACATTTTGGTAAGACTATTGCCAGTGAAAATGTCCATATTCTTGATCCATTTACAGGAACAGGTACTTTTATCACTCGTACTCTTCACTACCTTAAATCACTTATGGATAAGGGAGAAATGAGCTACGCTGACTTGGTGAGAAAATATACGCAAGAACTCCATGCCAATGAAATCGTCCTGCTCAGTTACTATATCGCTGCTATCAATATTGAAGCGGTCTTTGATGATATTAACGGAGAAGAAGATTATCTGCCATTTGAAGGTATTGTCTTAACGGATACCTTTGAATCAACAGAGTCAGAAGATACGCTGGATGACTCGTTCTTTGGTACCAATGACAAACGTCTCAAACGACAGCAGGAAAAACCAATTACAGCTATTATTGGTAATCCGCCATATTCAGCTAAACAAGATAACGAAGACGATAATAATAACAGAGTTTCTTATCCTATTTTAGATAATAGTCTAAAAACAAAATGGATTGATACGTCAAGTGCAATAAATAAAAATGGCTTACTTGATTCATACATTAGAGCATTCCGCTGGTCAGCTGATAAGTTAAAAGAAAATGGAATAATAGCTTTTATTACAAATAGTTCCTATCTTGATGGTGTTGCGATGGATGGAATGAGACAGGCACTAGAATCTGAATTTGATTTTATCTATATTATTGACTTAAAAGGACAAATCAGACGAAGAAGTAGGGAACAAGCTAAAATTGAAGGCGGCAATATATTCAATATAATGACTGGTGTAGCAATAACTATACTTGTCAAAGTTCCAGATTTTAATTCATCAAAAGGAGAAATTAGATATTTCAATATCGGTGATAGTTTGTCGCGTCAAGAAAAAATATCAAGAATTTCTCAACTGGATTCTATTCAAGGAATTGAAAATTTTGAACTTATTAAACCTAATAGTAAATTTGATTGGTTAAATCAACGTAATTCTGATTTTAATTCACTGATTAAACTTGGAAATAAGCGAAATAACGATGCATTGTTCATAGAGTATACGGGTGGTATCAAAACAGGGCGAGATGCTTGGACTACTAATTTTTCAAAGAATACAGTCATAAAATCTATGGAAAATAGTATAAAATATTATCAAGATAATTTAGGTAACTTGGAAGTATATAATCTAAGTACAAATGAAATATCATGGACACGTAGTCTTAAACAGAGGTTTGAAAGATTTCAGTCACTTAGTTTCAAAACAGATAGATTGTACATAGGGATGTACAGACCATTTACGAAGAAATATTTTTATTATGACCCCGATTGGACCGACCAACAATATAAGATGAGTATTGTATTTCCAACTCAATTATCTGAAAATATTTTACTTTCACTATCCAATAAAACGGAAGGAAAAGAGCTCACTTGTTTAGCGATAGATTTGTTACCAGATGTTAATTTATTTGCGGGAGGTTCTCAAAATTTACCAGAATTTTTGTATGATAATTTAGGGAAATATTCGTCAATCAGAGAAAGTATCTTAAACAATTTTAACTCTTTGACTGCTGACTCGGTACTCCCATATATTTATGGTATTTTTCACTCTAAGGAATATAAGATGAAGTATTTTGCAGACTTATCTAAAGAATTTCCAAGGATACCAAATTTAAAAAATAAGGAAAAATTTATAAATGTTGGTCGGAAACTTATGGATTTGCATCTCAATTATGAGGAAGTCCCTATTTATGATGACGTAGAAATTCAGCTATCCGTTCAACCTTCTTGTAAGGTAACTAAGATGAAGTTTGTTAAAAAACGTGATGAAAATGGAAAATTAGTCAATGACCGTTCAACTATTATTTATAATAATGATATTACTATCAGCAATATTCCAGAAAAAGCCTACCAATATGTTGTTAATGGTCGCTCAGCCATTGAGTGGATTATGGACCAATACCAAGTGAAAACAGATAAAAAATCTGGCATCACCGACGACCCAAACGATTACAGTACGGACGATAAGTATATCTTTAATCTCCTGCTGAGAATTATTAACGTATCGATGCAGACAGTAGATTTAATTAACAGTCTGCCTAAATTTGAAGTGGAGGAGTGAGTTATATGTTTTTCTTCTTCTTTGAAGGTGAGAATGAGACTAACGATCAAGAGATTGAATTGCATTATTTATCGAATGCTATCTCATACGGTGTAGATAAAATTAATGACAAGGAGTTTTTTGATTCCAATGGGAAACTCGAAAAACAAGAGTCAAAAGATGGTTTTCAAAATGAATTTCAAGAGATTGATTTTAAACGTTTGATTAGCGAAAAAATTCGTAAAACTATTTATGGAGAGAAGTATTCAAATATTGTTTTCCTTGCAGGTGCGGGTGCTTCGGTGGTTGGTGGCAATCCTAATTACGGTAAAACAGTAAAAATGATAGCCGATGATATATTTGGAAAACTACATGATATGGAGGATCTTTATACACTAGAAGAACTAGCAGAAAAATGCAAATACAATAATGGAAAAATATTAGAAGAGGGACAAATTGAATCCGAAGACAGTCCATTACTTAATAGTAGTTTCAATTTGGAAGACTTCCTATCGACCCTTTTCCATTACCGACCGTATGTATCAGAAAACGAGAAAGAAACATTCAATCATTCTATTCAAAAAATATTGGAACTCATCAAGGAAAATACAAATTATTCATATGATAGCAAAGACTTGAAACATGGAGCGTTATTGAACTTTTTATCTAGCCTATCAGGAAAAGATGGGAATAAATTTTCCGTTATTACAACAAATTATGATGTTTTAATTGAGGAAGCTGCTGCGGAAAATAATTTTGTGATTTTTGATGGCTTTAATTTCACTCCATTGCCTAAATTTGACAGCAATATGTTTGAGTGGAATCTTGTAAAGGAGGTTCCGAATGTCAATACCAGAGAAGTAGAATATAAAGACAAGACATTCAATCTTGTTAAAATCCACGGTTCTCTAACTTGGGAAAGGCAAGAAAATGGCAGTATTATTAGAAAATCTAAAGATAGTATTACGGACACCAATAATATGGTAATGGTTTTTCCTAGTTCAGACAAGTTTGCACAAAGTTACCAAGAACCGTATTTTGAGCTGTTTACAAAATTTCAAGAATTAATAAAGCGTCCTAATACCTTGTTGATTTCATCTGGATTTAGTTTTGCTGATGATCATATTTCTAAAATGGTTACGCAAGCTCTGAAGAATAACTCAAGTCTTAAGTTATTAGTTACAGACTATAATATTGATCCGAATAGAGTGTGGAATGAGGATAAAAAACAATATACTGAAATTGAAGAGTGGGATTCCGGATATAACAAAAATTGGGCTGAGCTTGTACGTTTGATGGACGAAGGCTATCCTATTTCATTTTTAAAGGCTACTATGAATAGTGACTTAGTTGATTACTTGAGCGGAAGGTATTTAAATGACTAAAATCGACAGTTTTTATGAAGTAGCTGATAAGAGTAACTATTATCTTGGAATGATTTCTCAAGTAAACCGCTCTTACTCTACGGTTCAAATAGAGAATCTTTCACTATTTTCATATAGAAAATTAAGGACGGATGTCCTTGCTCCCAATACGATCAACTACTATGTTTTAATTGATTCAAGTAATGGTTTATTTTTTGGAGAAATATTTCAGACTAAAGTCCCAAATTCAGACAGTGTTCACGAAATGTTGACGAACGGATTACAAGAGAAAATCTTTCCAGAAATAAGTATTGATATTCTTGGTTATATTCCTTTAGGTGAAAAGTATTTTAAATTGAATGGGACAAGTACAGTTGGTATTACTGATAAAGTATATATCGCTAATGAAAAGGTAGTGGAACTTTTTGTCAAATCGATAGAGGTTAACCCTGATAGTGAAAAGCAATTATCATCGTTTGCAAATTTAGCTTTTAGTTCACAGGAGTATCCTATAAAATTACAGCCAAAGACATTGTTTAATAGGCACTTAATGACTGTTGGAACTACGAATAGTGGCAAATCCACCTCAGCTCTTAGTATTTTGGATAAACTGATAAGTGATGGTATAAGAACTTTGATAATAGACCCAACAGGAGAGTACTCTGAATCGTTTACTGGTGAAGAAGTTGATAAATATATACTGGGTGAGACTGCGTTTCTTCCGCTATCTCAAATATCAATGAATCAGTGGTCAATTTTATTTGAGACAAATGATGGGACTCAGCCAGCTGTTTTAGCGGAAGCAATACGCTCTTTGCGATATCAGTATAAGAGTAATGTTGATGGTGTATACAAGAAGGTTGGAAGGTCAGTAATTGATGTAGAGCAAGAACTATCAACTCTCTCTGAGGAGGATAAAAATTTTAATATTAAATTTTTATCAGCACAGATAGCAGCTGAAACAACTAAACAGGATACTAGAGGGAATTTTGTAGCAGATACTTTTAATTTCAATGTTAACCAGTATCTTATTCAAAAAGTTAATTATAAGTTAGATAATACTTCGCTTGATAATTTTTTCTCTTCAAGTGGAGATAGTTTAATCGATATTATCAAATCGTTTTCAGAAGGAGCAACTGATAAGTCATTATATATAGATGTTTCTGAGATAGGGACAACTGATGGTATTGGTGGAATGATTGTTGACCTTATTTCAAACTATTTGGTTAATGTGAACTCTAAAGCGATAAAACCGTTTGTTATGTTTATTGATGAGGTTCATAGATATACAAAAGGGGTCAATAATGAAGGATTCACATTCTATACTGGGTTAAACAGTATTGCTCGTGAAGGTAGAAAGAAAGGAATATTTCTCTTCTTGACAACTCAGAATCCAAACGATGTTGATAAAGTACTTTTGGGTCAAGTAGGGACGATGTTGATTCATAGACTCACTTCTCCTGATGAACTTAAAGCGATACAAAATCATTTATCTGAAAATCAAATTGGTCAGATTAAGAAATTAAATACCGGTGAAGCTGTTCTGACAAGCATTAATTTGTTGAAAGACTTGTACATTAAAGTAGGTAAAAGTAATCGAGTCCACTACAATGAAACACCTAGTCTAGTTAATAAGACTGCAAGTGCGGAGCGGTGGGTATTTTGATAAGTTTATCTTACTGGACAGTCTTCCTAAATGGTATAATAGTATTAATCATTTTTTAGGAGAATGACATGAATCAAACCTTATCCCACTACCAATTCTCACCAGAAAGCCAACATTTAGACAGGAAATCTGCACGCAAAAAGCCATCTGAACTTCTCAAACACCTGATTGCTTTTGCTAATGCAGATGGTGGCCAGCTGGTTATAGGTATTGAGGACGACAAGCAGAATAACATCATTACTGGCTTCAAAGATGGCAGAGCCTATCCCATTGATGAGTTCAAAAAGATTGACCGTGAGGTGCGTGACACTCCTTTGGACTTATCTTTTGAAGAAATCCCTGTGCGAAACCATAAGGGTGAAGACGATGTGATTTTGGTTATCTCAGTTGAATTATCTTCAAACCGAGTGATTGCTGCACCTAATGATGAAGTTTACCTGCGTCAGGGGGATGAAACGGTAAAATTAAGTTATGAACAACGAACTCAGCTCAGCTATGATAAAGGACAACGTTTCTTTGAGGATGAAGTTGTGGCTGACGCAACCTTGGAAGACATTGATGATAGTCTGGTACAGGATTTCAAGAATCGATTTGATATTTCAGAACGTTCTACGGAAGAAATTCTCAAAGCTCGGCGTTTTCTGGTCAATGGAAAATTGACCAAGGCTGCTATCTTGCTTTTTGGTAAATACCCATCAACTTTCTTCCCTCAAGCTCGTGTTCGTTTTCAACGGTTTGATGGCACAGACATGGGGACAGGGACTAGTTTTAACGTCATCAAGGAAGTGACTTTTGATGATGCTCTGCCAACCCTAATTATCAAGGCTCGCGATTTTATTCGTACCCAGCTGCGTGAGTTCCAATATCTGGATGATAATGGGCAATTTCAAATTTTGCCTGAGTATCCAGAATTTGCCTGGTTTGAAGGTGTTGTCAATGCTGTTACTCACCGTGATTACTCTGTCTATGGCGACCATATTCGTGTGCTCATGTTTGATGATCGACTGGAGATTCATAGCCCAGGGAAATTGCCAAATATCGTCACCGTTGACAATATCAAGCATGAACGGTTTTCAAGAAATCCTCGGATTGCCAGAACCTTGACGGAGTTTGGTTGGGTCCGTGAGATGAATGAAGGTGTTAAACGGATTTACTCTGAGATGGAATCAGCCTTTCTCCATGAACCAAAATACTCTGAACCTGGGAACAAGGTTGTTCTGACGCTTGAAAACAATATTGTCAGCCGACACCTACGGACCCGAGATAGTTTGGAGAAACAGTTTACTGATTTTGGCGACCTCAATGCTGATGAACAATTGCTGGTTCACTATATGTACAATTCTGGTGAGAAGATGACCACCGCAAAAGCCATTGAGCTGACGGGAAGAAGTCGTTCGTTTGTTGTTAAAATGTTGCATCATCTTCGTGATTTAGAAATCATCACTTGGTTTGGATCAAGTAAAAATGACCGCAATCAATATTATCTTTTAATTGATAAATGATTACAGTCAGGGTACTATTAGTAATAAGAATACAGTAGAATACAGTAGAATATTTACTAACTATTCCAAGTTATAATAGTTTATTTATCAAACAAATATTTTTGTAATCAAGATTGAATAATAAAAATTAGAAGTGAGTATATTTTGGGAATAGATAACAATAGTGATAACATTGTATTGTGAGGTATCTTATGTTTAGTAAGTTAAGTGATCATGACTTTAAAAAAGGGGTCTTTAGAACTAAATTCAGTCAAATAGTAACTCCATTAGATAAAGAATCTGATTGGACACATTCAAAAGGTCCAGAATATCTTTGGATTGGATTAGCTCTGCAATACGGAAGCCGAACAGAGCAAATGGAAAGAATGATGTTAGCTCTGACTAATTTATCTAAAGAATTAGATTTAGAAAAAATCTTGCCTTTACCTGCAATGAGTTTAATACTTAATTTAGATATTGAAGAGAAGAAAATTCTTGTTGAATCATTAAATTCAGCTTTCGACTTATCAATATTTTCTCCACTTTCAATAGTCTTGCCTGAAGGTGAAGAAGTTCTGAGTAAAAATTTTCACAGCAGGAATCACTCTTTTAATCAAAGACTAGATATACTTGTTAAAGTATTGAATGAAATATCTGACCAACATAGTCAATTATCAACGGATGTAAGATATTTTTTACTGTATTACAAGATGCTACAGGGGAAAATTAAATTTGTAGAATCGCAGTCACATATGGCAGACGGATTAACTAGATACCCTTATTTAGATATATCGGATCCAGAAATGAGGATTATTCGCCCTCAGATTCGATCAATGGAGGTGGCTTTATCGATGTCTGAAAACATAAATTATCCTTATAGTAAAAGATTTTGGAATAATATTAGTCAACTAACTGATTGTGAGGAGTATTCGATTGTTATAGATAAGAGTAATGCTATAGATTTGAATGAGATAAAAGATAAAGTCTCTTTGGTATTGAATTATTACAGAGATATGCTTCGAAGTTTAGAACCTTTTAACGAGAAACTCTATGTTTTAACTAGTATCCTAACTTATTCTTATAAGCGGTTAATAGAATTAGTTAATCATGATTTGCAATATACGATTTCAGGACGCTCTATCGTGAGGTCATGTATTGAAAACTATGTGATGACAAAATATTTAATTGCTGAAGAGGGAAAGCGCAGTAATATTTGGGAAGAATATCAATGTTATGGTATTGGTGGATATAAACTAATTTCAGAGCGCTATATAGAAAATCAGCCTGAATTAACAAACTCTCATATTAATTTTGAATATCTAAATTTACTAGTATCTGAATTTCAAAATAAAGAATTTATAGATATGGATACTAGATATTTTGGAAATGGGAATATAAGACAAAAGTTTAAGCAAGTAGAAGAAGATGATCTATATAATTATTATGATTATGATTCTCAATTTGAACATGGACTTTGGGGAGCCATTAGAGAGAGTTCGGTTTTGAAATGCACTTCAGCTGGGCATCAATTCCATGGAATTCCTGATATAGATAATGTACAAGAATTACCTGATATTAGTCATGATATGGTAATGATTTTGACAAAGCATCTATCCATCATTAAAGAAGTATTTCCTATTCCCAATGAATAGAAAGAGAGGGGCTATGTTAAGTAAACTTCGTCAGTCACAAAGTGAGTATCTAGAGTTGTTGAAAAAAGTCAAAGATGATTTAGACTTAGAAAATGTAACTTATAACTTGGATAAAGTTAGAAATTTTTGGTTCAGAAAACAAAAATTGTTAGAAATGTGTAGTCAATATCTTTTTAATAATTCGGATACATATTTTTATACTGCAGTATCAAAATTCAATGTTGCCAACTCAGATAAGAACATCCTCTTTGCATTGGGAAATTATCAAATATTTGACGATCCAATACTATCCTATTTAGAGGTAATAGAAAAAAGTAATGCAATCCATGATATGAAAGATTACATCACAAAATTAAAAGAAAGGATTATAGAGTGCATTGATGATTTGATAGTTTTATTAGAAAAAGGAATTCCAAATTTTTACGTATTACCGCTAAGATTTTCTAGTTCAATTATCAACAAAGAAAAAATTGATATCATGCCATTTATTGAAAACTTCTTCATAGAAGGTATTGATTTTAAAAATTTACACCAGTATGAGGATATAGATACTGTAGTCGTGCATGAATATTTATCACGGATATTACTTTTTGATTATGATGATCCTACAGAAACAATAAAAGACCGTCTGAAAAAATATCGACTTGAGTATTCAGATATGTTTCCTAAAAATATGAATGATGCAGAACTTTTACGATTTATAATCTACGGATATTTCAGTCAAGCTATGGATGTTTTTCTGACTTCTTACACTTTCAACGCTTTCCCGTTTTTTTCTAGCTTAACTACTTATTTAAATTATAATGTTCTTTTGTTAAATATCGTGCATTATTCTAAAGAAGAAAATTTAGAGCATTTCTTAAAAATGTCAAAATTGACTTTACCAATTTGGTTTGAATACGATAAAAAAGGAGTTGAGCTAAGTATTTCTGAAATACGTGAAAGAGCAAAAAATTTAAACTTTTCAGATCGTATAAGAGAGATTTATAATGCTCTCGATGATTTCAACACCCAAGAGCAGTTGATTACTGAGATTGAGAGTTGTGTACATTTATTGATAAAGTAAATTATGAAGGTAGAGGTTGTTAGTAATGTTGTTTCTCAATAACATAAGCTCCGAAAATTGAGTTTTGGTAATCTAATGGTAATCTATTATTTGTAGGATTGGGCTATAAGTGTTTAAATTTGATGAAACTGACTTTTGAAAGCTCGATTTGATAAGCTTTTATAGATATTTGACTTCGGTCACCCAAAACCAGGTCTTAAGAAAGCTCGTAAAGCTTCACAATTCAGTAAACGTTAATTATCAGCAATATATCAACGTTTCAAAGCACTCAAGAGTTTACCTCATGGGTGCTTTTTTCTATGCATTTTACGAAAGTTTGCCCTAAAA
>RRZU011571851.1_pt1 | contig 12749 bp, 10 predicted proteins | sample 2165561 | NCBI WGS metagenome assembly RRZU01 (sample SAMN10456909, study PRJNA506462) | wastewater metagenome | isolation source: wastewater sludge | place: USA: Moscow, Idaho
CGTCGGCAACCGCGAAGTGAGCGGCTGGGGGGGGCGCGTGCTCTCCCTACCGTTCATTCACCAGACCTCGAGCACGCGCCTGCTCGAGAAAATCCGGCGTTTGTAAGCGTCTCTGCCGCTCGCCAGCGCTGCGTCGACCCGGACGCCGCCGGGCTGTCCCAGGGTCAGCTACGTTTCAGCAGGTCCTTGAGATTCGCGAAGGGTTGCGCGGTCGCCGGCGCCTTCGCGGTGGCCGCAAGCGAGCTGATTCCCGCCTGCCGCGCGGCTGCCGCGTCGAGTTGCCGGGAGTGCTCATTGTCGTGGCAGTAGAGACATAACAGCTCCCAGTTGCTGCCATCGCTCGGATTGTCGTCGTGATTGTGGTTGCGGTGGTGAACGGTGAGCTCGCGCAGGTTCTGCTGGGTGAACTCGCGGGTGCAGCGCCCGCAGATCCACGGGTAGATCTTCAGTGCCTGTTCTCGATAGCCGGCCTCGCGGCCAAGGCGGTTGCGGACGGCATCGGCGATCAGGCGATCAGTTCGGGCGGTCTTGTCGTTGATCATTGCTGGGCTCCTGAGGGAATGAATCCGTGATGCGCACAGCGGCTAGGTCAGCAGCGCAATCAAGGGAACGCGCATTTCACTGTCGCTGATGCCGCCGTGCACTCCGAGCATCGCAAAACGCTTTTCTCCGGGCAACCAGTCCTTGATTGTCCAATTGTCCTTCATCACCAGGGTATAGTCGCCGACCCGTGAGGCGAGGCGCGGATGGTAGGGTGGGGGACCAAACCAGCCGGCACTGATCAGTCGGTCGCTAAGGTACAAATGGGCAGCGCGGGCGAGGTGGCGGCGGACATAGTCCTCGAAAGCCGGCCGATTCCCGGCGGCGACGTAGCAATAGGCGACCCGCCGCTCGCCGCACAGGGGGCGCAGAAGCAGCGCAGCGAGTTGCGGGTGATCGTCAAGACTGATCACTCGTCGCGTCGGCGAATCAATGAAACCATGGTCGGCAGTCACCAGCACCCAGCTGTTGCTGCGCCGTATATCGCGCAGGAAGTTGCCGAACAGGACATCGATTGAACGTAGCGTCTGCTGTGCCTCGCGGCTGTCGGTGCCGTAATGGTGCGAGACGCTGTCGAGATCAGGGTAGTAGGCATAGATATAGCGCGATCGGGTCGTTTCCTGGAGCAGCTCGCGCAGGCAGGCGAACATCTCGGGCAGTGAGCGGTAAGCCCGGGTTTGCGCAGCCCGTGCGTGCCAGGCATTGAAAGGGCTGCCGGCAATGCTCTGCGGCGTCACCACCCAGGACTCGCGGTCGAGCGTCTGGAACAGCGAAGGATGGTCGAACAGGCGTTGCGGCAGTTCGCTCGGCAACACGCTTGGTGGCCCGGTGCGAGGCGTCAGCGGCAGGATTGCCAGGGTCTGGTCGATTTCGTCCAGGTGCATGTGCCATCCCGTGAGACCATGCTGTGCCGGAGCAAGGCCGGTCATGAAAGAAGTAATGGCACTGGCGGTGGTCGACGGAAACACCGAAGTCATGCTGCCGCGCAGGTGATGTTGCAAATGCGGGCTGGCGACGTGCCTGGCCAGCGTCCGTTGCCCCAGACCGTCGACCACCAGCAGCACGACGTGACGCGCCTTGCCCAGTTGCGCGGCCGACAGCGTCGCCAGCGGCGGGTACTGGCGGCTGCTACTGCCACAGGCGGTGGCAATGCTTTGCACCAGGTTGACGATGCTGCCGCCGGTGTAGTCGGGAAGGTGCGGAGAACTCATGATGCAACCATTCTACGCCAAGCAACCGGCCCGGGTAACACCCTGCCGGCCGGACGGCAGGCCAGGGCCCGGGGCAATGGCCGCTTCCTGGCCTGAAGCTGGGGCCGACTCGTCAGCGCTGACTGAGTGAGGTCGTGGCGTGCCCCATGCTGACAAAACGAACCAGTCCATTCGGGTCTTCGATGCGCTGGATTCGCCCTGCGTGTTCGAGTCGGTTGAGATGAGCGATGGCTTCGCCCATCGCGAACATCGTCTGATGCGTGTCGAGATCCCTGGCGAAAAGGGCCGTCAGCAGTTCGGCAGCAGTGCGCGGGCTGCTGCACTGCTCCTCGAGTGCCAGCAAGCGCTCTTCGTGGTGTGCATGCAGCGCATTGACCCGGTTTTCAATGCCGTAGAAGGGCAGGCCGTGCGAAGGAAGGACCAGCGTTGCCGCGGGCAGCTCGCGATAGGCGTCGATGGACTGGAGAAAGTCGGCCAGCGAGTCGGCCAGCGGAGTAACGGCGAGGACGCTGATATTGGTTGATATCTTTGGCAACAGCATATCGCCGGAAATCAGCACCCCAAGGTCGGGGCTGTAGAGCGCGGCGTGTTCCGGCGAGTGTCCGAAACCGGCGCGGACCTGCCAGCGATGCCCGCCAATGACCAGCTCGTCGCCGTCAAAGAGGCGCTGGTAGTGGGTGGGCAGGCTTGGTACGCCGCGGTTGTAGGCGCCTCTGCGCCGTTCGAGCGCCGCGCAGCGCCCGGCGTCGAGGCCGTGCGTGCGGAACTGCTGCAACATCGCTTGATTCCCGTGGCCACCGACCTCGTGCCAGACGGCGTGCGCAGTCAGGAACTCTCCGAGCGTCATGAAGATCGGCGCGCCCGTCAAATCCTGCAGCCAGGCGGCCAGACCCAGGTGGTCAGGGTGGAAATGGGTAACGATGATGCGCGTGATTCGCCCGCCATGCGTCATCGTTGTCAGGCGGGCCAGGATGGTCTGCCAGCACTCCTTTACGGTATCGAGAGCGAAGCCGGTATCGACGATGGTCCAGCCCTGATCGTCTTCGAGCAACCACAGATTGATGTGGTTCAGTGCGAAAGGAAGCGGCATTCGCAACCAGTGAATCCCCGGAGAAAGCTCGAAGGTCTCAGCGGCAGCGGGGGGGGCGGCAAAGGGATAGTCTGGGAGCATCTGGTGGCGGATTGTAAAAAGCGCTGAGGTCTATACGCTGGGCAGGCTGGGCGGCCGACTTCCAGTAGTCTCGGGTGGATGGCATTGTACACGTGATCCGATTGCCTACGGGCGCGGCGGTGGCGTAGACCAGAACAAGCCCCAGAACTGCCGCCGTGGCGTGCCAGTTCAAACTCAAGGAACGAGAAGCATGGAATACCCGAGCCTCAAATTCGCCCATGGCGAAACCATCGACATGCTGCGGGCAACCGTTCAGGCCTTTGCCGCGGACGAAATCGCCCCACGTGCCGAAGCCATCGACCGCGATAACCTCTTTCCGGCCGATCTGTGGTTGAAGCTCGGCAGCATGGGCCTGCTTGGCATCACTGCCGAGGAGGAGTATGGCGGCAGCGGACTTGGCTATCTTGCGCATATCGTCGCCATGGAAGAAATCTCTCGCGCTTCGGCGAGCGTTGCCCTCTCCTACGGCGCGCACTCCAATCTCTGCGTCAATCAGATTCGTCGCAACGGTACGCAGGCGCAGAAAGACCGCTATCTGCCCAGGCTGATTTCCGGCGAGCACGTCGGTGCGCTGGCGATGTCTGAAGCGAATGCCGGTTCCGACGTGGTCAGCATGAAGCTGCGTGCCGATCGCCGGACAGACCGCTTCATCCTCAATGGCGGCAAGATGTGGATCACCAACGGTGGCGACGCCGACACCCTGGTGGTCTACGCCAAGACCGACACCGCGGCCGGCCCGAAAGGGATTACCGCCTTCATCATCGAAAAGGGAATGCCGGGTTTCTCCTGCGGTTCCAAGCTCGACAAGCTCGGGATGCGCGGATCGAACACCTACCCGTTGTTCTTCGAAGACTGCGAAGTGCCCGAAGAAAACGTCCTCGGGCAACTCAACGGCGGCGTGCGAGTGCTGATGAGCGGTCTCGACTATGAACGCGCGGTACTCGCCGGTGGCCCGCTGGGAATCATGGCTGCAGCCATGGATCTGGTGCTGCCCTACCTCCACGACCGCAAGCAGTTCGGCCAGGCGATTGGCGAATTCCAGCTGATGCAGGGCAAGGTCGCCGACATGTACACCACTTTCACCGTCTGCCGTGCCTATGTCTATGCTGTCGGGCAGGCTTGCGACCGCGGCGAAACGACCCGCAAGGACGCGGCTGGAGCGATTCTGTATGCTGCCGAAAAAGCGACCTGGATGGCCGGCGAGGCAATCCAGGCGCTGGGCGGCAATGGTTACATCAACGAGTATCCGGCGGGTCGTCTTTGGCGTGACGCCAAGCTCTACGAGATTGGCGCCGGTACCTCGGAAATCCGCCGTATGCTGATCGGCCGCGAACTTTTTGCCGAGACCTTGTGAACCGCCCGGCCTCGGACTGGCTCGCGGGGGCAAGATCCGCGGCTGACAACTGCCTGCCCTGCCCACTGCCTGGGCGTTCTCTTTAGTTCGCTTCCCTTTCCCTACCCAACGATGACCACGATTACGCTACGAACCCTCACCGCTGAAGACGCGGCTGCTGTCGGCCATGTCCGGCAGTTCTTCCGTAACTACGCCGCGTGGCTAGGTGTAGACCTTTGCTTTCAGGGTTTCGACGAGGAGATGGCATCGCTGCCGGGCGCCTATTCGTCACCCGAAGGCCGCCTCTTCTTTGCCGAACGCGACGGCCAGCCGGCCGGCTGCGTCGGCATTCGCGCCTTCTCCAACGGCTTCTGCGAAATGAAACGGCTGTATGTCGACCCAAGCCAGCGTGGCTTCGGGATCGGCCGCGACCTGGTGCTCGCGGCGATCCGGACAGCCAAGGAAATCGGCTACCACAAGTTGCTCCTCGACACGCTGCCGGCGATGCGCTTCGCGGTGCGGCTGTATCGCGAAATGGGTTTCAAGGAAACGCCGGCCTATTACCAGACACCTCTTGAAGGGACGATGTTTCTTGCCCTCGATCTCGAAAACTGGTCGGAGGAAAGAGTCTCCAACGAAAATCTCTTCCACCTGTTCGACTTCAACCGCGCCTGGTCCAGCCGCATGCAGGAGATGGATCCGGAGTATTTCCTCCGGCTGTCACGCCTGCAGACGCCGCAATACCTGTGGATCGGCTGTTCTGATTCGCGCGTGCCGGCCAACGAGATCGTCGGCCTGTTGCCGGGCGAACTGTTCGTCCACCGCAATGTAGCCAACGTCGTCGTGCATACCGATCTCAATTGCCTGTCGGTGATCCAGTTCGCCATCGATGTCCTGCAGGTCAAGCACGTCATGGTTGTCGGCCATTACGGTTGCGGCGGCGTCAAGGCGGCGCTGAACCGTGACCGGGCGGGGCTGGTCGACATCTGGCTGCGACATGTGCGCGATGTGCACGACAAACATCTCGCCCTGGTCGACGCCCTGCCCCCGGAACGGCGTCCGGATCGCCTCTGCGAGCTCAATGTCCTCGAACAGGTGACCAATGTCTGCCAGACCTTTGTCGTCCAGGACGCCTGGCAGCGCGGTCAGCCAGTCACCGTCCACGGCTGGATCTACGGCTTGCGAGACGGCTTGATGCGCGACCTCGGGTTCACCGTTCACCGCTGCGAAGACCTGCTGCCGAACTACCTCGCGGCCCTCGAAGCGCTGCAGGTGTGAATGCCGTTTGCCGAAGGAACTGCTGATGCATGATTCACTGCCTGGCTTCCACCGTAGCGCGCGCGCCCTACCCCGCGTCAGGCTTGCGGGAGCACTTTGAGTACCGGCCCTGATCGGTCGGCATCACCGGCGACTTACCTCAAGCTGCTCGCCACGGCGATCGTCTGGGGGGCGACGTGGATTGCCGGCCGGGTGGCCGTCAGCGAGGCGTCGCCGCTGGCGGTGGCCAGTTGGCGTTTCCTGCTCGCCGCAACCGTTCTCGGCACGCTGGTGGTGATTCACGAAGGCTGGCCGCGCTGGTCGTTCAAGGAATGGCTGACCCTGGCTGCTCTCGGTGCCAGCGGCATCTTTCTCTACAACCTGTGTTTCCTCTACGGCTTGAAGATGCTCGAAGCCGGCCGCGGCGCGCTGGTCGTTGCGCTGACGCCGGCGGTCGTCGCCACTGGCGACTGGCTGTTGTTCGGCGCGCCGATGTCGCCGGCAAAAGCGGCCGGAATCACGCTGGCGATGTTCGGCTGCCTGCTGGTGGTCACCAATGGCGACCCGCGGCTGCTGCTGACCGGTCAGGTCGGTCTCGGTGAATGGCTGATCATCGGCTGCAGCGTCCTCTGGGCGATCTATACCTTCGTCGGCCGGCGTGGCACGCGCTCGCTGTCGCCACTGGCGATGACCTTCGGCGCCAGCCTCACCGGCTGGCTGATGCTCACGATCGCTGCGCTGCTGCAGGGTTCGCTGTTCTCGCTGGCGGCAACCACCTGGCGTGGCTGGGCTGCGATCGTTTTTCTCGGGCTTTTCGGGACGGCACTGGCGTTTACCTGGTACGCCGAAGCGGTGCAGCGAATCGGCGCCACGCGCTCGGCGGCGTTCATCAATCTGGTCCCGGTCAGCGCCGTCATTCTCGGTGCCGTGCTGCTCGACGAGCGGCTCGGAGTCGCGGTACTGTCCGGTGGCGCCCTGGTCATCGCCGGCGTCATCATCACCAATCAGGCTGGCGCGCGACTTGCCGCCGGCGCCATCAGCAAGGAGAAAACTGCATGATCCTGACACAGGAACAGGAAATGATCCGCGACTCGCTGCGCGATTTTGCGCAGGAGCGCCTGGCCCCCTTTGCCGCCGAGTGGGACCGCCATCACACCTTTCCGGCGGCTGCGCTGCGCGAACTCGGCGAACTCGGCGCGCTCGGCATGGTCGTTCCGGAACAATGGGGCGGTGCCGGCATGGACTACATGTCGCTGGTGCTGGTAATCGAAGAGATCGCCGCCGGCGACGGCGCCACCTCGACGATTGTCAGCGTACAGAACTCGCTGGCTTGCGGCATCACCATGAAGTACGGCAGCGACGAACAGAAGGAAACCTGGCTGAAGCCGCTGGCGCGCGGTGAGATGCTCGGCTGCTTCTGCCTCACCGAGCCGCACACCGGCTCCGATGCGGCGGCGATTACCACCCGTGCCGACCGCGATGGCGATTTCTTCGTTCTCAACGGCGTCAAGCAGTTCATCACCACCGGCAAGTATGCGCAGGTAGCGATTGTTTTCGCCGTCACCGACAAGGCTGCCGGCAAGAAGGGGATCTCCTGCTTCCTGGTGCCGACCGAGACACCGGGCTACATCGTCGCCCGAATCGAGGAAAAAATGGGCCAGCGCGCGTCGGACACCGCGCAGATTCTCTTCGAGAACTGCCGCGTTCCCGCCTCGTGCCTGCTCGGCAAGGAAGGTGATGGCTACCGCATCGCCCTGTCGAACCTCGAGGCGGGTCGCATCGGCATCGCCGCCCAGTCGGTCGGCATGGCGCGTGCAGCCTTCGAAGCCGCAGTGCACTACGCGAAGGAACGTGAAACCTTCGGCAAGCCGATCATCGAGCATCAGGCAGTCAGCTTCCGCCTTGCCGACATGGCCACCCAGATCGACGCCGCTCGCCTGCTGGTCTGGCGCGCCGCCACCTACAAGGATGCCGGCAAGCCCTGCCTCAAGGAGGCGTCGATGGCCAAGATGTTTGCCTCGGAGATGGCCGAGAAGGTCTGCTCCGACGCGATCCAGATCCTCGGCGGCTACGGCTATGTCAGCGACTTCCCGGTCGAGCGGATCTATCGCGACGTGCGCGTCTGCCAGATTTACGAGGGTGCCAACGACATCCAGCGCCTGGTCATCGGCCGCGCCGTGGCAGGCGAATGACATGAGCCGCCATATCCTGCGTTCAGAAGTCAGCGTCACCTCGCTCAACGCGCGCGCCAGCGGATATCTGCCTGCCTGGTTCGGTATCGAAGTGGTCAGCATCGAACCCGGCAGGCTGCGCGCCCGCCTGCCGATCCGCCCCGAAATGCTGGCGCCGAACGGTTTCCTGCATGCGGCTACGGTGATCGCCCTCGCCGATACCTCTGCCGGTTATGCGACGATGGCGCACCTGCCGGTCGGCGCCGATGGCTTCACGACGGTCGAGCTGAAAACGAATTTTCTCGGCACACTGACGGAGGGGGTCTTGCTGTGCACGGCGAGCGCGGTGCATAGCGGGCGCACGACGCAGGTCTGGGATGCCGAAGTGACCGGGGAGGACGGGCGGCGGCTGGCGCTGTTTCGGTGCACGCAGATGGTGTTGTGGCCGAAGGTGGCAGCTACCGCGCTGCCCGCTCGATGACCAGATGCGCAAATGCGGGCAATCCTGGGCATGCAAGGCCACGCGGCATTCGCCTGTCCCACCGGTCATGGCTCTTGGCAGCCACCCCGGATGATGAAAGGTCTGAGGAAGCGCCAGGCGGCGTTGGTCAGTGTGCGCGCAGCCGCTTCTCGATGCCCACCGCGAGGTAGCCGAGCACGCCGACCGCGAAAATCTCCAACCACGCCTGCCAGCCGATCGGCGCCGTCGCGAACAGGCGATTCATCAGTGGCACGTAGGTCAGCAAGCCCTGCAGCAGCGCCATGATCAATACGCCATACCAGATTGCCGGATTGGAGAATAGACCGACGCGCAAGGCCGAGAGCGTCAGCGAGCGGCAATTGAAAAGGTAAAACGCTTCGACGACGACGAAGACGTTAAGCGCCACGGTACGTGCTTCGGCCAAGGCATGCCCGCGCGCCAGCTCAAGCTGGAAAAGTCCGAAGGAGCCTGTCAGCAGCAGCACGCTGACGAGTACGATTCGCCAGACCAGCGCTGCGTCGAGGATCGGCGTTCCCGGCGGTCGCGGTGGGCGATCCATGACCGCGTGTTCGATTGGTTCGAAGGCCAGCATCAGCCCGAGAAAGACGGCGGTGCTCATGTTGATCCAGAGAATCTGCAACGGCGTGATCGGCAGCGTAGCGCCGGCGAGGATTGCCGCAACAATGACCAAGCCCTCGCCGACGTTGGTGGGCAGGGTCCAGGTAATGAACTTCACGAGATTGTCGTAGACTCCACGCCCTTCCTCGACCGCCGCCTCGATGGCGGCAAAGTCATCGTCAATGAGCACCATGTCGGCGGCGTCCTTGGCAACCTCGGTACCACCCAGGCCCATGGCGATGCCGATGTCGGCCTGCTTGAGCGCTGGTGCGTCATTGACGCCGTCGCCAGTCATCGCCACCACCTCACCGTTGGCCTGCAGCGCACGTACCAGGCGCAGCTTCTGCTCGGGGTCTACGCGAGCAAAAACATTCACCGTCCGGACCACCGCACGCAAGCCTTCGTCGTCGAGCGCCGCCAACTCGCGACCGCTGAGCACCGCCTCACCCGCTTTGGCGATACCCAGCTGGCTGGCGATTGCCTGCGCCGTGACAGCATGGTCACCAGTGATCATCTTGACGGTCATCCCCGCTCTGTGACAGGTCCGGACAGCGATGATCGCGCGCGGGCGTGGCGGATCGACCATTCCCACCAGGCCGATAAACTGTAACCCGGTCGCAGCGCTCGCGACGTCCAGCGTGCTTGCCGAACCGGCCGCGCGGCGTGCCAGGGCGAGCACGCGCAAGCCCCCCGCGGCCATGCTGCGGGCAGCCATTTCGATCTCCTCCCGGCGCAGCACTACCGCCATGCCGGCGGTGTCGAGCATGCTCACCGAGCGCGGCAACAACTGTTCGAGAGCGCCCTTGAAGTAGGCAAAATGGGCACCCTCGATATCGTGCAGGGTGGCCATATACTGGCGCGCCGAATCGAAGGGGATTTCATCGAGGCGAGGAAAGCGCTTCTGCAAGCTTCGCTCGTCGAGACCCGCCTTGCGCGCGACCACCAGCAGTGCACCCTCAGTGGGGTCTCCAACCACTGCCCATTGGCCGCTGCTCCGGTTCAGCCCGGCTTCGTTGCACAGCACGCCGGCCAGCAGACACTCGCGCACAGCGCCATCGACCTTCGCCCCCTGGCCAATCCTGCCGCTTGGCGAATAGCCGCTGCCGCTGACCGTTGTACGCTCGCCACCGGCATATAGCTCGCGCACGGTCATCTGGTTCTCGGTCAGTGTGCCGGTCTTGTCGGAGCAGATGATGGTGGTGCTGCCCAGCGTTTCAACCGCTGGCAGCTTGCGGATGATCGCCCGGCGTGCGGCCATGCGCGACACGCCGATGGCTAGCGTGATGGTCATCGCCGCTGGCAGTCCCTCGGGGATTGCACCGACGGCCAGGGCCACCGCAGCCATGAACATGGCAAACGCCGATTCACCGCGCCACATGCCCACGGCAAATGTGAGCATCGCCAGCAAAGCGATGGCGATCAGCAACCAGTTGCTGAACACCGCCATTTTGCGGGTGAGTGGCGTCGTCAGATCCGGGGCCTCGGCAAGCAGCCGCGAAATGCGACCGGTTTCGGTATGATCAGCGGTGGCTACCACCATCCCCGCCCCCTGCCCGCTGATCACCACCGTACCCGCATAAGCCATGTTGGAACGTTCGGCGAGCAAGGTGTCCACGGGGAGCGCCTGGTCGTTTTTGGCCACTGCGGCCGACTCGCCGGTCAGCGCGGATTCGATGGCTTGCAGGTTCTTGGTGCGGAACAAGCGCAGATCTGCGGGAGCCTTGTCTCCTGCTGTCAGCAGAACCACGTCGCCAGGCACCAGCAGCGTCGACGCAAGACATTGCTTGCGGCCACCACGCAGGACAGTCACTGCGCTGGTGAGCGAGCGCGCCAGTGCCGCCAGGGCATCTGCGGCGCGACCTTCCTGGAGAAAACCGATCACTGCGTTGATCAGGGTTACGCCAAGGATTACCCCTGCATCGACCCATTCACCGATCAGGGTGGTTACTGCGCCCGCCAGGAGCAGCACCAGAACCAGCGGCTGCACGAACTGCAGGGCAAAACGTAGCAACGGCCCCTTGCCCGGCTTTGTGGTAATCCGGTTTTCACCGTGTTGTGCCCGACGGCGAACGACTTCGCTTTCATCAAGCCCGTCGTCAAAGTGGGTGGCCAGGCGCGTCGCGACCTCGTCAGTGGCGAGCGAATGCCAGCTGATCGCTTGTGCAGGCGGCGGGCTCACCTTGCCCTCTCCATCGTTGCGAGCGTGGGCTGCCCGCAACGAGCCGTCGGCCGCAGTGTCTTGCGCATCATTCCGTCATCCCGGCGTCGATGAGTTTCTCCGATTATGCCAAAACAAAGCCGCCGCCCAGGCGGCTACCTGCGCGGCCAGAGCAGTCCTGTCGAGAAATTTTACAGTCCGCTTGAGGTAAAGTCTTTTACAGACAGTAATTACCTGCTTTAATTGCTTAATGAATATAGGCGTGATTCTTGCTTTTGGTTTCGGATGGATCAGCATGCCTAGAATAAATGCCTGTCGGACCACAGGCTGGATGTACCTGAGCGTGACGCTCGGCATCTTGCCTGCGGCGAACGCTATGGCCCACCCGATGGGCGCCGATGCAGGAACGCTTAGCGCCGAAGCTCCCGACGGCGAGCCAGGAGACCGTACCGCGCTCCTCAACGCAGGTTCCGGCTTACCCCACCAGTACCAGCGCGCTTGGAACGTCCACAACGGGCGCTGGGGCTTGCCTGCGGACCCTTTGACTAGCGTAGGTGATGGACGCTCGTCAGCTTCCTGGCTCGGACAGGCGCAGCTAGCTGTCGACAGAGACCCGGGCCTCCTTGGGGAAGCTGATCCGCTATCAGCAACGCTGCATCCGATGCGCAACCGAAATCCAGCGCGAAGTCTTTCCCCGCCTCCGCCGCCCCAGGCACACGCACAGGCCGACCCGACAACGAATGTGCAACGCGAAGAAGACCTGATCACAGCAATTCGTGAACTGCAGAGATCGGGAATTGAAACGCTGGCTGGAGCCCTCGATGCGAGCAGGGACATCGACGGGCAGATCGCATTCTCGCTGGGCGGCATCGAAGGGTTTCGCTACATGGCAAAAGGCGGCGAGGTTTCGCTCGGCTATGGCGAGACCGCGATGACGGTCACCCAGCAAAGCGCCAACGCTGCCAGCGCTCCCCCCGGTCATGGCCCGCCACCAAGGTCTGCGCGTCAGGAAGAGAAATCCACCAGCGAGTTCATCCAGTTCTTCCAGGAGATCCTGCAATACCCACTGGTCTGGCTGACGCTCCTGTTCCTGGCAATCGCCAAGGTCGCGTGGTTGGTCAGCAGTCACCGTGGCAAGAAACGAATTCGCAGAAGACGGTCGCGAACGGATCACCACGTTCAGCACGTTCAGCAGGCCAGGGTTAAACGCAAGCGCGTACGCGTGCGCTTCCGGATCAAACGCGCGCCCACTGCTCCCGAGCCGCAGGAACTCTAGCCGCCTGTCGGACTTGATGGGTCGAAGCGAAAAACCTGGGAGACGAGCGCAGTTTTTCACGGATTTCAAGCGAATAGTTGTTCTATTCGCACAGAAATACGGGGGAAAATGAGCCGTCTTCCCACTTTTTGCAGCCTACTTGGTCAAGTCCGACAGGCTGCTAGCATGCTGCCCTCGCTTCTGGTGGTCCAGAGGCCAACTGGTCAGCTTTCAGTCCGGACGTTTCGGTCGGCGCCAAAGCCCCGCCACAGACGTTTGCCGCCCGGTATCCAAGGAAAAACCGGCGCTTGCTAGCTGTTGCCGTTGTCCAGGAAACTGCGCAACTTGTCCGAACGTGACGGATGGCGAAGCTTCCGCAACGCCTTGGCTTCAATCTGACGAATACGCTCGCGGGTCACGTCGAACTGCTTTCCGACTTCCTCAAGAGTGTGATCGGTGTTCATTTCGATTCCGAAGCGCATGCGCAACACCTTTGCCTCGCGCGGGGTCAGCGTGTCCAGCACATCCTTGGTGATGAAGCGCAGGCTCGAATA
>RRZU010454036.1_pt1 | contig 12746 bp, 13 predicted proteins | sample 2165561 | NCBI WGS metagenome assembly RRZU01 (sample SAMN10456909, study PRJNA506462) | wastewater metagenome | isolation source: wastewater sludge | place: USA: Moscow, Idaho
CAACGGTCTTCCTGCACATTACCTAAAGATGCGGAAATACCGCCCTGTGCGGCAACCGTATGCGAACGCGTTGGGAAAACTTTAGACAAAACGGCAGTGCTTAAACCAGATTTAGATAACTCCAGAGCGGCACGCAAACCTGCACCGCCACCACCTACAATAACGGCATCAAAACGACGAACAGGAAAACTCATACCAACCCCCAAATAACTTTAACTGAGTAAATTAAACAACCCACCAGCCAAACAATTGTGGCTGCCTGAAGAAACAAGCGCAAGCCGAAAGGTTTGATGTAATCCATCCACAAGTCGCGGATACCTACCCAAGCGTGTAAAAACAGCGCTACAAATGTAAGCTGGGTAAACACTTTCACCCAAGTTTGCGCAAAGAAAGACTGCCACGCCTCATAACCACTCGGCAAGGCCACAAGAAAAATAACAAATGCCGCGGTATAAATGAGCATAATCACAGCGGTTACACGCTGCATCGCCCAATCACGCAAACCATAATGCGCACCGGCCAGTTTACGGTCTACCATAACACCACTCCTAAAATTACGGTCAATACCAATGCAGCCACAAAAACCACTTTCGCAGTCATGCGCGCAGTTTCCAATTCCAAGCCTTTGTGTGCATCAAGAAGCAAAAAGCGGATGCCAGCTAAAGAATGGTGCAGATATGCCCACAACAAACCAATTAAAATCAGCTTGACAAGGGGGTTTGCCACGATAGAGCGATATGTTTCAAACGCCGCCTCGCTGCTTAAGGTGCCCGCCATAAAATATAACAATAGCGGCAGGCTTACAAAAAGAATAACCCCACTGATACGATGTAGGATAGACACGATTGCCGGGATTGGCATTCGTATATTAGGGATTTCAAGGAATACAGGGCGCTGTTTCGTCTGCATTTCAGTTCCTCTCCTCTTTACAATAATATTTTTCTCAAATAACTCAAACCGAGCAGCTCCGCAATAGCCCAAACAGACTACACCGAACTACATTAACACGTAATTTACATTGTTTATCTTTTATTGAACAGTCTTTCGGATAGGAATTTTTAGGGATTTTCTGCTTTAAAGCCATTGAACACCAGTGGAATCCAATAATAACAATCGCTTACGATACTCTACCAGGCTACCTGAAATATCCTGACAAATCCGAACAAACCGCACAGATTGTGTATCACGCCCTACTTCCAGCAGCTTTGCTGCTTCCTCATCCAAAAAACCTGCCGACATCAACAGGCTTTTCTCTTTCACCTGCACAGCATATTCAACCTGTAACAAATGATATAAATCCATTCTGCGCGCAAGCTGGCGCAAATTCAAATCTGGAAACAAACAAACCGGCAAATATGCTTCGTCCATCGCAATTTTTTTCGGACCCAGACGCCACAACTGCCAAATCCGCCAAACTGCAGCACCGCGCATAACAGACAACGCTTCCGCTGCCACTCCCGGTGCCGGCACTCTGGTTATACCCAACACTTCTTGCTTCGGCCAAACCGCGTGCTGCTTATTACTGCGGTAAGTATCAAACAAAGCGAAAGAACCCCATTCAGCAGAACGTTGTGCCACAAAAGTACCCACACCTTGTTGCCGGTATAAAACACCTGCCGTCACCAAGTCTTCTAAGCCTCTGCGCACTGTACCCTGACTCACACCAAGTATATCAGCCAAAGCAAACTCTGAAGGCAGCATATAAGTAGGCTTATAATCCCCACATGCAATTTTTTCCAAAACAAATGCCGCCACTTTTCGGTAAAGTGGCTCAGTTGCGGCATGTGGCACTCGGCTTTTCATGCTGTGCATTGTACACACGGTTTCATAATAAAAAAACCAGTCTTATATAAGACTGGTTTTTTTATTGGCTTGCTTTTAATAAAAGCCTATGGTTTTCATCCCATTTTTCTACAAACAAAAATCAAATCACCTATTTGGTTTTTCAGGCAATCTTTCCGACCTCTCGTCAGAATATTTTATCTCAAGCCAATTAAAAATAAACGATTAAAATATTAAAAGAACCAATCGGCAGCGCTGTCGATTGGCTCTTTTGACCATAACAAATATTGTCTGAATTTAAGCAGCCGAAGCCTTTTTCAAAATCACATACAATTCGTCTTTCAAACGAAGTTTTTTAATTTTCAACTCTTCGATTTCGTCCAAACCGCTGGTAACAGGATTATTTTCCAAGCCAGTGATTTTATCGTCCAACTCATTATGCTCGTCAAATAAACGTGAAAAATGTGCATTGGATTGTTTTAATTCAGAAATCAAATCACGGTATTCAGGGAACATTCAGTTTTCCTCTCATCATAAAAATATAAAATTATCGAAGCGTTTTCACGCTTGTTACCTCTGTCTTCATTATAACAAAGTCGACTGTTTGTGCCAGCCTTTTTCCGGGCAAAAGCCACAAATTGCAGCCAATCAGCCCGATAACCAGCCGTTGCCAATCGCATCTGCGCTGATTACAATCACACTTACTTTCCCTACGGAGCCCACCAATGAATGACACTATCAATACCTTAAAAAACCACCGTACCTACCGTCATTTTAAAAGCGGCCAGCCATTGCCTGCCGAACACCTGCAAGCCATTATAGATTGTGCACGGCAAGCATCTTCGTGGATGAACGGCCAGCATTTCAGCATTATCAACATTACTGATCCTGATTTACGCGCCAAGATTTGCGCCCTGCAGCCCAACAATCCGCAACTGGCCACCTGCAGCACTTTACTGATTTTTGTGGCCGACCTGCATCGCGCCAAGCTGGCCTCCGAAGCCTATCAGGGTGCATTCAGCGCCGCCGGCGACCCGGACTCGCTGATCAGCGCCGTTACCGACACTGCCCTGGCAGCAGAAAACACCGCCATAGCTGCGGAAAGTCTGGGTTACGGCATCTGCTTTGTCGGCGGCATCCGCTTGATCGCACCGCACATCGTCGAACTATTGGCACTGCCCAAACACACCTTCCCTCTGTTCGGCCTGTGTATCGGCATACCCGATACCGAAATGCAGCTTAAGCCCAAGCTACCTGAAAACGCCATATACAGCGAAAACCGCTACCCTGCCGCTGCCACACAAATACAAGCCCTTGCCGACTATGAAAGCACCATGACAGCCTTTGCCGAAGCACGGGAAAAATTACCGTTCCGCGAAAAATTTGCTCGTTATTACAGCAATACCTACGCACCAGACAACCTACCGTTGCTGCACCAACAAGGCTTTTTAACCCTGAAATTCTAACAACCGCCACCCGTGCCCTGAACCACAAACATGAAGAAAATCTTCATGGCGGCGTCAATGTTTTCATGCGCACCCGCATCTGATTTGCGCTACAATGCACCTGCTTACAATTTATACTTTCAGGCTACCTGAAACGCTTGTTTCACCCCCTTTATATTTATATTCAAGGAACCGGATATGTTCTCAAAAAGCGTTACCATCGCCCAATTCGACCCCGAACTGGCCGCCGCCATCGCCGATGAAGTGCAGCGTCAACAAGACCACGTTGAACTGATTGCTTCTGAAAACTACGTGAGCTGTGCCGTTATGGAAGCACAAGGCACGCAACTGACCAACAAATACGCCGAAGGCTATCCGGGCAAACGCTACTACGGCGGTTGCGAACACGTTGATGTGGCCGAACAACTGGCCATCGACCGCGTGAAAGAGCTGTTTGGCGCAGCCTATGCCAACGTGCAGCCGCATTCAGGCTCGCAAGCCAATCAGGCCGTATATGCCAGCGTATTGAAACCGGGCGACACCATTCTGGGCATGAGCCTCGCCCATGGCGGCCACCTTACCCACGGCGCCTCAGTCAACATTTCCGGTAAACTCTACAACGCCATCACCTACGGCCTAGACGAAAACGAAGTATTGGATTACGCCGAAGTAGAACGCCTCGCCGTTGAACACCAACCGAAAATGATCGTGGCCGGCGCCTCCGCTTACGCATTGGAAATCGATTGGGCAAAATTCCGCGAAATCGCTGATAAAGTAGGCGCATATCTCTTTGTAGACATGGCGCACTACGCCGGTTTGGTAGCAGGCGGCGAATATCCCAACCCCGTACCGTTTGCCGATTTCACCACCACCACCACCCACAAAACTCTACGCGGCCCGCGTGGCGGCGTGATTCTGTGTCGTGACAACACCCACGAAAAAGCCCTCAATTCTGCCATTTTCCCAAGCCTGCAAGGCGGCCCTCTGATGCACGTGATTGCCGCCAAAGCCGTGGCCTTTAAAGAAGCACTGCTGCCCGAGTTCAAAGATTATGCCAAGCAAGTGAAAGTCAACGCCAAAGCAATGGCTGAAGAGCTGACCAAACGCGGCCTGCGCATCATTTCCGGCCGCACCGAAAGCCACGTTTTCCTGGTTGACCTGCAAACCAAGAAAATTACCGGCAAAGCCGCCGAAGAAGCCCTAGGCAAAGCACACATCACCGTGAATAAAAACGCGATTCCGAACGACCCAGAAAAACCGTTCGTTACCTCCGGCATCCGCATCGGCACCGCCGCCATGACCACTCGCGGCTTCAGCGAAGCCGACGCGCGCGAACTGGCCAATCTGGTTGCCGACGTATTGGAAAACCCGGAAGACCAGGCCACGTTGGAGCGTGTTGCCAAAGCCACGACCGCCCTATGCGATAAAAATCCAGTTTACGGCGCTTGAGTTTAAAAACGCTAAAGGCTACCTGAAATTCAGGTAGCCTTTTTTAATATTCAGGCAAACAAAACAGCATTATTTCCAGCACTTCAAACCAACTGAAAATACAAAACAGCCCGCCCTTTAATTGGTGATCCGAATATTTCACGCAAAAGGCTACCTGAAAGCAGAATCAGTTTTTCAGGTAGCCTTGCCAAATAAATAAACAAAAACGTGTATTCATCTGCTAAAAATACCTGCTGCTTATTGTTAAACCGATAAATTAAAAAATATTTAATTGCCACCACCAGCTTTTTGCCTATTTTTGTAACCAATTCGCCTTGTAGGTTGCCTATCGCCATAATTTACATTTTCAATACTTGCAATGATAGTGAATTTCATTTAGTATTCACTCAAGAATAAAACTAACTATCAATAGCAACACGGAGCAAATCATGTTCGTATGTCTTTGCAATGCCATTACCGACCGCCAAATTAAAGAAACCGTTGCCGCCGGTGCCAACAGCCTCACTGATCTGCAAGCGCAGCTCGGCGTAGCCACCTGTTGCGGCTGTTGTGCCGATCTCGCCTCCTCTTATTTAAACGTTGCCGCCGAAACGCAGGTAAATGTAAACAGCAGCATTAACGTGCAGTATTAATCTACTGCACGTACCGCTTGTTCTACCGTTGTATTCCTCATCTTCAGGCACAGTTTGCACTGCATTCTGTGCTTTTCTTTTACCTGCTGATTCGTGCTATATTTTCACCTGAATCGTTGGCTGCTTTCAGGTAGCCTTGCCTCCATACCCGCATAAAGGAATTTTTATGGACATGATCAAAACCCGCGCCGCCGTTGCCTGGGCACCCAACCAACCACTGAAAATCGAAGAGCTTGATTTAATGCCGCCTCAGGCGCATGAAGTGCTGGTGCGCATCGTTGCCACCGGCGTGTGCCATACCGATGCCTACACCTTAAGCGGGCAAGACTCTGAAGGTGTGTTCCCTTGCGTACTCGGCCACGAAGGCGCTGGCATTGTTGAAGCCATTGGCGCAGACGTCACCGACTTTGCTGTGGGCGACCATGTGATTCCACTCTACACCGCCGAATGCGGCAAGTGCAAATTCTGCTTGTCGGGCAAAACCAACCTTTGCTCGTCGGTGCGCGCCACGCAAGGCAAAGGTCTGATGCCCGACGGTACGGTGCGTTTCTTTAAAGACGGCCAGCCGATTTACCACTATATGGGCACGTCTACTTTCTCAGAATACACTGTGGTGGCCGATGTATCGCTGGCAAAAATCCAGCTGGAAGCACCGCTTGAAGAAGTGTGTCTGCTCGGCTGCGGCGTTACCACCGGCATGGGCGCGGTGATGAACACCGCCAAAGTGAAACGTGGCGAAACCGTGGCGATTTTCGGCTTGGGCGGCATCGGCCTGGCAGCAGTTATCGGTGCACGCATGAGCGGCGCTTCACGCATCATCGGCATTGATTTGAACCCCTCAAAATTTGCTTTGGCCGAGAAACTCGGCGCCACCGAGTGCATCAACCCGCAAGACTTCGACAAGCCGATTCAAGACGTGATTATTGAAATGACCGACGGCGGCGTCGACTTTTCGTTCGAGTGCATCGGCAATGTCGAGGTAATGCGCGCCGCGCTCGAATGTTGCCACAAAGGCTGGGGCGAGAGCGTGATTATCGGCGTGGCGCCTGCCGGTGCGGAAATCAAAACCCGTCCGTTCCAATTGGTAACCGGCCGCGTCTGGCGCGGCTCGGCCTTTGGCGGCGTGAAAGGCCGCAGCGAACTGCCCGGTATTATCGAACAATACATGAAAGGCGAATTTGCCTTGAGCGACTTCATTACCCACACCATGCCGCTGGAAAACATTAATGAAGCCTTTGATTTGATGCACGAAGGCAAATCCATCCGCACGGTGATTCATTATTAAAAACAAGGCTACCTGAAACTTTTCAGGTAGCCTTTTCTCACTTAAAATCATAACCCTTCTTCAAGCAGCCGAGCCGCCTGAAACAATGTTTTCAGGCGGCTCGGTTTGATTCATATGCCTGTGCCGGATTCCCGCCACACACCTTATCTGTACAATAATGTTTAGGCACAATCAAACACAAAATCGTCAGATTTCGCTCAGGCTTCTTCCGCAACCGCCGGATTCAACAACAATACTGCCGCCACATAATCCAACAGCAAGCCGATAGGCAGAGTCGGCGGTGTGCCAGCCATATGACGGCAGACATTGAAAATACTCCGGCGGTCAAACGCCGATAACTGCTGCAAACGTTTCAAGGCTACCTGAAACATATCTGCATCCACCGGCTGCATATCGCTGTTTTGCGGCAAACCGGCAGCGCTTAACGCACTTGTCCAAGCCGGTAAGGGTGCCCCGCTTTGGCGGTAAAAAAATGCCAACACCTGTGCACATTCGGTTTGAAGCGTATTGCAATGTTCGTTGCCGTATACCGGCACCGCTCCGCCCAAGCAGTATTGGAGCAACCAACGGGCATATTCCGTGCTCTCCGTTACTGCCTGCCACGCAGCCACGGCATCCAACAACGCCTTGCGCTCTTGATCGCTCAAGCCCGCAACCTGAAGCAATAAGGCTGCAAACACATGCCCTAATTCACTGGCATCCATATTGACAGCCAGCAGCGCATGGTTGGTGGCCGGATGGTTTTCAGGTAGCCTTCCGCCCGCCAGCAACCACCACACAGCCAACAGATTTTCTACATTTTCGCCACCACACAACGCATCTTCCCACAGCGGTTTGTTGCGGAATAAAGCGCGCTGCTGCGCTTCAAAATCAGGGTTCACATTCAACAACCATAAACGCACAGGCTCCCGCTGCTGCTCTATTGTTTGTTGTCGGAATTCATGTTCCAACAATGCCCATTTATCGGGTACTGCCGCTTCTGCCGAGCCGCCAAACGCTGCTGTGCTATTGCCTAAATTCACCCTGCCATGTTTGGCAGCGCGACGCATACGCGGCGCATACATACGCGCTTTGCCCGGGTTTACCCGCTCAATACGCGACAACAAGGGCGGATGCGTGGCCGCCAGTTTGTCAAAAATACTGTGGTCGTGAATGCTGTCAAACATAAAATGCGCATATTCCGCCGCATGGAAAGACTGCAAACGGTGTACCGGCGCCACAGCGATTTTGTAAAGCGCACTAGCAATGCCTTCATTATCGCGCGTAAACTGTACGGCTGAAGCATCGGCCAGATACTCGCGCTGCCGGCTCACAGCGGCCTGTATCCAACCGGCAAACAGCGAGCCGATAAAGCCGATTACCAACAAGGCAATACCCAAACACACAAGCGGTAAAAACACCAACACGGCCAACGAGCCTTCTTGCTTCTCGCTCCTGCGGCGTGAAGAGCGCCGGGTTTCATTATCATCATTGCCCAAAATCAGCAAAAACCGCCCCGCTGTACTGATGGCCTGCAAACCGTAAAGCCAGCCGCTCAAGCGCATATTCATGCGCACGTCGCCGTTGAGAATATGGCTGAATTCATGCGCAATCACCGCCTGCAACTCGCTGCGGTCAAACGCTTCCAGCGCGCCTCGGGTAATGCCGATAACCGTATCGCGGCGGGTCATGCCGGCGGCGAAGGCATTGATAGACAAATCCGGCAAAATATAAATTTTGGGCACCGGCACGCCCGAAGACAGTGCCATTTCTTCTACAATATTCAGCAAGCGCCGCTCGTTAAATGTAGCCTGAGCCGGAATCAGCCGCTCACCGCCCAAAGCCTTCGCCACCACATAGCCACCCTGCCCCAGCTGTTTCAGACGCCCCAACACCATGCCCGTCACCAACAGTGCCACGCCTAATGTAGAATAAACATAATAAGCTGTTGGAATATCAAGGTAATCAAACCACATGCCGTGCAGCAAACCGTTCAAACTGATGGCAACACCGAAAGCAGTCAACGCAATGGTAACGGCGCTGGCCAGCATATACAGGCAAACCAGCCAAACCGTATGCCGGCGCGCCTGCGCCTGATGTTTTAAAAAAAACATATCACCCACCCATTGTCTACACGCTTATGAAATACTCACCCTCGGCGCACTCTGGATAACCGTTTCGTCTTCCATTCGCAATGGCACTGCATCTTTTTTATGGCCGAAGAAATCGGCCAGCAGGCTGGCAGGAAAGCTTTGGCGGCTGATGTTGTAATTCATCACCGCATCGTTATAAGCCTGACGGGCAAAGCCAACGCGGTTTTCCGTGCTTTCCAAAGCCTCGGTAAGGTTGGCCACCGCCAAATCGGCCTTCAGTTCGGGATAGGCTTCCATCACCACATTCAGGCTTCTCAGCGCACCGGTGAGCGCCATTTCGTGTTGCGATAAATTGGCCAAAGCCATGCTGTTTGGATTTATACCCGCAGCATCCAAGCTTTTTTGCGCCGCCGCCCGCGCTTCCGTTACCGCCCTCAGCGTTTCGTTTTCGTGCGTTAAATAAGCTTTGGCCGTTTCCACCAAGTTTGGCACCAGATCATGACGCCGTTGCAGCTGCACCTGAATCTGAGCAAAAGCATTCAGGTAGCCGTTTTTACCCGCCACCAGCGTGTTGTAGATTTTGATGGGCAAAACAACAAAAACGCCGATTAAAATCAATAAAATCACCCAAACCATTATCCCCTCCCGCAATGTTGTTAAAACTGTTTAAGTATAAATGAGGCAAAGTGATAATCAAACAAAAATTTGCCTGCTGCCAAGCTTTATCCGCCGGTTTACCGCCAGTATTTTCTACTTTGCAGCCATGCCTGCATAATAGGCAATCCAACACATTCCACATGCTCTCCCGTTTTTCACTCATGTTTTCAGGTAGCCTTTGCACTGAAGATTGGCTGTTTTCCGCACACCATCCGTTTCGGATCAATACTTTTGTTTTACACATTCATTAATACTACAAAAGGCTACCTGAAGAATATTTTTCAGGTAGCCTCACAAGATGGCGGCGATATTTTGCCCGTTACCCACATTCCAACCCTTAATGCGCAAGCCGGCCAGCAGTCGCCAATCAGGCCACTTCAAATTGTGCCGACACCAGACCGGCCAAATCCAGCGCCAGCTTGTCGCCGCTGTGCAGCTGCCCCACACCGGCGGGCGTACCGGTAAAAATCACATCGCCTGCGCGCAGGCCGTAGCTTTCGACCAACTCGGCCAAAATGGCCGCCAGCGGGTAAATCATGTGCGAAGTATGGCCGTGTTGACGCAATTGGCCGTTTATTTTTAGCGTAAACTCCGTATCTTGCGGCTGTGCCAGCTTGCCCGAACCCACAAAATCCGACACACAGGCCGCGCCACGGAAACCTTTGGCTTTCGTCCACGGCAACCCTTTTTCTTTCAGGTAGCCTTGCACGTCGCGCGCGGTTAAGTCTAAACCGATGCCGTAACCGGCAATGATATTGGGCAGCTGTTCCTGATTCAGGCCGTCTGAATCCTGGCCGATAAGCAGCACCATTTCACACTCGTAATGCACAGATTGGCTGTAAGCGGGCAATTTAACCGTGCTGCCTGCCGGCAGTATGCTGTTGTTTGGCTTCATAAACACCACCGGTTCGGCAGGCGTTTCGTTTTTCAGCTCAGCAATGTGGTCAACATAATTGCGGCCGATGCAGAAAATATTGTTCACGCGCACAAGCTGGTTTTCTAAGCTTACCGTTGTCATGTGTCTTTTCCTCTTTAGGTTCTGAATAAATTAAAGGCTACCTGAAAAATATTCAGGCAGCCTTGTTTGTGCTCAACTGTTTAATGTAGATTCTATTTTTGCCACTATCGCGTCCAGCGGCACACTCTCATTTTCCGGTGCGGTGCGGGCGCGGTATTCCACCTGCCCTTCTTTCAGCGCACGATCGCCGATCACGATGCGGTGCGGAATGCCGAGCAGCTCAGAATCATTAAGCAGCACGCCGGCGCGCTCGTCGCGGTCGTCAAGCAGCACATCCACGCCTTTGGCCTGTAATTCAGCGTAGAGGCGGTCGGCGGCTTCGCGCACACTGTCTGATTTTTTGTAGTTCATCGGCACAATCACCACGGCGAAAGGTGCCATTGCATCCGTCCAGATAATGCCGTTTTCATCGTTGTTTTGCTCAATGGCAGCGGCAACGATGCGGGTGATGCCAATGCCGTAGCAGCCCATTTCCATGATTTGCGCTTTGCCGTTGTTGTCGAGAAACGAGGCGTTCATGGCTTGCGAATATTTGCTGCGCAATTGGAACACATGGCCAACTTCAATGCCGCGTGCGAGTTTCAGGTAGCCTTGTCCGCACGGGCTGGGGTCGCCTTCAAGCACATTGCGCAAATCCACAAATTCCGGCTCGGCAGCGTCGCGGCCAAAATTGAAGCCGGTATAGTGGTAGTCGTCTTCGTTGGCGCCTATTACCCAATCGGCACTTTTTTCGGTGGCAAAATCGGCATACACTTTGCCGGCAAAACCCACCGGGCCGAGCGAGCCTCCGTTGGCACCAAACTGTGCCTGAATCAGCGCAGGCGCGGCCATGGTGAGCGGGGTTTTGACGCCGGCCAGTTTTTCGGCCTTGATGGCGTTGAATTCATGATCGCCGCGCAACAGCAGCAACACAATCTCGCCTTCTTCTTCGCCTTCCACCACAATGGATTTCAGCGTTTGCTCAACCGGAATATTCAAAAACTCCACCAAGGCGGCAATGGTTTTCACATTCGGCGTGCTCACTTTGTTTAGCGTGGCAACGGCGGCGGCGCGTTCTCCGGCCAACGGCAAGGTGGTGGCCAGCTCAACGTTGGCGGCAAAATCGGACGCGTCGCTATAAGCAATCACATCTTCGCCGCTATCGGCCAACACCTGAAACTCATGCGAACCGGTGCCGCCAATGCTGCCGGTATCGGCGGCCACAGGGCGGTAGTTCAGGCCGAGGCGGTCGAAGATGCGGCAATAAGCATCATACATGGGCTGATAACCGTCCCGCACCAGCGATTCGTAATCGGCATGAAAAGTATAAGCGTCTTTCATCACAAATTCGCGCGCGCGCATCACGCCGAAACGCGGGCGCACTTCGTCGCGAAATTTGGTCTGGATGTGGTAAAAACTCAACGGCAGCTGTTTGTAGCTGGTCACTTCTTTACGCACGATATCGGTAATCACCTCTTCGCAAGTAGGGCCCATGCAAAAATCGCGTTCGTGACGGTCTTTAATGCGCAGCAATTCTTTACCGTAGAATTCCCAACGGCCGCTTTCCTGCCACAGTTCTGCCGGCTGGATAACGGGCATCAACAGTTCCACCGAGCCGGCCTTGTTCATTTCTTCGCGCACAATCGCTTCCACTTTGCGCAACACACGCAATCCCATCGGCATCCAGGTATAAAGGCCGGAGGCAATGCCCTTCACCAAACCGGCGCGCAGCATCAATTGGTGGCTGGGCAAAGTGGCTTCTGCGGGGGCTTCTTTTAAGGTAGAAATAAAAAATTGGCTGGCTTTCATGGCGTGGCTTCAATAAAGAGTCAAAAAGATTCGGCATTGTAGCAAATATTGGCAGGCGTGGACATTAACGCCGCAATAGCGCGCAGCAGGACAAACACCACCGAGCGCAACAGCTTTGCCTGCCCGGCGCCGCTCTTGCGAGCCACAGCGGGCTTCGCCGCCCTGCCGGCGTGTTGTTCTGCCGTGGCTAGTGCAGATTATTGCCCTGTCAACCAAATTTCATGCACATATCAAGCACAGCTTTGTTTTTGCAAGAAAAAACTTTTCAGGTAGCCTAATCGTTTGTTGTAAATATATAACCTATTGATTTTATTATATTTTAAATTGTTTATTTTTTAAGCAGCAAAACTTCCTCCTTGACAGCATAAGGCATTTTTTTACTTACCCAAAGTTTACTCACAGAGTTATCCACAATTTTTTTTTTTTTTTTTCCACCACAAAAAAGGCTACCTGAAAACGTTTCAGGTAGCCTTAATGTGTAAGAAAAGCTAGCGTTGTTTACAGTATTTGAAAGACAATACTGCATGAACATCCATAAAAACACCCGCCTTACCCCACATAACCGCCAAGCCATTTGGCGCGCTTATACACAAGATAAAATCAGCGTTACCTCGCTGG
>RRZU010741606.1_pt1 | contig 12745 bp, 7 predicted proteins | sample 2165561 | NCBI WGS metagenome assembly RRZU01 (sample SAMN10456909, study PRJNA506462) | wastewater metagenome | isolation source: wastewater sludge | place: USA: Moscow, Idaho
ATTATGAAATTAATGAAAATTGCCAAAATACTAGGCTTATGTTTATTGTCATGCATATTTTCGGCATGTCCGGAACAGAGCGAGAAATACATTACACTTGTTAATAAGTCAGAACGGGATATTGTTTACCAAGAATATAGAGACAGAAATCTTACAATTGCTGACACATTGTTTCTATGTTCAGTTGGAGCTGTTGGAGTTTTTAAGGGTTCGTCATCTCTTATAGAGAGCGTAGACGATACAGGCTGGAAAGCTGATTTCAATGTTGTTCCTTGTATGCAATTTCTGATTATGGATCGTGAAATCTATCGCAAATATATGTTTGAGCCTTGTGATACAATTCGCAAATATGTTCCTATTCTTCATCGTTATCTGGTTTCATTAGAAGATATGGAACAAGCAAATTGGACAATAGTTTATCCCCCTGAAGGTGAGAACTGAAACATTAAACTAATACATAAAATATGAAAAAACAAATCATTCTATTAGCAATCAGCATCTTGGGAGCATTCTCTCTTCATGCTCAGGAGATAAACGAGGGTCTGGTACAATCCAAACAGGAGGTTATCTCACAACCACATAAGGGCACGGACTGGAATAAACAACCTATCGGTTACGTTTTTGCAGGTGCAGGCATAGGATATATTCCATCGGTAGAAAAGGTTGAGGGACTGGCTGCTTCTAATTACGTTACGGGACTTGATTGGAGAGTAGGAATGTCTCGTTACTACAATCGTTGGGGATGGGGAGTACTTGTACAGCAATTTCGTTCCAAGCAATCAGTTGCTTTCTATGATGGTGTACGTGGTATGGTTATGGATGATATAGGGCGGCTATTGTATATTGCCCCCCAATTTACCGGTCGATGGATTTTAGGAGAGAAACTAACCATTTATGGCGCAATCGGTTGGGGGTGGTTGCGCTATAAAGAGACAGTGAAAGGAAGCGGATTGGGGGAACTCAGTGGTACAGCCAATGCTTTAGGTGGAAATTTCACAGTGGGTCTTGAATATCGTTTGAGTTCGGTAGTAGGTATGAGCGTAGATCTCGGTTTAATAGGAGGCGAAATTGGGAAACTAAAAGTTGACAATACTGGGCTGCAGGCAGCAATTGATGAGACATATACCGGCAAGATGGATGCCACCCGCCTATATGCAACGGTAGGGGCACATATTTATATCTGGAAGAAAAAGAGATAACGTCTTCTATCTGGATACCGGGTTGCTTTATTTGATGTTTAATCATGCCATGCAAAACATTTTCCTCAACTAAAAGGTTATTAATATGGTATGGTAACAAAGATACTATTTATTTATAATTTGTCATTATCTTTGTAGTCATATCATATTAATGATGTCATTGAGTTAGGAAGCTACACTTTTGAATTGATTAAGAATGAGTAATATTTTGAAAAAACTATTCTCCATATTGGGGAACGATGAAAGTAAACCGGACTTTCAGACTTGCTGTACCCCTATGGAGGTATTTGATAAACAGAAAGTAAAAGCCATTGTAAAACAGTGGCTTTTGTTCATTGCTGAATACGAAACCCTGCCTAATGACATCATTGCATTGAACTTCAACTTGTGGGAAGCTGTCGAAGAAAATGGGCAGAGCTGCTATACACTCGAACTGACAGGCTCTAAACAATATGACGCGGAAAATGATGACTGGGCTTGTGAAGAAGATTTCGATCCGAGAGAAAGGAACTGTGATGCTTTGCAACTTTCCAGCGAAATCCCGTGGGAGGAAGTACTGAACGGCCTGGTGGAAGTTCTGAGAGAGTTAAAGAAAGAACTGAAAGTAATAAGTCTTTTTCAAGTGAAACATATAACAGTTGGGTTTGCGGAAGGCGATCTGATAGTTATAAAATAGAAACCTTCCGCAATGTGCTGTAAACAGACCTGATTCTAAGGTCGTGCTACTTGAAGAATGAACTGGGCGTTTGCTTATATTGTTTCACAAAGCAACGGGTGAAGTACTTGGGGTCATTAAATCCCACCCGGTAGGCTATTTCTGATACAATGATGTTATTGGTGCTACTCTCTAATATTTTCTTGGCAATCTGTAGCCTGTATAATTGGATGAAACGTACCGGCGGAAGTCCGGTGAGTGATACGAATTTCTTATAAATCACTGTATAACTGATGTTCAGCCTTTCTGTCAGATCCTTTACACCGAATTGAGGATCAGCATAGTTCTTTTCCAGAATATTCATAACTTCGTTCATGAACTGCTGGTCGGGCTGTCCCACTTCCAGCAGGATAGGATTCAAGTCTTGTTCTACGAATTTCTTCTGACGCAAATCCCTGTTCTTCAAGATGGAGTCTATGTGGGCTAATAATACGGATTGTTCGAAAGGCTTGGTGATATATCCGTCTACTCCGTTTTCATAGCTTTCTATCCGGGCAGTCTCACTTGAATTTGCCGTGAGAAGCAGGAAAGGAATGTGACTTAAAAGCTTGTCCTCGCGCAGTCTTTTGCAGAAGTCGGAACCATCGCATACGGGCATCATTAGATCGGATACAATAAAATCGGGCACGATATTCTGGGCTGTCTTATAGCCTTGCTCACCGTTGTTTGCTTCAGCGATATTGTATTTTTCTTTCAGCATATTCTTGATATAATGACGCATATCGGGATTGTCTTCTACCAATAACAAAGTCGGCTTGCTCCTGTCTATAGGAATGAACGGCTCGATTTTGTCTTCAACGGGTACGGGCTCTTTATATTCCTCATGAATTTCATTCTCCGCTGCGTCCGCCAGCGTAATGGGGAAATATAATCTGAAAGATACACCTTCTTTTTCCGAACTCTTGACTTTAATCGTTCCGTCTAATAGGTTGATAAGCTCTTTTACGATGTGAAGTCCGATGCCCGTACTGCTCTGTCCGTAGTTTGTATATTTGTTCTGTTCGGGTATCCGGTAGAAACGGTTGAATATTTTGTCTATTTCGTCAGGAGCTATTATGCTGCCACTGTTGGTGACGGAGATAAACTGCATGAGTTTGTTCGATTTGTCGATGAATTGGTTGGCATGCAATGTGATTTTTCCTTTATCGGGAGTATGCTTGATGGCGTTGGATAATAGATTGAACAGTATCTTATGCAGGTTTTCCTTATCAGAATAGATATGGTCACTCTTCAGGCGGTATATCTTTTCAAAGCTGATGTTTCGTTCTTTCATCAGGTTGGAAAAGTCGGTTATTGTTGTGTTCAGGAACTTGCTGAAGTTGAATTGAGAGTAATTGAGCGTTAAGTTCTGGGTATCGATCTTGCGCAAGTCAATCAGTTGGTTGACCAGTGAAAGCAGGTATTGAGCGTTCCGGTTGATAATCTGTAAGTCCTCTTTTTCTTTGGGATCGGTAGTTTGCCTGACAAGCTGGCTTGCCGGTCCTTGTATCAGGGTCAGGGGTGTCTTAAACTCATGTGCGAGGTTGGTGAAATAGGATAGCTTCTCTTTGTTGATAGCCTCCATCTGCTCGGACATGCTTTCTATCTTTTCTTTCAGAAGTTTCTGGATATGTTGTTGCCTTGCATTATACCAATAGATGATATAAAGCAGAATGGACACTATCAATATAGCGATAAGTGAGTAGAACCATCCTGTTTTATAGAATGGGGGATGTACAATAATGCTGAGACAGGTGGCTTCGGTAGACCAGGTGTTGTCGTGGTTGGTGCATCGTATTTCCAGCGTATATTTTCCCGGCGGCAGATTGGTGTACTTGGCGTTTCTCTTTACCAATCCTGTGTTCCAGTGCTCCTCCAGTTCATGAATGCGATGGAAGTAGAACACCTTTTCCTGTTCGATATAATCCAGGCAGCTGAATGTGATTTCAAAGGAATTCTGTGGTGGATATAAATGCAGTTCCTTGGTTGTTGAGATACTTACAGGCAGATTGTCGCTGTTCAGATAAGGTATCAGCTGGCTGCCGTTACAGACAACGCTGGTGAGGGTTATCGTCCGTTGCTTTTGCTTGGGCAGGTTTACCAGTGGGCTGAATGTTACGAAACCATCGATAGTTCCCAGTAACATATTGTGATTGATGGTCTTACAGCCGGATCTTTTATAGAATTGGGGTACCAGCAACCCGTCTCCTTCATCGAACTTGAAGGCCCGTTTTGTATTGATATCGAAGAAGTAAATGCCTTTTAGGGTACTGATCCATAAGTTCCCGTTCTCATCGTCCAGAATGTTCGAGATGCTGGTGTCCGAAAGACCGCAGCGCACGGCATAGTTCTTGAAGGTATATTTTTCGTTGTTGCCGTTGTCTTCCAACAGGTAGATGCCATTTCCGAGGCTACCCAGATAAATCTCCCCCTTTTTAGTTTCGAATATACAAGTGATCTTTTCATTGATTTTGCTTTCGGGATCATCCAGTTTGTGCTGATAGTATATACATTCGTAGGTATTTCTGGAATTTTCCAGATCGATGACATACACGCCGTTTCCGCCAATCCATAATCTTGACTGTGAGTCGATGAAGATTGTATTCATGTTATGAACGGGTTCTTTGGACTGTGTGTAGAACTTTAGCCGGTTGATGGCTCCCGTAGAGAAATCGAGTGTATTGATATGGCTGCCGCTGCATATCCACAGTGCATTCCGGGCAGAGTCCAGGGCTATGTCATGGATGTCATCGGAGGTCAGGGAGGAATTCAAACTGTTGTAATGTTCGAATACGGGATGTGACAGATTGTTTTTATCCAGTTTATCCAGCCCTCCGCCTATTGTTGATATCCAGTAATTGCCATGCAGGTCCTGAATGATATCCGAGATGTTGTTGTGAGCCAGTGAGTGCGGATCTCCCGGGTTGTGTTTGAAGAGCGAAAAGGAGTCAGCACCTTTCCTCTTAATGGCAAGTCCGCCATCTACAATTCCTGCCAGGATGTTTCCCTCTTTGTCTTCGAGCACCGTGCTGATGATGTTGGGCACTCCTTTCTCATACCCTTGCAGTGAATAATTGAAAGTTATGCGTTGCGGAGCCATGATATTAATTCCGCCGAAGTCGGTCCCTACCCAGATATTATCATTCTTATCAACAAATATCCGGTTGACGATATTATCATTCAGGGACCGGGCTTGTATACCTCTGCTGAAAGTAACGAATTGGTCATTCCGCTGGTATATGTTCACTCCGTTTCTGGTTCCGATAATGATGTCGCCTGATGAATTTTTATCAATATCTGTGATGAAGTTGGAGGAAATGCTGTGAGGATTATTGGGATTATGCTGATAGAGTATGCAGAACTGATTCTGGGTGTTATAGCAGTATAAGCCACTTTGGGTACCGATCCACAGATAGTCACCATACGAAAACAGGCGGTTGAAGATTAATTGTGAAATATCTAAGTTTGTAACTACGGGGATATTGCTGTAATCCTGTTTGCCCGAAGGAGTGAAATGCAATAAACACTTGTCGCCTCCCGCCCAGATATCACTACCGTGTTTTACGATGGTTTTGATATCCACATCTTTCTTCAATATCCGGATATCTTTTATCTGCCTTTCTTCGTTCAGAATGATGTAGGCCAGTCCGTCACTTTTGCCTACCCAGAGATTATTGAAATCGTCGACAAGCAGGGCCTGAACGGGAGAGTAAAGCACATTATTGTTCTTACCGGAGTATTCCTTATAGAAGTTGAGGTTTTCGTGAAGGAGATCAATGCTCATGATGCCGGCTTCGGAAGCTACCCACAAATAGTTGTTGTCGTCTTCGTCAATGTCATTAATATAATTACTTTCAATAAACTGATACGGCTGCCTGGGAGCTGTGGAGTAGTGTTTCAGTTCGTAACCATCGTAACGGTCGAGCCCGTTGGAGGTTCCGAACCACATGAATGAGTTGTGATCTTTGTGTATGGTTCGGATAGAGTTGTCGCATAATCCGTTCCGGATAGTAAGATAAAGGTAATTGTATTGGTTTGGATTATTCTGAGCAAGTGCTAAACCCTGCCCCTGCAGGAAGCAGAGCAGGGTTGTGATTAGCGTTATTGTCTTCGTATACTTCATATCCGGCCCGGAGATTTAGTTATTGAAAACTGATCCAGTCGATTTCAACTTTACCGTTTCCTTTTAGAGACACGTATAAATCGTGGATACCGGTCTGAGCGGAACGAACCGAGGATTCAATATTCGTCCATTTATCGGTTTTGGGAACTTTTATTTCCGAGATAACCGGACCGTTTGTTCCGTTTATACGTATTTGCAGTGTTCCTCCGTTGTCCGAGGTTACTCTTGCTTTCACTTTCCGGGGAGTACTATCTCCGAAGTTCACCCGGTTGTACTGCACCCATGCACCGTTTTTGCTCAATAAAGTTTTCCAGCCTTCGAATTTGTTTGCCTGGTTCAGGTAATCGATGGCCGCTCCCTGATTGCTTAACCGGCTGTAGCGATCCAGTTGAATTTCTTTCCGGGCATCTGTTATGCCCACTCCGCGCAGGGTGGGGATTACTTTTTGGATAGTGCCGTCCGGGTTGAAGAATAAGGAATCGACTCGTGCCGATCTGTTTTTATCGAATTCGGGGGAGTAATCGTTGTGGTGATAGAACAGGTACCACTGGTCTTTGTATTCCACCAATGAGTGGTGATTGGTCCAGCAATCGGTTGGTGATTCATCCATAATGATACCCTTGAACTCAAAGGGACCCATGGGATTGTCTCCCATCGCATAAGCCAGAACTTCCGTTTTTTCCTTTACCCAGGGGAATGTGAAGTAATATTTTCCGTTGCGTTCAAAGGCGAAAGGTCCTTCTTTGAATCCTTCGGGTAATCCTTGAATTTGCATGGGTTCTGAGGCGAGTTCAAGCATATTGTCTTTCAGTTTTGCTACTGACATTCCGCGGCCTGACCAGTATATGTAGGCTTGCCCGTCTTTATCAATGAGCACGCAAGGGTCGATGCCGTTGACTCCTTCAATGGGAGTGGCCTGCGGGGTGAAAGGGCCGTAAGGCTTGTCGGCTATGGCAACTCCGATGCTGAAACCGCGTTTGCCTTCGCCTTTAGGGGTAGATGGGAAGTAGAAATAATATTTCCCATTCTTGTATACACATTCGGGGGCCCACATGGAATAGGAGTCAGGAGCCACCCAAGGTACATTTTCCTGGCTTAGGATCACTCCGTGGTCTGTCCAGTCTACCAGATTGTCTGACGAGAAAACATGGTAATCTGCCATACAGAACCATTCTTTCAGACGCTCGATGGGGCTCGGAATGTCATGTGAAGGATAGACATACATCTTGCCTTCAAAAACTTTGGCGGTGGGATCGGCAGTGAACTGATCCGTAATAATGGGGTTCTGAGCTTTTAATGTACCTATTATTACCAGAAATGCGGATAATAAAAATAGTCTTTTGTTTTTCATAAGTTGACTGTTTTTAATGTGTACGGGCTTTCTATTTCTTCATCCGGACACAAAGATAAAATAAAAATAATAGGAAGCCCCGAAATAGGGCGACTTCCTTTTATTGTAAAGTGACTTTGACAGATTGCAGGTCCCGGGCTGCGGAACTTGTTCCGTAGAATAACTCGTACTCACCCGGTGCCACACGCATGGTATTTGTAGAAGGATCGAAACATTCGAATGATTCGGATGGCAACTCTATCTTGACATCCTGTTGGGCTCCTGTTGCGAGTTCTACACGTGCATAGGCTTTCAGGGACTTTAATGGTCCGTCAGCATCATCTGTTTTGCGTATGTAAACCTGTACGACTTCAGTTCCGGAGCGCTTGCCTGTGTTGGAGACCGGTACAGTCAAGGTCAGCGACTCATCTGTACGGAGTTGGGTTTTGTTGCAACTGGCTGTACCTACGGCGAAATCCGTGTAACTTAATCCGAATCCAAATGGGAACAGAGGGTCGGACATATATCGGTATGTACGTCCTTTCATGGAGTAATCCTCATAGTCGGGAAGTTGTTTCGTACTTTTGTAGAAAGTGACGGGCAGCTTGCCGGAGGGGTTATAATCACCAAACAGCACGTCGGCTACAGCATATCCACCCAGTTCTCCTCCATACCATGCCTGGAGAATAGCGTCGCAACTTTCCGTTTCGGGCAGCAATGCCATAGACGATCCGGAACAGTTGACAAATACTACTTGTTTTCCGGCATCTTTCAGAGCTTTCAGGAAGTTTCGCTGTACAGCGGGTAATTCTATATCCGTACGGTCACCCCCTTTGAAACCGGGAATATTCACGGGCATTTCTTCTCCTTCCAGTTGTGGCGAAATGCCACCTACGAAGACCACTACATCTATGCCTTTAAGTTTCGAAATGCTTTCACTGTAATTGATCGGGAATTCTTTGCCGAGGTTGAACTTCAGGTTTGCAGCCCAGTTTTCTACTTGTGCATAGAGTATTTCTATCTTATACTCTTTCCCTTTCTCCACTTGTAGCATGGTGCGGGTATCGGTGGTTCTCCAAGTGCGGTGTTTAGTCATCGACTTGCCGTTTACCAATAATTCAAAGTAACTGCAACCTTCGAGATTGAGGAGAATTTCGCCTGATTCCTTCGGGATTAATACGGTTTCGTATTTGGCTGAGAACTTTTCAAGATTCACTCCCGGGCCGAAAGTATGTAATCCGTATGTAGTCACGTTGATAGGCTGGGTGGTACGGAGTGAAGAGACAGGCTCTCCCTGGCGTTCTGGATTGTTCCAGAATGTAGCTTTTATGCCGGGTTTCCCATCTATGCTGCATTGGTCAAGATAGGATTCCAATGTTTGGTCATTCACCAGGTCACAGCCTTTCATGTAGACGATCTGATTCTTTTTCAGTTTACTTTTGAAGCCGTCCAAGATGGTAATGGTCTGATTCGGAGTTCCGTTGTAGTTGCCCCACAGCATAGGTTTGTCATCGGCGTTAGGACCGATAACTGCAATCTTGCGGATGGATTTACTTAAAGGCAATACATTGTTTTTGTTCTGTAAGAGTGTCATTGTCTGGCGTGACATATTCAGTGACAAATCTTTGTGAGCCTTACAGTTGACTACCGACATCGGTATTTTTGTCCAGTTCACTAATGACGGGTCGTCCATTTCTCCGAGTTCAAAGCGTCCTTCCATCAGGCGAAGCACATGTTTGTCCACTTCTTCTTCCGTTATCAATCCTTTGGATACGGCTTCCGGCAGTTTCTGATAAGCATATCCGTATCCACATTCCACATCTGTACCTGCCATGGTTCCTTTGACGGCTGCATGTACGGCATCGGAGGAACTTTTGTGGGAAGTCCAGAAGTCGGCAATGGCTCCACAATCGGAGACTACGAGATATTTGAATCCCCACTCATCACGGAGTATCTGTTGAAGCAGACGGGTGTTTCCACAACAAGGATCATCGTCCAGGCGCTGGTAGGCACACATCACTTCGCGTACATCGGCTTTTTGTACCAGTGCCTTGAACGCAGGCAGGTAAGTTTCCCACAAGTCGCGGGGACTGACGTTGTTCAGATTGGCGGTATGACGACTCCATTCCGGACCGCTGTGTACGGCATAATGTTTGGCACATGCAAGTAGTTTGCGATACTTCTCATTTTCAGGTCCCTGCAATCCTTTTACCACTGCAATACCCATTTGTGAAGTCAGGTAAGGATCTTCCCCGTAAGTTTCCTGACCACGTCCCCAACGGGGATCACGGAAGATGTTTACGTTGGGAGTCCAGACAGAGAGACTGTGGAAACGGACGTCTTCCAGTCCGTTGCGTACGCGTTCGTTGTGTTTGGCACGCATTTCATCGGAGACTGCATTGAAGATTTCGAATACCAGTTTGTCATTGAATGAAGCGGCCATTCCTACCGGTTCGGGGAAGACTGTTACATTTCCCTGATTGGCTACCCCGTGAAGGGCCTCACTCCACCAATTGAACTTCTTTATTCCCAGGCGTGGAATGGCTTCCGAATCATCACACATCAAGAGCGCTTTCTCTTCTAAAGTCAAGCGTTTCACTAAATCCTTCGCTCTTTCTGCCGGACTTAGTTCGGGATTCTGATACGGCAATGTTTGTCCCCACCCCGATAGGGAGAATAACAAACCACAGGTTACTAATACCTTTTTCATAATAATGTTGTTTTCATGGTATAAAATTATGTTTTTATTTCTTGGTTGCTAAGGATGATATTTCCCCAGTATTTTAATTTCGTCTCCTGAAATATCTACTTCGAACAGTGTGGGTCTTCGTGGACCCGGGTTCTCGGAGTCGAGGCTTTGGTGATGCAGGCACATCAGCAACTTTCCATCGAATGTACGGAATAACATACCATGCCCTGAATTATTAGGTATCAGAGGAGTATTGCACTGAATCCAGGGGCCGGCAAGTTTGCCCGACCCGGAATAAGCCACTCCCTGCGCACAACGGCTGTTGCTCCAACTGGACCACAACATTCCTAAACGCCCCGTGCCTGTCCGGAACAGGAACGGACCATCTGCCACATAACCTCCCAGCGCCATGCCGAAAGTGAGTTCACCTATCGATTTCATTTCTCTTGGCCATGGGGCATCGGATGCTCTGAAAAGGGTAGTAGCGGTCCCTATTGATTCTGACAGGTCCGGAGCAAGCTGGATGTAGTTGATCATTCCGTTTACGGTTTGCATCCATTCGTGGCAAAAGACCATATAAGGTACTCCGTCTTCTTCCCAGAAACTACCGTCGAGTGTAGACCAGTCTTCCGGCAGATAGTCCGTGCCGCTGATGGGGTGGTAGGGACCTGCTGCTTTGTCGGATGTAAGGATATGGGTGGCACGACGTTGCACATTGTATCTGTTGGGTACAGTGTCTACTATGATCTTGGGATTGGTAAAGGTGACGAAACAATAGTATTTACCTTTATATTTATGGAGCTCCGGGGCCCATATCCTTGGAGCGGTTCCAATCCAGGAAGTTGTATCCACAGTAATGTATTGATAGGGACCTGTCCACATCTTTAGATTCGTGCTTTTCCATAAACTGCCGCCACTTCCAACCAGATAATACATCTGTGTTTCTTCATCGGCCAGGATAAAGGGATCGCTTAACTGCAAAGAGTCAAAGGAAGTGGTGTCCATCTTATCTCCTTCCTTGCCGCCGATAAATGTATATTGCTTTACCGGTTCCGGGCTCTTAGTCTGGTTACAGGCCGCCAGACTAAGAACGAGCAGAGTTATTGTGAAGTGAAACAGTATCTTCATAGTTGCAAGTATTGTTAAAACTACATCTGTATTATCTGAAGCATCATTTGAATATTAAGCCTGCAAATTGATGCAATGAACGCCGCCAGGTGAGCCATTCGTGGGCTGTACCGGGAGACTCGTAATAGATATGGTTGATGTTTGCTTGAGTCAGTGCATCATGGAATTCCGTTACATTTTTAAAGCGTGCGGCTTCTTCGGTTCCCAAGCTGATATACAGTGTTTTCACTTTTTGATTGAAGGCTTCGGCGTCAGCAAAAACGCCGTTGTAGGCTGTATTCAGTTCATTGCTGTTCATCCTTCCTCCACCACTGAATCCACCGATATGGGCAAATTTATCTAAATGGGCCAGCCCGATGCTTACAGCCTGGAAACCTCCCATTGACAGGCCGGCTATGGCACGGTGTTCCCTGTCGGGCAAAGTACGGTAGTTTTTATCAATCATGGGTATCAGTTCATTGATAACCACCCGTTCAAAAGTATTGAAGTTGAACCTGCCTTTTTGTCCCGTTTCTTTTTCTTTGGGGTCTGTAGCATATCCTCTGTCCATGACTACCAGCATGGGAACGGCTTTTTGGCTGGCAATCAGGTTATCCAGAATGTTGTCTGCCTTTCCCTGGTTGGACCATCCGGTTTCGTCTTCTCCGCTACCATGTTGCAGATATAGTACGGGATACTTCTGAGTGTTGTTCTCGTCATAACCTGCCGGAGTATATACGAGGCACTTTCTCCATGCCTGAGTGATGTCGGAGTAGTACATCTGTGTGCGGATTTCACCGTGTGGAACGTGCTGAGGCAAATAGTAATCCACTCCTTCCTCCGGAATTTCAATGCCGCTTGACATCCGGCCGCATCCGTAGAACAATTCGCTGGAAGGATCGGCTACGGAACACCCGTCTATCTCCAGGAAATAATAGTGGAAACCGGGCACTTGGGGATCGGAGGTTACTTCCCAAATACCGTCTGCATTCTTGGTCATGGGATATTTCTTCATTAAGTCCAGTTTTACCGAGTCTGCATCGGGAGCATTTACCCTGACGGTTACTGATAAGTCCGGATTTACCACCGGATAACTGATACCGAGGATATTGGTCGATGCCGATACCGGGGCAGTTGCTTCTTTTTCTTTGGGTTTCTGTGCACATCCGGTAATCAGGGAAGCGATCAGCGTTGTATATAAGATGGATTTCAGTTTCATAGTCTGATTATTTAAAGATAAGAGGTGTAAATTGATAGAGACAGCGCCGCCAGGTGAGCCATTCGTGGGCTGTGCCGGGTGACTGATAGAATAGGCTGTTGATTCCCTTCTTACTTAGTGCTGCATGCAGAAGTTCGGCATTGGGACCTTCTTCTTCACCGATTCCCAGCCAGATGAACTTGAAATCTTTATTGAATGTGACGGGATCTTTGAAAGCGCCTTCGTAGAGTGCGTCTATATCCGTATTTTTGTCTATGGGCAATGCTCCGCTGAATGATCCGATGTAAGAGAATAAATCCCGGTGGTGCAAAGTGGTTTCCAGGGTTTGCTTGCCTCCCCATGACAGGCCTGCCATAGCACGGTTCTTTTTGTCCGTCAATGTGC
>RRZU010257345.1_pt1 | contig 12741 bp, 6 predicted proteins | sample 2165561 | NCBI WGS metagenome assembly RRZU01 (sample SAMN10456909, study PRJNA506462) | wastewater metagenome | isolation source: wastewater sludge | place: USA: Moscow, Idaho
AATACGAAAATATCACTTATTCACTGGATAATCTTGATAATTATATAAGTCGTGTACTGCAACTCGAAGCTGTAGCCTGCAAAGACTGGCTGACGAATAAAGTAGACCGCTCCGTAACAGGAAAAGTAGCACGACAGCAATGTCAGGGCCAGATTCAACTCCCCTTAAGTGATTGCGGCGTGGTTGCTCTCGATTACCAGGGGAAAGCAGGTATTGCCTGTGCTATGGGACATGCCCCTCAAGCTGGTCTTGCAGATCCTAAAGCCGGTAGTGTTCTCTCAGTAGCAGAAGCACTGACAAATATTGTATGGGCTCCTTTGGGACGCGACGGAATTAAGGACAAGCAACCTCTTGACTTTGTCAGCCTGTCAGCAAACTGGATGTGGCCTTGCCGCAGCCAAAAGGGGGAAGATGCCCGTCTTTATGAAGGTGTTCAGGCTTTAAGTGATTTCTGCTGTGCTATCAATGTAAACGTACCGACAGGCAAGGATTCCCTGTCACTGAGCCAGCAATATGCCAATGGCGAGAAAATCATTTCCCCGGGAACAGTTATTGTCAGTGCCGGAGGTGAGGTTGACGATGTCAAAAAGACCGTTAGCCCAGTCCTCGTCAATGACAGGAATTCGAGCCTTTATCATATTGACTTCAGTTTTGACGAACAACGTCTCGGCGGTTCTGCCTTTGCACAGAGTCTCAATAAAGTAGGCAGTGATGTTCCTACAGTAAAGAACCCTGAATATTTTGTAGATTGCTTCAATGCCGTTCAGGATATGATCCGTAAAGGATGGATCATGGCAGGTCACGATATTTCAGCCGGAGGTCTTATCACGACCTTGCTGGAAATGACTTTTGCCAACACCCAAGGTGGTATCAACATCAACCTGCATGACCTTTCCAGCGACGACATCGTGAAAATGCTTTTCGCGGAGAACCCAGGTGTCATCATTCAGGTGAGCGACAATCATAAAAGAGAGTTGAAAAAATATCTTGACGATTTAGGTGTCGGCTTTGCAAAAATAGGATATCCAACTCCACATAACCGCTTGATTACTGTAAAGAGGGAAGATTTCGTTCATGAATTCGACATTGAAAGTTTGCGCACAGACTGGTATAAAACATCTTATTTGCTGGATCGTGATCAAAGCATGAATGGTATGGCCAAAAAACGCTTTACTAATTATGTAAAACAACCGGTAGAAATGAAGTTCAATGAAAACTTCGAGGGAACACTCGCCAGCTATGGTCTCAATGCTAACCGCAGACAACCTTCAGGTATCAGAGCTGCTGTCATTCGAGAAAAAGGTACTAATGGTGAGCGTGAAATGGCTTACACTCTTTATCTCGCCGGTTTTGATGTAAAAGACGTTATGATGACGGACTTGATTAACGGCCGTGAAGACTTATCGGATGTGAATTTTATTGTATTCTGTGGTGGCTTCTCCAATTCTGATGTTCTTGGCAGTGCCAAGGGATGGGCCGGAGCTTTCCTTTATAATCCGAAAGCAAAGGAAACACTGGACAAATTCTATGCCCGTGCAGACACCTTGTCACTCGGAATCTGTAACGGCTGTCAGTTGATGATAGAACTCAATCTTATTAATCCTGAACATGAGCACCGCTCTCATCTCTGCCACAACAGCAGCAAAAAGTTTGAGAGTGCCTTCCTCGGGGTTGACATACCATCAAATAAAAGTATTCTTCTCGGTAGTCTTTCAGGCAGCAAGCTTGGTATATGGGTTGCTCACGGAGAGGGACGTTTTTATCTGCCGGAGCCGGAAGACCATTACAATATTGTAGCTAAATATAACTATGCCGAATATCCGGGAAACCCTAACGGAAGTGACTACAATGTAGCAGGCATTTGCTCTGCCGACGGTCGTCACCTTGCAATGATGCCGCATCCTGAACGTGCCATTTTTCCTTGGCAAAACGCGTGGTATCCAAGCAAACGCCATGACGAAGTTACCCCTTGGATCGAAGCTTTTGTCAATGCCCGCAAATGGATTGAGGAGCATACGGCTAAATAAGGAAAAATGACATCAGAAACAGAAAGTAAAAGTATATATTGGGAAGCTTTTAAAACTTTCTTTAAGATTGGCGCAGCCACCCTGGGAGGTGGCTACGCCATGATTTCTATTATAGAGGAAGAAGTCGTAGAAAAAAACAAATGGATAGGGAAAAAAGAATTTCTCGATTTAATTGCTATAGCCCAAAGTTGCCCGGGAGCTTTAGCAATTAACATCAGTGTCTTTATCGGCTACCAGCTAAGAAAGACTAAAGGGGCTATATGCACATGCATAGGAGCAAGTCTGCCTTCTTTTCTCATTATTCTTGCCATTGCGATGTTCTTCCATCAATTCCAGGATAATAAAATAATAGCAGCGATATTTGCCGGTATCCGCCCTGCTGTAGTTGCCTTAATTGCCATCCCGACATTTACCCTAGCTAAAAATACTCACATCAGTCTGGTTAACTGCTGGATACCTATTATAGGCGCCTTACTTATCTGGATCTTTGGCGTCAACCCGATATGGATTATCATTGCAGCTGGTATTGGTGGCTACCTCTATGGTAAATTCATTAAACCCACGGAGTCATGATTTTTCTTCAACTTTTCATTACGTTCTTCGAAATAGGTCTATTTGGATTTGGTGGTGGATATGCCATGATATCACTGATTCAAGCACAGGTAGTAACGCATTATCACTGGCTTTCAATAAGTGAATTTACTAATATCATAGCAGTCTCGCAGATGACGCCAGGGCCGATAGGCATTAACTCTGCAACTTATTGTGGCTATACCGCTGTAAGAGATGCCGGAGATGGTACTACTATGGGAATGGCAGGCAGTGCCATCTCAACCGTTGCACTGGTATTACCATCACTCATTCTGATGATTCTTATCAGTAAAATGTTTATGAAATATATGCATACTGTTGTCGTGGAAAATATTTTTTCAGGACTGAGACCTGCCATTGTAGGTTTAATAGCTGCCGCAACCTTATTGCTCATGAACAGTGAGAACTTCTCTTCACCATCCATAAATCCATGGACATTCTGGATCAGCATTTACCTGTTTATTGCTACTTTCCTTGGAGTCAAGACTTTTAAAATAAATCCTATACGTATGATCGTATATGTCGGGATAGCCGGGCTCCTGTTACTCTACTAACTAAGACGAAATCATATCTCCATATTTACAGGATAACCACAATAAATCTAGTGTTTTCCCCTAAGATCTATTCTTTTTCCAGCACAGGAAAACCATCTAACTGCCATTGAATTTTCCGCTGGATAAGCGTGCTAGCTCCCCCTTCACTAATATTATAGCCATGACAAATAAAAATGTCACCATCAACAAAATGATAAACAGCACAATGTCCGGCAGCCTCATATTTCTTTTTATCACCCTGGACGACAAGAGTACCACCACCATCAAGCATATTTTTACCTTCGGCATCAACATAGGGACCCATAATTTTTCTACTACGCCCCACAACTACTCTATAGGTACTTTGTATACCGCGACAACAATAATCCCAGCTCACGAAAAGATAATACCAGCCATTATGCTTAAAGACAAATGGTGCCTCAATAGCATTTCCACCAGCATATTTTGACGTCGGATTGACGATAACAGATGGAACATGAGCATAACAACGGGCAATGGTCCGTGGCTTAACATCTTTCCGTACATGCATCTTATGATTTAGCGGCACAAGTTGAATGCCATCCCAAAAACTCCCGAAAACGAGCCATGGTTGATCATTACCATCTATAACAAAATTTGGGTCGATGGCATTATAATGATCAGAGGGCTTACTTTCTATGATCATGCCTTTATCCTTCCATGCATTTTTCCAGAGCGTTTTAGCCTGAAGAAGACCAATGGCTGAGGAATTTACACCAAAAGAAGAGCAACTATATGCCATCCACCATTTTCCATGCCATCGGATAACATCAGGAGCCCAAATATGATTTTTGAAATCAGGTATACGGTGCGTCCATACTGGTATAGTGTGGAGTAAACCACCTCTGTGAATTGTCCAATGTCTACGATCCACAGAAGTCATTTCCGCAATATTCTGTCCCGTAGAATAGATATAATATATACCGTTTTCATAAGCCATTACAGGATCATGGACAAACGGAATAGTATCCTGAGAAGCAGCCTTTACAAAAGTCACGATAAATAACGCAGAGCAGATAGAAATAATTTTTTTCATAAACAAATCAATAATTGAGCCATTAAAGTTTCTCCTACTAGTCTTTTAAAATTAATTATTTTCGGAAACATGCTTACCCCAATAAGTCGTGGTACCCGCTGGACTATAACCAGCATAAACGATAGTAGCCTTGCGAGGTGATGCCTCCCAATCGACTTCACGTTTGAGATAGAGCTTCACAGTGCCAATGGTCAGCACATTACTTGTAGCATCAAAAGACCATCTAGAGCCTACACTCCAACCAGACTTAACCGTATGATCACTGCCAAGCACCATAGTTGTAGAAGCATCCTGCTTTTGATAGCTATAGACAAGATTAATATGCTGCCAGTTACCAACCAACTCACTTTCACTGATGGTCTTTTGTGGTACAGCACCATAGCGTTCTGGCAGAACGAGAGGCCATCCGTTGGATGTCCAGACAAGGGAGCGTATGCCACCCATCATCAGGGCGTTACTGGATATATTACCATTAAAGTCAGCTGGGAAGCGCTGCTGAGAGACATAGTACCAATTGCCTTTACCATCGTCAAAAATAGCACAATGGCTGATGCCTACCCAACCATGATCATTACCAAACTTATACGGATGGGTGACAATAGGATAAGCCTCTCCACCTTCACTGGTCACATTACGCCCCGTAATGTCGTAATAAGGACCATCAATGTTTTTCGAGCGCACTACACGAGTATTATAAGCCACAGATAGTTCATCATAGGCGAGAAACAGATAGTAGTATCCGTTATGGTATACTACTTCAGGAGCCTCGCTACCCTGCCAACGTTGTCCTGTCTTGCCGAGAAAACGATTGTAGACAGTCTTGCCATAGGCAGCCGCATTCTCGTCACCCCAAGGATTACCAAGTTCTTTGAGCGGCATACCTGTTGAAGGGTTTAGTTGTACGGCAGCAATGCCACTATGCCATGAGCCATAGATGAGCCAATTCTCGCCACTGTCAGTGATAATCAGCGATGGATCAATGGCGTTATATTTGAAATAACAGTTGTTCCAGTCGTTTGCACTTACATGAAAATTCAATTGTTTATCAGAGTAATTAGTGATGACGTACCCCTTGTCTTTCCATGAATCTATATCAGCAGGGTTGGATGTCTCCATCAGACCGATGAAGCAGCGTTCGCTCCATGTGCCATTTCCATCAATGGTACCGGGGATTGTAATGACATAGTACATACGATAAAGGTTACTACTAATACGACGCACACAAGGAGCCCAGAAACCAAACTGAGTCTGGTCATTAAAATTCGCCGTGCTGGAACCAAGTCCCATATTACTGCGTATCTCGTTGAGCTTGGTCTCTACCCACGACGGGATGCCATGCATCGTTGCTCCGAGAAATTCCCAGTTTACCAAATCTTTAGAGCGACGGCAAAAGAAGTGTCCATGACCTTCATGAACATTACCATAGCTGGCATCAGTCTGATACATATAATAATAGCCATCGTCAGCAAGTACCACAGTAGGGTCATGGACATTGGCTAAATTCCACTTCGCGCGATTGTTCCAGTCGGAAAAACCTACATAGTAATCTTCATAAGTCGGCACGGTGTATTCGCTATCAGGATTATTATTGCCCGTTCCACCATTGTTATTGTCAGGATTACTGCTTGAGCAAGCAGCAAACGAAAAGACACTCAGGAGTATCAGAGCTAAGAATGCATTTTTTTTCATTTAGAGTAATAGTAATATAAAATAATACCTAAGAGAAAAGCAGGGAAATCGCAAAAACAGTGACTCCCCTGTTCATATTATATTCATGAATCTCTTCAATGATGATATAACTTCTTAGCTGCGACCGTGCCAAACACTAGATGACAGTGGTCTACAGTAAAAGTAAAGTTAAGGTCGCTCGGTTTAATATTGCCCAGTCCAAGGTAGTATTGAGTGTAAGTGTTAGCATCAGTACCTTTCATCACAGCCTGCACATCAGCAGTACCGTTATTGCAGTTGGTCACGTAGACCGTCACCTTAGCACCGTTCATCGTAGCGAGCCAAGCAGCCCAGTCCCCCTGTGTACCGTTATGAATGCAAGCATCATAAAATTGCCCAGACCAACCGTAGTTGTCGGCGCGTACATCACCATAAACGCCACCATTACCACGAAGTTCAATTACGAAATTATCCCAGTTGTTCTTCAGATCGCTGTAGTTGGTAAAATTGACGGCACGAGTCTCACCAGCCGGCACGTTGATGAGATCGGTGAAAGCAGAAGCAAAGGCTGTCGTGTTATCCTCTGCACCCAGAATAGTCGGACTGGCAGTGACAGTTTCGGACTTAGACTCAGAAACACTTACGTTCACCTTCGCAGTCTTGCCATTGGGGGTCGTAATAGTCACAGTATGGCTACCAGCCAAAGCTGGCACTGCCGAAAACGACAGTTTAGAATTATTGATTACACTTGTTGTACCATTAGCATAGGTAGCCGTCACCTCTAAACCAGTCGGGTCAAAGGCCAAGGTGCGGCTGCTCAGGCTACTGGTAGCCGTGGTACTGAAGAAGTAATAGTTGGTGTGAGTAGGATTCTGCGTCACCTTGATAGAGCTGATCTTCGCCACGACATTGAACTTAGCACTGGCCACAATAGGCTTTGCAGCAACCTCACCTTTGAAGGTCTTATTGTAAATAACCACCAAATTTTTTTCACCCAAATCGTTCATGTCAGGAATGGCTGAGAAGTAGAGCTCGGAAGCCGGAACGGTCTTTTTCACACCTTCCTCATAAGTCACAACTGCCGATACGTTGGCCATAGCATTGTCGAGCGAAGTACCCTCGTCTACTTCACTTGGCACATTCTGCAATACCATGGAAACTGGTGCCTTATCCTTAGCTGATGTGAGTCCACCGATAGGAACAACGTTGGTCTGCAGGAAATTGATGTAGGATCCCTCCACACAAAGGAAGCAACGGATGTTAGTATTAGAAGCGTCAACATTGAGATTACGCAGTTTATATGGCTGTGTGTAGGTCTTCGTCACTGTACCATTGGTCATTTTTACAACAAATGAATCTTTTCTCGAGCGATCCACGGTCAGCGTCACCTTACCACCCAGCTTCTGCACATTAGGATCAGCATTGTTAGCATCAGGTGAGAGTAGTTGGGTGCTTTTGGTATACTTGAAGTAGAGGTATGTTCCCCACTGTGAGTTGTAAGTGGCTGTGTCTCCTGTAGCATCAAAGCGGATAGTTCCATACTCGGTATATCCATTACCACCACGGTCTGCATCATTGGTAATGATGAGAGCAAAGTTTTTATAGTAAGTATTGTCATTCGGGTTGAGGTTGAGGTTGAACACGGCATTCCACTTCTGACCGTCTGGTACTACATAATATTTAGAAAAACTCTGCCACCATCCTGAAGAGAAGTCTGTGGAACCAATAGTATATACATCCTCCTGCATACCTGTCAAGGGCTCATCCTGTGATTTTTTAGAATTTTCAATCGAATCTATCTTCTGCGTAATCCAGTCAGGAGCGTCCACATTGTACAAATTGCCGCCTTCACAGCTTATCAAGCCCAGCAGCCCGAGGACTGTAATACAAAAGACGGATACTAATTTTTTTAGATGTCTCATGTTTTTTATATAAGTTAGTGTAATATTTTTAGCTTTTCCATGGAACCCTATGGCCCATGAGATTGTTTTTCTATTTACTCAGATCGACCACAGGATGCACAGTCCACCCATTCTGCTTAAAATAGGCAGAATTATCTGTACTCTCATTCGCAGAATTGCCTTTTAGATTAGGATTTTTGTTAGTCAATGTCTGAACGATCGGCAGGAACTCATGTCCCTGTACATAAGTATCATAAGAGCATTTTAATTCTGGATCATTAGCAATATCCGAATATTTGACAGGATCCTTGGCATGGTGAAGAGAACGCCGAAATGTTCCATGTTCTTTCAATTGCTGCAAACGGTCAGCACTATAGAAGAACCCCCAGCGAATCAAGTCTAAACCACGGCCAAACTCACAACCGAACTCTTTTGGACGTTCCACATTGGCAATTTGTTCGAATAATTTATCGGCTGTCGGAAAGTCGGTGAGTTTCAAATCAGCAAGACCAGCACGCTCACGCACTTGATTGATCCAATCAATGGCTTGCTGTGTTGGGCCATTAACCTCATTTTCACACTCAGCGGCACGAAGCAACACATCAGAATAGCGCATCATCCGGAGATTAATACCGTCATGTAATCCCGTAACCACCTTATTATAGAGTCCTGTACGGAGATTAGTAAATTTGGCTATAGGTAGCCCTCCATTAATGTTGTTAGTTACTATAGTATCGGTAGGAGTCATCGTTTCTCCATAGGCTACATTTCCATATTCAAAACCTTCCCAATCAGGCTCGTAAGTTCCTATAGTCCAATAGAGACGAGGATCAAGCGTACCATTTGTAGTGCGCTCTTTCTTAAAAAGTTGATAAAGCCACGGTGAAGCAGAGATATCAGCCCATCCACCAAATCTGCCTGGTGCATAGTTACTTTCAATAGCAGAGCCCTGTGTAGCATTTGGACTTGTATTAACAGGTGTCCACTCATCATCGGTACCCTGTGAACCATAGTCGAGATATTGCACTTCGAAAAGACTCTCGGCATTATTTTCATATTCGGGACCCTGGCGGAAATTGTCGCCATAATTGGCCATAAGCTTATATGTCCCATACTTTTTGTTAATAATGTCCTTGAGTACAGTAAGAGCTTCATTGTATTTGTGACGCTGCATCAAAGCGCGGGCATAATACCCGGCTGCAGCACCGCAGGTTGCACGGCCGCCAGCCCATTCACCACCTTCATCTCTAGACGGAAGGAGGGTCATAGCTTCCTTAAAGTCCTTCTCTACCTGATCAAATACAGCATCGTAAGTGCTGTTTGTACCATAGAGACCATCAAGTGTAGAATAGCTATTATAATCTATAATAAGAGGTGGATTCTGATAATATCCGGCAAGATTATAGTAAGCCAGGCCACGAAGGAAGAGCACCTGCCCTTTGATACGCCGCATTTGCTCGGAGAGTTGAGAGTCATCGTCACCACAACGGGAAATAGCAAAATTACAAACGTTAACCGTGTAATACCACTCACGCCATGGCCACCAAGTAATGTCACTGGTAACTGGGGCATCAAGATCATCAAAAGGTAGATACCATACCTGTGATGAATTCCAAGCTTCATCACCGCGGCACACATCAATAGTGTAACCAACACGAGCATAGGAACCTTCCATACGAATATGATTATAAGCAGCCACAACACTTTCTTCCAGATCATTAGCATTAAAACCAAAAGTACTTGACGTCTGCTGATTAGGGTTCACCAAATCCAGTTTGTCGTTGCACGAAGCAAGCATACTGAGGCCCAGAAAGAGGGCTAAATAAATTTTATACAGTTTCATATTAAATTCTCATAAAATTTTATCTGTAATTCCGAATTATTAGAATGTGAAATGAATACCACACATGAAACTACGTGCACTTGGGAATGAGCAAAAGTTATAGCCCGGAGTAAACGTAGCACCCGCATAATCCACATTATAGCCGTGATAGCTCGTAAAAGTATAGAGATTTTGTGCAGAGATATAGGCACGTACACCAGTAACAATGCCTGCAAACCATTTGTCCGGGAAACTATATCCAAGTTCCACATTAGCAATCTTCCAATATGCAGCATTCTGAATCATACGAGAACTAAAAAGGTCATTCCAGGCCAAAGTAGCATTGTTCGTAGCATAAGTACGTGGTACATTAGAGATATATGTCGATCCATCCTCTGAGTATCTGTTAGCATCAAGTATAGCCACATCCTTGTTACCCCAGCCATAACAAGAATTCAGACTATTATAGATATCATCTGCTACATGATAGTTCAGTACACCATACGTAACAATGCTCAAATCAAAATTTTTGTACTCCAAATGTGCATTCAGACCGAAGTTGACTTTTGGCATGCCACTACCTAAAACCACTTGATCATGTTCGTCAATTACCCCATCAGGTTTGCCGTCTGGGCCACTAACATCCTTATATAAGCAATCACCTATATTAGCTCCTTTCTGAGTAGCATGATTATCCAAATCAGCCTGTGTACGAGCAATGCCTTCATAAACCCAACCATAAAACTTACCAACCTCCTGACCTACGTAAGTAGCATAAGAACCTGTAATATATGAATCAGTACCGAAGCCTAAAGAAGTCACCTTGTTTTTCAGAGTACTCAGATTTGCACTAATCTCATACTTCAATGCATGGTCCCGGTTTCGATAAAGAACAGAGAATTCAAAACCACTGTTGTCCATTGACGCTGCATTCATTGTTACTGTCGTGTTGGAAACACCAGCCTGTTCAGGAACAGGAACACCGTAAAGCAAATCCTCAGAACGATTTTTATACCATTCGGCCGTAAACTCCAGACGATTATTGAACATCGCCAGGTCAAAACCAACATCAGTCGTCTTCTTCTTTTCCCACGAAATATTATTGTCGACAAAAGTTGATATGGAAGAGCCTGTTACAACTGTATTATTGAAACTGTAGGTCATATTATTGCGGTTCATCGTAGCCTGATACTGATACTCTCCGATATTTTCATTACCAAGCACACCATAACTGGCACGGACCTTAAACATATTCACGATATCATGGCTAATTGGGAAGAACTTTTCCTTATCGAAGCGCCAACCAATAGATACAGAAGGGAAACTACCCCATCGGATATTTTTCGAAAGACGAGAACTACCGTCACGACGAACGATAGCAGAAAAAAGATACTTCTCATCATAATTATAAGTTAAGCGGCCAAAGTAAGAAGTCAACGCATGCTTATATTCATAAGATTCAGCATGTGTAGTAGTAGCGTTCTGAATCTGCAAGAAGTAAGGTTCCGGGAAATCAATACCCCAGCCTGTCAGCGTATTGGTATTTTCCTCCTCATAGGTCTGACCAGCCACTAAATTTATGTGATGTTTACCAATAATACCATCATAGGTCAACGTATTTTCAATCAGGGCATCAGCATAAGTGCGATAGCCTTCTGTCAGCCGTTCATTACTCTTATCCAGGTAAACCCGGTTACTCTGAATCCATGCGGGAATCCAGGTATAGTCCTTGGCATTGGTTTTACTATACGACAGATTGACATTGTAATGCAAACTATGGTTTTTCGCCTTCAAACCCAACATCTTAAATAAATCTATATCGGCCGAACCACTGCCCACGAAACGATCTACCAACGTATTTCGTATCATTAGATTATTGATCAACAGAGGGTTTGAAGCAGAAATATCACCCTGAATATTATCATAATACACACCATAACCATAAGCATCATAGTTATAACTACTAGCGGACCCCACCAAGCCGTCAAGGACCCATGTAGAAGGATCGTAAGCCTTAATAGTCGGCTGCATTAAAAGCGTACCGCGAAGTACATTGGTGACATCACCATAAAGTCCCTGAACATACTCTGAAGCATTCGACAGTCCCATATTGTCCTGATCAGAATGAGAATATACAAAACTGGTACGGAACTTAACAAACTTCGTATCCATCGTATTATTCACACGAGCAGTATAGCGCTTATAATTAGGACCTGCACCTTCAAGCGTACCTTTTTGGTCAAAATAATCAAGAGCTACATTATAAGTATTATGTGCACCACCGCCACTAAGATTTACATTATGATCTTGGCGGATACCTGACTTAAACACCTCATTAAACCAATCTGTGTTAGTGTTATCCATAAAATGATAACGCCCTGTAGAAGCATCAAGGCTATATCCACCTGGCAGAGGGGTATTAGAGTTGGCACAAGCCTGACCAATATACTGGCTGTACTGATCAGCATCCATCAAATTATATACATTCTTCGGTATATTATCAATACCTACATAAGCAGAATAATCAACCTTAAGAGGCTGGTCTTTTTGGCCATTCTTTGTAGTAATGATAATCACGCCATTGGCAGCACGTGAGCCATAGATAGCACCTGCAGATGCATCCTTCAACACCTGTATGGAAGCGATATCATTCGGTGAAAAATCACGGATTGTGGTTCCCATTGGCACACCATCAACAACATATAAAGGAGCCGTACTTCCAAATGACCCCACACCACGGATTCTTACTGTTGGGTCAGCACCTGGTTGACCATCGGTAGTAATCTGTACACCTGGGACTTTACCCTCCAATAAGGTCGAGATGTTTGAATTGGATGTTTTCTTCATCTCTTCAGCATTCACTACAGATACGGCTCCTGTAAGATCAGCTTTCTTCTGTGTACCATACCCAACGACTACAACCTGATCAAGCAATTTATTATCTTGAGAGAGTTGAATAGGGTCAATGATCGCACGACTACGCACGGCAATCTCACGATCCTTATAACCCATATAGCTTATTACAAGGATGGCATTGGCAGGTACATCCACTTGAAAGTTACCATCAAGGTCAGTAGCAGTACCACCATTAGCTCCCTTCACCCTGATAGTTGCTCCGATAAGC
>RRZU011443636.1_pt1 | contig 12741 bp, 12 predicted proteins | sample 2165561 | NCBI WGS metagenome assembly RRZU01 (sample SAMN10456909, study PRJNA506462) | wastewater metagenome | isolation source: wastewater sludge | place: USA: Moscow, Idaho
AGCCCGCTCGTCTCGCGGGTGACTAGTAATACAACAGAAAGAGGAACAGCGTGCTTCGCACTCGAAACGCAGGTTCTTTGCGCGCTGCCGACATCGGCAGCACCGTGGTTTTGACCGGATGGGTTGATCGCCGCCGCGATCACGGAGGCATTGCCTTCATCGATTTGCGTGATGCCTCGGGTATCGCCCAGGTGACCATCCGCGAAGATGTAGCCCACGAGCTCCGCAATGAGTTCTGCATCCGTGTCACTGGAATTGTTCGCGAACGCCCCGAGGGCAATGCTAACGCCGCTCTCGCCACCGGCGAGATCGAAGTAGAAGCTGAGGATATTGAGGTTCTCAATTCCAGCGCTCCGCTTCCGTTCCAGGTATCTCAGCATGCCGAAGATGCTGGCCAGGTGAGCGAGGAAGTTCGCATCAAGTATCGCTACCTCGATCTGCGCCGCGCCCCTGAGCAGCACGCTATTCGCCTTCGTTCGAAGGTGTCGCAGGCCGCTCGCCGTGTTCTTGATGGCCACGATTTTGTAGAGATCGAGACCCCCACACTGACGCGTTCCACCCCTGAGGGTGCGCGCGATTTCCTCGTGCCAGCCCGTCTCAACCCGGGCACCTGGTATGCATTGCCGCAGTCGCCCCAGCTGTTCAAGCAGCTGCTCATGGTGGCCGGCATGGAGCGTTACTACCAGATCGCTCGCTGCTACCGTGACGAGGATTTCCGTGCCGATCGCCAGCCTGAGTTCACTCAGCTGGACGTCGAAATGTCCTTCGTGGACCAGGACGATGTCATGGCCGTCTCCGAGGATATTCTTCGTGAGGTATGGGGCCTCATCGGCTACAAGCTCGAGACTCCGATCCCGCGCATCACCTATAAGGATGCGATGGAGCGTTTTGGTTCGGACAAGCCCGATCTGCGTTTCGGCTACGAGCTGGTGGATCTTACCGAGTACTTTGCCAACACCCCGTTCCGCGTGTTCCAGCAGGAGTACGTGGGCGCCGTCGTGATGCCCGGTGGCGGTTCGCAGCCCCGTCGCACCTTCGACAAGTGGCAGGAGTGGGCCCGCGCCCGCGGTGCTAAGGGTCTTGCCTACGTGACCATCGCCGAAGACGGCACCCTTGGCGGCCCCGTCTCGAAGAACATTTCCGAGGATGAGCGCGCCGGACTTGCCGAGATCACCGGTGCCAAGCCCGGCGACTGCATCTTCTTTGGTGCGGGCGAGCCCACCGCCTCCCGTGAGCTGTTGGGCGCCGCGCGCCTGGAGATCGGCAAGCGCTGTGGCCTCATCGATCCCGATGCCTGGGCCTTCACCTGGGTTGTCGACGCCCCGCTCTTCAAGCCCTCCGGCGCAGCCGTGGCCGAGGGTGACGTGGCACTGGGCCACTCCGCCTGGACCGCCGTGCACCATGCCTTCACCTCGCCGAAGCCCGAGTGCTTGGATAACTTCGATACCGATCCGGGCAACGCTCTCGCCTACGCGTACGACATCGTGTGCAACGGCAACGAGATTGGTGGCGGTTCCATTCGTATCCACCGCCGCGACATCCAGGAGCGCGTCTTCAAGGTCATGGGCCTGTCTCAGGAAGAGGCTCAGGAGAAGTTTGGTTTCTTGCTCGGTGCCTTCCAGTACGGCGCCCCGCCACACGGCGGAATCGCCTTCGGCTGGGACCGCATCGTGGCTCTGCTGACCAAGGCTCCGTCGATCCGCGACGTCATCGCCTTCCCGAAGATCGGCAACGGTTGGGATCCGCTCACGGACGCCCCGGCTGCCATCACCCCGGAGCAGCGCAAGGAGGCTGGCGTGGACGCCAAGCCGAAGAAGAAGGTCGACGACGGCGCCGCTGACGCCCCGTCCGAGGACGCTTCGGCTAAGTAGCTTCTCGCCAAGCATTCACAGGGGCCCTGCCGGCGAACCGGCAGGGCCCCTGTGTGCTCGCTGCGAGTGGTGCTCAAATTACGTCGGAGGCCCGGACTAAACTAGACCCATGGATCTTTTCGAGAGCATGGGCACGGACAACTCGGGCGTTCCCACGGGCGAGTATGGCCCGCTGGCGGTGCGGATGCGCCCGCGAACACTGGACGAGGTGGTAGGTCAGGACCATATCTTGGGGGCGGGCTCGCCGATGCGGCGGCTCATGGATCCGGAAGGTTCACGGCCCTCCTCGGTGTTTCTGTGGGGGCCGCCAGGAACCGGGAAAACCACCCTTGCCTACCTCATCGCGCGGGCGGGGGAGCGCTACTTCGAGGAGATTTCGGCTGTCTCTGCGGGGGTGAAGGAGGTGCGGGCGGTGATCGCCACCGCCAAGCATCGGCTCAATTCCTCCGGCAAGGAAACCGTGCTCTTCATTGATGAGGTGCACCGTTGCAACAAGGCACAGCAGGATGCGCTACTGCCCGCGGTGGAGAACGGTTGGGTAACACTCATTGCGGCAACCACCGAGAACCCGGCATTTTCGGTGGTATGACCGTTACTTTCGCGCTCGCTTCTCATCACCCTGCGAGGTCTGAGCGACGAAGATATTGAAACCCTCGTGGATCGCGCCCTCGCCGATGAACGCGGGTTGGCGAGTACCTACGAGATTGAGGGGAACGCCAAGGAGAACCTCATTCGGATCGCTGGGCGCGATGGGCGCAGGTCGCTCACGCTGCTGGAGGCCGCCGCGGATGGTGCGCGCTTGCGAGGATCAGACACCATCGAATTGGTTGATGTTTCGCAGGCCGCCGATGGCGCCACGGTGCGTTACGACCGCGCGGGAGATCAGCACTACGACGTCATCTCGGCGTTCATCAAATCTATCCGCGGCTCCCATGTGGACGCGGCCATGCATTACCTGGCACGCATGCTGGAAGCAGGGGAGGATCCTCGCTTTATCGCCCGCCGCCTCATGATCTCGGCGGCCGAGGATATTGGCATGGCTGATCCTTCTGCGCTGCAAACGGCAACGGCTGCCGCCCAAGCGGTAGCGCTCATCGGTATGCCCGAGGGCCGTATCATCCTGGCCGAAGCGGTGGTGCATCTGGCCACCGCGCCGAAGTCCAACCGCGCATATCTGGCTCTTGATGCCGCCATCGCGGATGTGCGTGCGGGCAAACTCGCTCCGGTTCCGCTACAACTGCGCAACGACGATTTTCGTGGTGCTAAGGATCTTGGCTACAAGGAGGGATATAAGTACGCTCACGATTTTCCCGAAGGGGTGGCAGCAATGGAGTTCATGCCCGAAGGGCTGGAGGGAACCTACTATTATGAGCCCACGGGGCGCGGCTTCGAAGCAAAGATCACACCAAGGCTCGCCCACGTCCGTTCTCTCTTGCAGGGCGGGGCTGATAGTCTTGGCTAGTTGTCCACTCGGGCAATGTAGTTATCCATATAAGCAGCGTCGATGGTCACAAAACCAGTGGCGATGTTTGTATGGGCAGCACAATCCTGGGGCCTTAGCCGTATGAGTTGGCCCCGCAATCCTTGACGGATTGCGCACAGATTTCGACAGGAGACTTCATGTCTGCAAGCAATCGTAACCGTAAGCAGGTGCGTCAGTCGCGCGCCCTCGGTCTGGCCCTGACCCCCAAGGCTGAGCGCTACATGCAGCGCCGTCCTTACCGTCCGGGTGAGCATGGCCGTGGCCGCACCAAGGACTCCGATTACTCGGTTCGTCTCAAGGAAAAGCAGCGTCTGCGCGCTCAGTACGGTATTCGCGAGGCACAGATGCGCCGCGTGTGGGAAGAGGCTCGTCGTGCAGACGGCCTCGCCGGTGAGAACCTGGTTGAGCTGCTCGAGATGCGTCTTGACGCCCTCGTGCTGCGCGCTGGTTTCGCCCGCACCACCGCTCAGGCCCGTCAGATCGTCGTGCACCGTCACATCCTCGTTGACGGCCGCATCGTTGATCGCCCCTCCTTCCGCGTCAAGCCCGGTCAGGTTGTTCAGGTCAAGGCCCGTTCGCAGGCTGGTCCGAGCTTCCTCATGGCTGCGCAGGGTGTGCACCGCGATGTCCTGCCCAAGGTCCCGGAGTACCTGGACGTTGAGCTGGAGAAGCTGAAGTTCACGCTGGTTCGTCGCCCCAAGCGCGTCGAGATTCCAGTGACCTGTGACGTCCAGATGGTCGTCGAGCACTACTCACGCTAATTGGCGTCGAGAACGCGCCCTGCGGGGCGCGTTCTTGCTATATGGAGGAAATTGTGGAGATTACGCTCGGTGGAATTGCGGCGATCATTGCCGCACTCGCTTTCGTTGCCCTTGTTATTGCTCTCATTCGTCCCATCGGCAAGCTTGCTGGCGTTGTTGATCGACTCGCCGATGCCGTGACCGAATTGACCGAGCACACTCTGCCCGCAATCGATGAAGCCGCCAAGACGGTTCGCGATGCGAACAGCCAGATCGCGCACATTGATACGATCACGTCCGCAGCAGCCCGCACCAGCGAGGACATCTCCGCGATGACCACGTTGATCGCCTCGACAGTGGCGGCACCCATCCTTGCGGCGCGTCGCGGCGTGGACAAGGTAAAATCTGCATTCGGTAAAAGCACGACGTTTGAGGACTGAGGAAATACATGCGCACCGCTGAGATTCGCCAGCGCTGGCTCGACTACTTCGAGAAGAATGACCATCACATCGCCCCGTCGGTGCCCTTGGTCTCGCCCGACCCGTCGATCCTGTTCACCATTGCCGGAATGGTGCCGTTCATTCCCTACATCGTGGGAACTGAGCCCGCTCCTTACCCGCGTGTTGCTTCGGTTCAGAAGTGCATCCGCACCAACGATATCGAGAACGTCGGCAAGACCACCCGTCACGGAACCTTCTTCCAGATGTGCGGCAACTTCTCCTTCGGGGATTACTTTAAGGAGGGTGCGATTGACCTGGCCTGGGGCCTGCTCACATCGCCCCAGTCCGAGGGTGGTTACGGCCTTGATGGCGATCGTATCTGGGTCACCATTTGGGAGAACGACGACGTCAGCTACGACTCGTGGACGAAGACCATCGGACTTGATCCCAAGCACGTTGTCAAGCTGACCCGCGAGGAGATCTTCTGGTCCACCGGTCAGCCCGGTCCCGCTGGCCCCTGCGCCGAGATCCACTACGACCGCGGCCCGGATTTTGGCCCCGAGGCCATTGGCGGCACGGTTGATCCGGGTGGCGACCGCTACCTGGAAATCTGGAACCTGGTGTTTGACCAGTACCTACGTGGTGAGGGCGAGGGAAAGAACTACCCGCTGCTCGGCGATCTGGATCAGACTGCCATTGATACCGGCGCCGGTCTTGAGCGCATCGCCTTCCTGCTGCAGGACAAGGCGAACATGTACGAGACGGACCAGGTCTTCCCTGTCATTACCGCCACCGAGCAGATCACCGGCAAGGCTTACGGCCGCGGCGGTAACGACGACGTTTTGATGCGTGTCATCGCGGACCACATCCGCTCCTCAATGATGCTTATCGGCGACGGCGTCCGCCCCGGCAACGATGGCCGCGGTTACGTGCTGCGTCGACTGCTGCGCCGCGCCGTCCGTTCCGTGCGTCTCCTTGGTGTTGACGACGTCGTCGTCCCCACCCTGGTGACCGCCTCTAAGGACGCGATGAAGGAGTCCTATCCCGAGTTGGACAAGGGTTTCGATCAGATTCTGCAGGTTGCCAGTGCCGAGGAAGAGGCATTCCGCCGCACCCTCACCGCGGGTACCCAGATCTTTGATCTTGCCGTAGACCGCGCCAAGACTGGCGTACTGTCTGGCAATGATGCCTTCACCCTTCATGACACCTACGGCTTCCCGATCGACCTCACCCTGGAAATGGCAGAGGAAAAGGGCATCAAGGTGGACGAGAAGGGCTTCCGCGATCTCATGCAGGAGCAGAAGGATCGCGCTCGTGCCGATGCTCAGGCCAAGAAGACTGGCCACGTTGATGCTCACGTCTACCATGAGATTCTCGGCGAAGCGGGCGAGACCCGCTTCCTCGGATACAACGAGAATGCCTCTGAGGCTACCGTCGTAGCGCTGCTGCAGAACGGCCAGCCCGTTCCTGCGGTGACCGAACCTGGCGAAGTGGATGTCATCCTCAACCAGACTCCGTTCTGGGCTGAGCAGGGCGGACAGCTCGCCGATCACGGCACCATCAGCATCGAGGGTGGTGGCTTCGTGGACGTCTTCGATGTCCAGATGCCGATTAAGGGACTGCATCTTCATCGTGGCACACTCACTGAAGGCACGATTGCTCTTGGTGACAAGGTCTCCGCGTCGATTGACGTTACCCGCCGTATCAATATCGCCCGAGCTCATACCTCGACGCATATGGTGCATAAGGCGCTGCATGAGTTCCTTGGCGAGCAGGCCACGCAGGCAGGTTCGGAAAATGCTCCGTCACGTATGCGCTTTGACTTTCGCCATGGTTCGAGTGTTCCGGCCCCCGTTCTCAATGATATTGAGGCCCGTGTTAACGAGCGTCTGCAGGAGAACCTTGAGGTCACGGACCAGATCATGGACATTGACGATGCCCGCAAGGCAGGCGCGATGGCCCTGTTCGGTGAGAAGTACGGGCGCCAGGTGCGCGTCGTCTCCATCGGCGGGGATTGGTCGAAGGAACTCTGCGCGGGAACGCATGTGCATGAGACCGGAGAAATCGGGCTCGTGAGTGTTCTGGGCGAGGCCTCTATCGGCTCTGGTGTGCGCCGTATCGACGCCCTCGTGGGTGAAGGTGCGTACGAGCAGGGTGCCAAGGAGCGTGCCCTCGTCTCGCAGATCTCCACCATGGTAGGCGCCCGTGCCGAGGAGCTTCCGGAGCGTATTGATACTATTCTCGGACGCCTCAAGGCCGCCGAGAAGGAGATCGCTAACCTGCGTCGTGAGCGTTTGGCCGCCGGTGTTGACTCTATTCTCAAGAGCCGCCACCGTGTGGGTAACGTGGATGTTTATACCGCCAATCTCGGAGAGGTCTCGGGTGCGGACGATGTTCGGACCGTGGCTATCGACGTGCGTGGACGTCTTGCGGAAGGCGATGCCGCCGTCGTCGTCATCACGGGCGTGGCTAAGGACCGTCCCTCCATCGTGGTAGCGACCACGGCAGCGGGTCGCGATGCCGGAGTTAAGGCTGGAAAGCTCGTATCTGTCGCGGCGAAGACCCTCGGCGGAGGAGGAGGCGGCAAGGATGACCTTGCTCAGGGTGGCGGCGCAGACGCCACGAAGATCCCCGCCGCTGTTGCCGCAATCGAGGCAGAGCTGGCCTGATGAGGCGTGGCAAACGCCTGGGTGTGGATGTAGGCGAGGCTCGTGTTGGGGTTGCATCGTGTGATCCTGACGCGATCCTCGCCACTCCTGTCGTCACGCTCAAGCGGGGGCAGTCGGACCTTCGGAAGGTTGCCAAGATGGTGCGCGACGACGACATTATGGAAGTTATTGTCGGCCTACCGTTAAATATGGACGGTACGGAGGGCATTTCCGCACGTCATGCACGCGTCTGGGCAGGTAAGCTAGCCCGTAGGATTGCTCCGGTTTCCGTACGGCTCGTTGATGAACGGCTCTCGACGGTGGCGGCGCACGCCCAGTTGTCTGCCGCCGGCAGGGATTCGCGAACGCATCGACGTGTTGTGGACCAGGTTGCGGCAACCGTGATCCTTGACACTGCGCTGGAAATGGAACGCCGCAGGGACGAGGCCCCCGGTGAACTAGTTGCTCCCGAGCCGGAAAGGGAATCATGACTGATTTCTTTGACGAAGTCGCACCAGCGCAGCCACGTCAGACGAAAGAAGAAGCTGCACGCGCTCAAGCGGCAGCGCGTGCGCGTAAACGCAAACGGCGGATGAACTTCTTCCTCATATTCGTTGTGGTTGCCGCAATTGTTGGCGCACTTGTTATGGTGCTGCCGCAGTTCCTCGGTGAAAAAACCGTCAAAGACTATCCTGGCCCGGGCACGGGCAATGTCGTGGTGGAAATTCCCGACGGCGCGACAGGGCGCGATATGGGGCAGATTCTTCAAGAGAACGGCGTTGTTGCTACTGCTAATGCTTTCGCCGATGCTTTCCGGAAGGATCCTCGCGCCGCCAACATTCATTCTGGTTTTTACAATCTGCGCAAGGAGATGTCAGCCGCGGGCGCGATCTCTGCTCTTCTTGATCCCGCCTCGAAGGCGGATGAGAAAATGACCGTCCCCGAAGGATGGACCAAGGGGGAGGTCTTCGACAAGCTTGATAGTGCGCTGAAGCTGCCCGCCGGATCCTCGGAAGCAGCCGCCGCAAACGTGACGCTTCCACCCGAGGCGCAAGGGAACATTGAGGGCTGGCTTGCCCCCTTAACCTATGATTTCCCGCCGGATACCACGGCTGAAGAAGCGCTGACCACGATGGTTAACGAACGCGTCAGCCAGCTCAACGAACTCAAGATCGCACCCGAGAACTGGCAGAAAGACCTCATCAAAGCATCTATCCTTGAGCGCGAGGCTGTTAACCCAGACGACCTTCCAAAGGTTGCCCGCGTTATCGAGAATCGTCTGGCGGACACCGGTGAAGTGCAGGGTAAGCTCCAGATGGACTCGACCGTGCTCTATGGGCTTGGCCAGGTGGGGGGAGTTCCCACCACCGAGCAGCTCGAGACGGACACTCCCTATAACACCTACCTCCATGCGGGCCTTCCCCCCACTCCGATTGGGGCAGCCGGTATTGACACCCTGAAAGCTGTCGCGAATCCCGCCGATGGGAACTGGCTGTACTTCGTCACCGTCAATCTCGACACCGGGGAAACCAAGTTCACCGCGAACTATGACGAACACATGACCAACGTGGAGGAACTCAAGAAGTGGATCGCGGAAAACCGTTAGATCTTATTATCTGGGCAGGGGACGAAGGCACTCTCTCGTACAAGTTGCTCTCTGCTGGAACATCGGTGCACGTCAAGGCGCACCCGCTTCCGGCGATCCACCGTCCCGGCGCGTCCGCACTAGCTGCGGAGATGTCTGTTGCCCATCCTGCCGCGGTGGAGGCGTTGGAAGAGTTGGTGAACCAACGCCCAGACGGATGCGTGGGAATTGCCATCCCTCCGGGTTTGGCCGCGTTGCGAGTCGCAGCATTGGGTGATGGTCTTGCAAAGGCGGTGGGATGGGCGGATTCGCTCGCTTTTGCCGGTGGTCTTCCGGGTGCTTATGGTTTTCTCGCCCGCGTGGGCGGTATGGTTGCGGCGTTGCGCGAGCAGCTCGGAGAACAATACGTGAGTCTCCCGGCCTTCATTGATACTCGCGGCCCTGAGGCGTGGGCGGCACTTGCTGCCCTCACCCAACTTCGGGTGAACGGCGTAGCGTCGGCGTCTGATGCGATGACTGGTGCGGTGGCACACCGGTTGGGTGTGGAGCTAGCGCGACTGCCAGCTTCCGGTGGCTCTGGCCCTCGGATCACATTCGACGACGACGGATTCATCGTAAGTTCCGCCGGACCTTCAGTTACACCGGTTCGGATTGGCTCCGAACTTATTGAACTGCACACGGTGGCAGCGCAGTTACGTTTGTTCACTTCCCGCGAGCCCGATATTGACGCCATGCGCGAGGTGCTCGGTTCTTAATCCACAGGGAGTGGAACAGAATTCTTTCGGTCCTGTGGAAAAAATCTGCAGCTTGTGCTGACACTCGTTAGTCTGCCGACATGGAACATGTCATGGTGGTACCTTTCTGGACTCGCAGGCGCTTACTGCGTGGTGCACTTACCCCGGCACAGGCGCTGTCATGTGGCGCGTGTGCCACAGCACTCTTGCTCTGGGCACGCCTGCTGTTCACCGAAACCAGTATTCCCATCGTCTTGAGCGGTGTTGTCATTGCTCCGCTCGCCGTGGCAGCATTTGTTGACTCTGTGTGCCATCTTTTACCCGACCCATTACTCCTGTTGGCCAGCCTTGCGGCCGTGCCGCCTCTCCTCTTTCTTGCAGCCAGCGGTGAATGGAGGGTGGTTACTCTCGCGTGTCTCACGTCCATGCTGGCATTGGGTGTTGGCCTCGCTCTCAGTTCCTCATTTTCCTTCGGTCGAGGAGATGCCAAGCTTCTTGCCGTTCTAGGAGTGTGGCTGGGCAACCCGGTTGACCTCCTTGCCGCTGTGATTATTGCGCTTGTTGGCGCGGGTAGCTATGCCGCTCTTTTGCTACTCCTGCGGCGAGCGACCCGCACTACTGCCCTCGCTCTTGGCCCCTGGCTAGTAAGCGGTGCGGCGGTATTTTGGGTGGTAGGAGCTTAAAACGCGAGTTGGTAGCAGTCCCATGCCGGGCGCCGTCGTCGTCCGCCAAAGACAGCGAGTACAGCAACCCGCACGCTGGACTGGTTTCGCTGAGTTGGCATCCGCGTGACACAATCGAATCCATGTTGCGTTGGAGTACTGCAGGAGAGTCACACGGGCAGGCCTTGATTGCCTTGATGGAAGGTGTGCCCGCCGGTTTGGAATTGACGTCGCAGGAGATCCGCGACGCCTTGGCCCGCAGACGGAAGGGGTACGGCCGTGGTTCCCGCCAGAAATGGGAGCAGGACGCGCTGACAATTCTTTCTGGCATGCGCCATGGACAGAGCATCGGTTCGCCGGTTGCACTCGAAATCGGCAATTCGGAATGGCCGAAGTGGGATGTTGTCATGTCCCCCGATCCCGTCGACCCTGACGCGCTAAAGATTGATGCCGGGACCGGTGACGAAAGGGAAGTGGCACGTAATCGCCCACTCACCCGCCCTCGACCCGGCCACGCGGACCTTGTGGGTATGAACAAGTACGGTTTCAACGATGCTCGTCCCGTCCTTGAGCGTGCCTCTGCCCGCGAAACCGCAGCGCGTGTAGCGCTCGGCGCGATCGCGGCCGCCATTAATGAGCAGGTTGCTGGCATTCGTATTATGTCGCGAGTGGTGTCGATCGGTTCGGCTATTGATACCTCCGCTCATTACCCGGAACCCGAGGACGCCGCTGCCCTTGATGCATCACCCGTGCGCTGCCTCGACGAGCAGGCCGCGGCCAGCATGATCGCGGCCGTGGATGCGGCGAAGAAGTCCGGTGACACCCTTGGCGGCGTGGTCGAGGTCCTCATCTATGGCGTTCCTCAGGGTCTCGGCACTTACGCCACCCCGCTTGGACGCCTTGATGCCAAGTTCGCAGCGGCACTGATGTCTATCCAATCCGTCAAGGGAGTGGAAGTAGGCGACGGTTTTGAAACCGCACGTCGTCCCGGTAGTGCGGCTCATGACGAGATTGTGCGCGAGGACGGCACCGTCCATCGGCTCACAAACCGTGCGGGCGGTATCGAAGGTGGTATGTCCAACGGCGAGCCGATTCGCCTGCGCGTAGCCTTCAAGCCTATTTCCACGGTTCCCCGCGCGCTGCGTACTATCGACACAGCCACCGGCGACGCCGCCACGGCGCTCCATCAGCGCAGCGACACCACCGCCGTGGTTCCTGGCGCCGTCGTCGCCGAAGCGATGGCCTCCCTTGTCGTGGCTGAAGCACTCACTGACAAGTTTGGCGGGGACTCCATTGCTCAGATGCGCGCGGCACTGGGCTCCTACCTTGATTCCATTCCGGAGGTACGCCGATGAGCGTTGTAGCAGTTTTCGTCGGGATGCCGGGCTCCGGCAAGACCACCGCCGGGCGCATCATGGCCCGTTCGCTCGATCTACCGTTCCGTGATTCTGATGCCCTCATCGAGGAGACCGAGGGGCGTACGATTCCGGAGATCTTCACCGACGACGGTGAATCTGGATTCCGTGTCATCGAAGCTCGTGTTATTCAGGACGCGTTGGAGAACTTTCACGGTGTCCTGTCACTTGGCGGGGGAGCTGTGCTGACGGAGTCAACGCGTCATGCGCTCAAGGATCATCCCGTGGTGCTGATCGACGTGGAAACGGATGAGTTGGTGCGCCGGGTCACGAAGTCGAAAACTGTGCGTCCACTGCTTGCGGGCGATCCCGCCGGGCGTATCACCGAGCTTAAAGCGCAGCGCGAGCCGCTGTACCGCGAGGTTGCCCGTCATACCGTGTCCTCGAGCGCTGAACCCGTTAGCCATGTGGTGCGCGCGGTTCTTGATGAACTCGGATTTACGGATATCCAGGTCAACACGGGAGCCGCTGAGTGAGCCTGCTCGTTCTTGTTGGACCTCCTGGTGCTCTCGTGGCGGAAACGGCCGGGGCGATTTCGCGTCGTCACGGTGTTCCCTTCGCGGATACCGACGCCGCTATTGAGCAGCTCGCGGGGGAGAGCACCGAACTTATTGCCGTCGAACGCTCCGAGGAGGAGTTGCGTCGCTTCGAGAGGGACGTGGCACTCGCCTTCCTCTCAGACGTCACGGCACAGGACGAACGTGTTCTCGCGCTCGGTTCAGGGAGTCTCGGTAATTCGCGAAGTGACGTGGAGTTTGCGCCGGTCCGTGCGCGCCTGGCGGAATTACTGGAGGCGGGCGCCGTCGTCGTCCATCTCACCGGTAATCTCGCTACGTTGGTTCATCGAACTGGGCTGGACGGGCCTCGACTCGCCGCGGTGGCGTCCCCACGTCGGATCTTCTTTACCCAGCTCTCGCAACGCACGCCGCTGTACACGGAGCTAGCGACGCAAACGATCGATACCTCCGGGATGGAACTGGCGGAGGTGACGGCCGTCGTCGTCGATACCTGGAAGGGTCCCCTGTCATCCGAAGGAAACAACGAAACTCCGCAAGATTAGGACACGTTTCATAGCGTCGCGCATGCAGGTCGGGTAGCAAAACACGGTATTCTATGAGACGGCTCAAAGGGTGGGATGCTTCTCAAGGCCCCATTCTCAAGAC
>RRZU013444369.1_pt1 | contig 12739 bp, 7 predicted proteins | sample 2165561 | NCBI WGS metagenome assembly RRZU01 (sample SAMN10456909, study PRJNA506462) | wastewater metagenome | isolation source: wastewater sludge | place: USA: Moscow, Idaho
CAATAATGAGGGCATTCGCAGATTACTCTCATGGATATTGTTAGATGAAAATGCTAGGCAATCCTATGAAAGTATTGCTCATTACTTCAAATTAGAAGCTAAGCAATTTGAAGAAAAAATATCATGGCAATTTCACTTCACGCCACCACAACTAATAAATATCTCACTCAAAATGCTTGGTCGATTTGATTCTACAACCAATCAATATTTGGTATTTGAAATAACTGATCTACATAATATTAAGACCTCTCTGCCTCCAAACGTTCTTTATGAAAGCCCTGAGTTCAAATCAGGCAAGTCAACAGGCTCTGGAGGAAGCTCTTCTGGCTCTAATCAAGGGGGAGATGATTCTTCGGTAGATGACGATATTGAAGGTGATTCAAATTCAAAATTAGTAGAAATAGAGATTCCTCAGACATCTTTAAGTTTTTCGAATCCTAGTGAAACAAGAAAAGTCGTGAAGAAAAAAACGAAAGGCGGATCAGGTGGACATGATGATGTGACTGAGTATGAAGATGTTGGTGTTGGAACAGGTGAACCAACCGTTAATGGAGATGGGCCTCAAGGTGAATTTAATGGATTAGAAGATGACAGCGACGTGATCGCTCTCTACATGCAACGTTTTGATGCTTTTAAACTTCTTGTAAAACAACTTGCCTTAAAACATCATCTAAAATATGAAGAGAAACTGCACTATTTGCAAAAAGTTGGACGTTCACGTCTGCATCGGACACTAGACGGAAACAATCGATGCCTACTTGAGGTCAGATTCTTTATTGAAAATCACTGGTATGCAATCTTAGAAATTGATACCAGTGATAACGCAAAACCACTCTCAACATTAGTTGTACAAATCCATGATCTCAATAAATGGAATCATAATTTTAAAGATATTGCTAAAAAAGTTGTTAAAAACTCTCTTCGATGGCCATCTGTTGAAAGCCTACAAGACTTAGGGGTTCCTTATACGTTGAATCATCCCAAACATTTAGTAGAGTTAACTGAATCTGATGATGAGTTTAATGGGTGGTTACAACGGATGGAAAAGATACTCAATCTTTGAAGTGACATTGCTTCAATCATTGCAAAAACTATGGATAAAGCATACTCAGCTTTTACTACTCAATGGCTAAAATTGAGTTTATATAAAGCAATAAAAAACTATATTTTATATTTAATCCCTAGGTGACAAATATAAATATCTGCAATAAAATTTGGTTGACATATTTTTGTATTTGCAATAAATTTTAAGAACCAACATCTTACTAGGGCTTACTTTATGGATTTATCGAAGAATCCTCCCCCTAACTATTATGATTCCTCATTAAATAACGAAGTATTAAGTTATTTTGCTAATCATATGTTAGAGGTTCACTCTCAAACATTACATGATCTTAACCGCCAAGATGATGATAATTACACAATTAGTTGTACTATTTTTGGTCGTTGTCGCAATAGATTTGCACGTGTAATTCGTAATAGTAATGCGCCTGTATCAACCACTTTGGAAGATTCATCTAATAAATTCACATTTAAAATCGGGAATACATCTGGAATCCGTTTTTTCAAAGAATCTGATTATTTAAGACCTAAAAGGCCTAACTTTTTTAAGCAAAGTCATAATCTAGAGCTCTTTGAGATCGATGATAACTTACCAGTTTTTTGGCGCTTCATTTTAGTTCCAGCTAGAACTGATGAGGAAGAAACATTTATTGCTTTTGTTGGTTTTAACCAAAAACTACAGCCGATAACTGCTTGGACATCAAATAATACTTCTAGATTTATTTTTGATCCAGAAGCTATTTTGCCAGAACCAGCTGATTTGAAATCCTACAATATTGATGATCTATTAGCTGATGATGATTTAGACAATATAAGTGAAACTAAATAAATCCTTAACAGCAAATAGGTAAAAGTTGATGAGAAAATGAATACTTATTTTAATGGCCTAGAATTACGACTCTTAAGACAATTGAACCATTTGTCATTAGAGGATTTATCAACCCATGTAGGTAAATCTCGTCAATTTTTGCATAAAATTGAAATGAATCAAGTCGCTCCGACATCAGATTTAATCGGTGTTCTGAGCAACTTTTTTAATGTTAAAACGGAAATTTTTTTTAGTTCTCATCCTATTCTGCAAGAAGAACAAATAAACTTCCGAAGTAATAAAACAGCAAAAGTATTTACAAAGCAATCGGTCATTGCACAAGGTGAATACTTAAAAAGATTAGTAGAGTTTATAGAAGCGAATTTAAGGCTACCTAAATATTCGATTCCTTCAGTTGATCCTGTACAAAACTTTCAAGATATTGAAAATGCTGCTCTACATTTTAGAAAACATTTTAACTTAGGTTTAGGTCCTATTAGTGACATGACTAAACTCTGTGAAATGCTTGGAGTTTTTGTTACTACATTTCCTAGCGTTTCTAATGAAGTAGATGCGCTTTCGATTGCATCAAAACGTCCAATTTTCGTTAATAATGAAGATAGCAGTACGTGCCGCCAACGATTTAATTTAGCACATGAATTAGGGCATCTAGTATTACATGATGGTTGTGTCACTGGCGATTCTCTTACAGAATCTCAAGCTCACCGATTTGCTAGTGCTTTACTGATTCCTCAAGAAATGATGAACTCTCATTTCCGTTATTGTTTCAATGGCAGATTTAACTGGAATAAGTTAAGTAAAATGAAAATGGATTGGAAAATCAGTAAAGCTGCATTGCTTTATAGAGCCAAATCATTGGGGCTTATAGATGACGTAAGTTATCGAAGTGGCTATATTCATTTAAAACGTACAGGTGAAGCACTCTTAGAAACTGAGGACAAGGATATTCCAAGAGAAATTCCTCACTTACTAGAAAATTGCTTTAAAGCACTAAATAAAAAAGGAATATCAGCTAATGACATTGCAAATGAGCTCAACATTTCTTTGGATTTATTGAATAAAGTTACTCAACTCAATCATCAGATGCCAAATACCTCAAAACTACAACTAGTGATTTAATTCTTGGCGGGTATTCCCCGCCTTATTTTTCTAAAATTTTGTTTCGAAGCAAAATTCAAAGTCATAGGAAAAATCAATTTTTGGAAAACATTAAAGCTAATAATTTTTATAAAGATCACTAACCTAGTTAATTTCGTTTAGAATTACAAAGTTGTCATTTATTAAATTCAAACTAACTGAAAGTCAGAGTAAAGGAGCTGTGGAGTGAAAACTGTTCACCAAATATGCCAATTGCAGCCAAAAGCATTAGAAATTAACGTTGGTGATCAAATCGAACAGCTTGATCAAATTATTCATGATACTGATGGCAGCGAATATTTTAAAAAAACATTTCTTACAGATGGTTTTAAAAACTTACTTTCAAAAGGTATAGCACGCCTTGCGGGTAAATCAAATGATGCTATTTTTCACTTAAAACAAGCTATGGGTGGAGGTAAAACCCATTTAATGGTCGGTTTTGGTTTACTTGCCAAAGATGCCCAACTTCGAGATAAACTTCTAAGTTCAACCCTCTACCAATCCGATTTTATATCAGCAAAAATTGCAGCATTTAATGGTCGAAATAACCCTCATACATACTTTTGGGGCGAAATAGCTCGCCAATTAGGCAAAGAAAAAGATTTTAAAGAATATTGGGAATCGGGCGCAAAAGCTCCTGATGAACAAGCTTGGATAAATCTTTTCGAAGGTGATGAACCTATTTTAATTCTATTAGACGAAATCCCTCCTTACTTTCATTACTACAGTACACAAGTTTTAGGGCAAGGAACTATCGCAGATGTAGTAACCAGAGCTTTTTCAAACATGCTTACGGCTGCACAAAAGAAAAAAAATGTCTGTATTGTTGTCTCAGACTTAGAAGCTGCATATGATACAGGTGGTAAATTGATTCAAAGAGCATTAGACGATGCTACACAAGAATTAGGCCGAGCTGAGGTATCAATTACACCTGTAAATTTAGAATCAAATGAAATTTATGAAATTCTACGTAAGCGATTGTTTTCATCATTACCTAATAAAAATGAAATTTCTGAAATTGCCTCAATGTATGCAACCAGACTTTCTGAAGCTGCTAGAGCAAAAACCGTTGAACGGAGTGCGGAAGCCCTTGCAAGTGATATCGAATCAACTTATCCATTTCATCCAAGCTTTAAAAGTATTGTTGCTCTTTTTAAAGAGAATGAAAAATTTAAACAAACTCGTGGATTAATGGAACTTGTATCTCGCTTACTCAAATCAGTATGGGAAAGCAATGAAGATATATATTTGATTGGCGCTCAACATTTTGATCTTTCTATACACGAAGTACGCGAAAAATTAGCTGAAATTTCAGAAATGCGCGATGTTATTGCTAGAGATCTTTGGGATTCTACCGATAGTGCTCACGCACAAATTATTGATCTTAACAATGGGAATCAATATGCAAAGCAAGTAGGTTCTTTGCTATTAACTGCGAGCCTTTCTACAGCTATAAACTCAGTTAAAGGCCTAACCGAGAGCGAAATGCTAGAGTGCCTAATTGCTCCAAACCACCAAGCTAGTGATTATCGTAGTGCATTCGTAGAGCTTACAAAATCGGCTTGGTACTTGCACCAAACACAAGAAGGTCGTAACTACTTCAGTCATCAGGAAAACCTTACCAAAAAACTGCAAGGATACGCAGATAAAGCACCTCAGAACAAAGTTGATGAATTGATTCGTCATCGCTTGGAGGAAATGTACCGCCCAATAACCAAAGAAGCCTATGAAAAAGTACTGCCATTGCCTGAAATGGATGATGCTGAAGCCACTCTCAAGAGTGGCCGTGCCCTGTTAATCATCAGCCCAGATGGAAAAACTCCACCAGGGGTGGTAGCAAACTTCTTTAGAGGCTTAGTGAACAAAAACAATATCCTAGTATTAACAGGCGACAAATCCTCTATTGCCAGCATTGAGAAAGCTGCACGTCATGTTTATGCCGTAGCCAAAGCAGACAACGAGATTGCTGGGTCTCATCCACAGCGTAAAGAATTAGATGAAAAGAAAGCACAGTATGAACAAGATTTTCAAACTACAGTACTTTCAGTATTTGATAAGCTCCTATTCCCTGGCAATAATCGTGGCGAAGATGTGCTACGCCCTAAAGCATTAGATAATACCTATCCTTCCAACGAGGCTTATAATGGCGAGCGTCAGGTGGTCAAAACTCTGACATCAGATCCAATCAAACTCTACACCCAAATTACTGAAAACTTTGATGCGCTACGAGCAAGAGCAGAATCACTACTGTTCGGTACTCTGGACGAAGTCCGAAAAACTGATCTACTCGATAAAATGAAGCAAAAAACACAGATGCCATGGGTACCTAATCGAGGTTTTGACCAGCTAGCTATAGAAGCTTACCAACGTGGTGTCTGGGAAGATTTAGGAAATGGTTACATTACGAAAAAACCCAAGCCAAAAACTACTGAAGTCATAATCAGTGAAGACTCATCGCCAGATGATGCTGGTACAGTTCGTTTGAGAGTTGATGTAGCCAATGCAGGCAATAACCCTCGTATTTATTATGCTGAAGACTGTGACGTATCTCAAAGCAGTCCAGTGCTCAGCGATAATACTTTGGCAACTAAGGCGTTAAAAGTACAATTCTTAGCAGTAGACCCAACTGGTAAAAATCTTACTGGCGACCCGACTACTTGGAAGAACCACCTAACTTTACGCAATCGTTTTGATGAGATTTCAAGAACAGTTGAATTATTTGTAGCACCCAGAGGTTCTATAAAATACACTCTTGATGGCTCCGAAGCACGTAATGGTGAGACATACACTGCGCCAATCCAACTATCTAATGAAGAAACCACAGTCTATGTTTTCGCTGAATGTGAGGGTTTAGAAGAAAAGCGAAACTTTACCTTTGCTGCATCTGGTTCAAAAGAAATCCCTATCATTAAAGATAAACCAGCCATACTAGTTAGCTCCTCACCAAAACGTATGGATAGCTCTACAAAAACCTATGAAGGACTAAATATAGCAAAAGATAAAGGTATTAAGTTTGAACAAGTTAGTTTGATGGTTGGTTCTGCTCCAAAAGTGATACACATGTCACTAGGGGAAATGAAAATTAGTGCAGAATTCATTGAGACTGTTTTAGCCCACTTACAAACTTTGTTAAGCCCAGAAGCACCAGTAGTAATGACTTTCAAAAAGGCATATACCCAAACTGGCCATGACCTTGAACAATTTACTAAACAGTTAGGTATAGAGATCGGAAGTGGCGAGGTAGAGCAGCAATGAATAAAACCCTTGATTTTGGTGCGTCCCCAGAGTTCGGCATGCACCATTTTTATGTAGAAATACCTGCGGCACCTCATGATGCAGTAGCAATTTATGAAGATTATGGTTTCGATGGTGATGAATCACGTCGAGAAACCATTGAATGTCGCTTGATATTAGCTAGAGAACTATGGACCAAAATCCGTGATGATGTGCGTCGTGATTTCAATGCTCGCCTCAAAGTGAAAAACCAGAGTACTGGTACTTGGTCTACAGGTAAAGTAAAGCTTGATCGTTTTCTAGGGCGTGAACTGTGTGTATTAGGCTGGGCAGCCGAACATGCCTCACCCGATGAATGCCTAGTTATTTGTCAAAAATGGCTAGCTCTACGTCCAGAAGAAAGATGGTGGCTTTATAGTAAAACTGCTGCCGAGGCAGGTCGTAACGATCAAACTTACCATGGATGGCGAAAAGCCCTGTATTGTGCACTTTCTGATGGTTCCAATATAAAACTGGGAACCAAGATAAAACCTAAGTCTAAAAAGCTACAAGTTGAAGAAAAAGTACAAGATCTATTTGAATTCGTAGAAAAGGGAGAAATTTAATGGCATTACAACCCTTTGAATGGAAAGATAAACCCGCCTTGATTGAGCATCTTTTCCCTGTACAGAAAATTTCTGCGGAAAGCTTCAAAGAGCAAAGCGCTGTACAAAGCAAAACTTTAGTTGCTTTGGGCAGTTATTGGAAAGGTCGTAAGCCTTTAGTTCTTAATAAAGCCTGTATTTTAGGTGCATTACTGCCAGTGACAGAAAACCAGCTAAAAGATCTGGAAATTTTTGAGCTTCTTATGGGTATGGACTCCGAAGCAATGCAAAGGCGAATCGAAGAGAATTTGCCTATTTCCAAACGTGAGAATATTGGTGATTATTTAACCCTTTCATTTAATGATCAGGTGCGTGCTGGAAAACGTGCCGAAGAAATTGGTGACTCACTTTTTTCCTTGATTTGGAACAAAGTTAATGCTCATTTACGCACATCAGCTAAATCAATTCCTGAATTAATAGAAGAAATGGGTATCGCACGCTTTGGTCGTAGGCCAAATGTCGCAGACGTATTTTCAGGTTCTGGTCAGATTCCTTTTGAGGCAGCCCGACTCGGCTGTAATGTGTATGCCTCTGATTTGAATCCCATGGCATGTTTGTTAACATGGGGGAGTTTGAATATCGTCGGCTCACCTGCCAAAAAGATGTCAAGTTTAGCTGCTGCTCAAACCCAATTAGTTGAAAAAGTTCAGCAAGAAATTGATGATCTAGGCGTTGAAACCGATGGCCGAGGCTGGAGAGCAAAAGCATATCTTTATTGTGTCGAGGTAATTTGTCCAGAAAGTGGTTGGTCCGTTCCTCTTCTTCCAACACTCATTGTTAGTGCAAGCAAGTTTGTAGTCGTCAATTTGATTGCTATTGAATCAGAAAAACGTTATGCGATAGAAGTAAAGTACTGCACAGATAAGAATGAAATGGAAATGCAGAATAAACCAACTGTTAGTGGGGGATACTTGGTTCATAGCCCCTCTTCTGACCAAGAGTATAGATCAAAAATTAGTAGTGTCCGAGGAGATATTCGCATCGGAAGAAATACCACTTCAGCTCTTCGAAAGTGGGAAAAGGGAGATTTCATTCCCAGAGAAAATGACATTTTTCAAGAACGTCTTTACTGCGTGCAATGGGAAAAGTTAGCTAATGGAAAATCACGACTTGAAACTGAATTCCGTTCAGTAACTAAAGATGATTTAGATCGAGAAGCTAAAGTCATTAGATATGTTAAGAATCACTTTAAGGAATGGCAGGAAAAAGGTTATATACCCGATATGGTAATCGAAAAAGGGTATAATACTGACCAGCCAATTAGAGAAAGGGGTTGGACTCATTGGCATCACTTGTTTGCTCCAAGGCAACTTTTGATGTTGGGGATAATAAAAAAGACACTATTAACTGACCCTGATTTTGCAGAGCAATTGTACATTTCCTTCAGTAGGCTTTTAGATTGGTCTACAAAATTATGTTACTACGGGACTGGAGCTTCAAGAGAATCAATTGCTCATACATTCTATAATCAAGCGCTAAATACTTTTTACAATTATGGGGTAAGACCATTCTCTTTTGCTTCGAAATATTTGTTAGAGAAAACATATAACTTTCCGTTGCCAACTCCAGCGACCGTAAACTGCCACCCAGCTCAAGATATTCAATTCGAAAATGATATATACATCACCGACCCACCTTATGGAGATGCTGTTAAGTATGAAGAAATTACTGAGTTCTTTATTGCATGGTTAAGAAAAAATCCACCAAAAGAATTTTCTCAGTGGACGTGGGATAGTCGACGGTCTCTGGCTATTAAGGGAGAAGATGATGGCTTCCGCACAGGTATGATTGCCGCTTATCAAAAGATGGCTCAGAAAATGCCAGATAATGGCTTACAGGTGCTGATGTTTACCCATCAAAGTGGTGCTATTTGGGCAGACATGGCCAACATTATCTGGGCTAGTGGTTTACAAGTAACGGCTGCGTGGTATGTGGTAACGGAGACAGATTCTGCTGTACGGACTGGAGCAAATGTCAAAGGCACTATCATATTGATCTTGCGTAAGCGGCATCAGGCATTAGAGACTTTTCGAGATGATTTGGGTTGGGAAATCGAGGAAGCCGTAAAAGAGCAAGTTGAATCATTAATTGGTCTTGATAAGAAAGTTCGGGCACAAGGTGCTGAAGGCCTTTATACTGATGCTGATTTGCAAATGGCTGGTTACGCAGCGGCATTAAAAGTTCTAACAGCTTACTCCCGTATTGATGGTAAAGACATGGTTACTGAGGCTGAGGCTCCACGTCAAAAAGGTAAAAAGACCTTTGTCGATGAGTTGATTGATTTCGCGGTACAAACTGCGGTTCAATTTTTAGTTCCTGTCGGCTTTGAAAAAGGAGAGTGGCAGAAGCTTCAAGCAGTTGAGCGGTTTTACCTTAAGATGTTAGAAATCGAACATCAAGGTTCTAAAACTCTAGATAATTACCAAAACTTCGCTAAAGCATTTAAAGTTCACCACTTTGATCAATTGATGAGTGATGTCTCAAAGGCAAACTCTGCAAGGTTAAAACTTTCATCCGAATTCAAAAGTGCCATGATGTCAGGTGATGCTGAAATGGCTGGTACACCATTACGGGCTTTACTCTACGCTTTGTTTGAACTCTCAAAAGAAGTTGAAATAGATGATGTATTGTTACACCTAATGGAGAACTGTCCTAATTACCTTCCCAATAAGCAGCTATTAGCAAAAATGGCAGACTACTTGGCAGAAAAGCGTGAAGGCTTAAAAGGCACTAAAGCATTCACCCCTGAATTAGAAGCAAGTTGTGCTCGAGTACTAGCGGAATCTATTCGAAACCAAAGGTTATAATCTATTATGGCTATTCGACGTTTTTCTTCCCGTACGGAAAAATTAGATACGGAGTTTTTGGCTGAATCATTACAAGGAGCAACCAAGTACTTCCGAATTGCAGGATATTTCAGGAGCTCTATCTTTGAGCTCGTAGGTGAAGAAATAGCAAAGATCCCAGAGGTTAAGATCATCTGCAACTCCGAGCTAGACCTAGCTGATTTTCAGGTGGCCACAGGTAGAAATACTGCACTAAAAGAGCGTTGGAATGAAGTAGATGTAGAAGCTGAAGCACTTCTAAAAAAGGAGCGTTATCAAATTTTGGATCGGCTTTTACAATCGGGTAATGTCGAAATTCGCGTGGTACCTAGAGACCGTCTATTTCTGCACGGTAAGGCAGGCTCTATTCATTACAACAATGGCTATCGCAAGTCTTTTATTGGATCGGTGAATGAATCTAAAAGTGCCTTTGCTCACAATTACGAGCTTGTTTGGCAGGATGACGATGAAGAAAGTGCCGATTGGGTAGAAAAGGAGTTCTGGGCACTTTGGAGCGATGGAGTACCATTACCTGAAGCGATTCTAGCTGAAATTACAAGAGTAGCTCACCGCAAAGAAATAACCATTGAGGTATTAAAACCAGATGAAGTCCCAGCCGCAGCTATGGCAGAAGCACCGATATATAGAGGTGGTGAACAGTTACAGCCATGGCAACGATCATTTGTCACGATGTTTCTGGAGCATAGAGAAATCTATGGCAAGGCTCGCCTGCTATTAGCTGATGAAGTTGGGGTTGGTAAAACACTCTCAATGGCGACCAGCGCATTAGTTAGTGCTCTGCTTGATGATGGCCCTGTTCTGATTTTGGCACCATCTACACTCACCATACAGTGGCAAATCGAGATGATGGACAAACTTGGTGTGCCTGCTGCAGTTTGGTCTTCACAGAAAAAAGTTTGGCTAAGTGTAGAGGGACAAATACTCTCACCTCGAGGTGATGCCTCTTCCATCAAGAAATGTCCTTATCGAATTGCAATTGTCTCTACTGGTCTAATTATGCACCAACGTGAGAAGGCTGACTTCGTTAAGGAAGCTGGAATGCTTCTGAAGAATCGTTTCGGTACAGTTATTCTGGATGAAGCCCATAAAGCTCGTGCTCGTGGTGACTTGGGTGATCAGGCTATAGAGCCTAATAATCTCATGGCCTTCATGCAACAGATTGGCAGGCGCACGCGGCATCTGATACTGGGTACAGCAACACCTATTCAAACTAATGTTCGAGAACTTTGGGATTTGCTGAGCATTTTAAATAGTGGAGCAGAGTTTGTGTTAGGTGATGTCTCATCGCCATGGCATGATCATGAACAAGCCATACCTTTGATCACAGGCAAAGCTCCAGTAACATCTGAGGCTGAAGTCTGGCATTGGTTAAGTAATCCTTTATCTCCAGGAAAAGAACATCATATTATTCAGCAAATACGTGATCACTTGTCGATTGATAATAAATCCTTTAGTTGTTCACATCGCTTTGAGGACCTAGACTATATGATTCAAAGTCTATGGCTCTCAGAATGCATGACAGCTAATTTCTTTAAAGAAAATAATCCTATCCTTCGACATACTGTGCTACGCAAGCGTAAACAATTGGAAGATGACGGCCTTTTAGAGCGAGTTGGGGTACACACCCACCCAATAGCACGCAATCTGACTCAGTATCAAGCCCGATTTGTGGGGCTTGGAATTCCGACCAATACACCATTCCAAGTAGCTTACGAAAAAGCTGAAGAATTCAGCAAACTGCTTCAGTCTCGTACACGATCCGCAGGTTTCATGAAATCTTTGATGCTGCAACGTATCTGCTCTAGCTTTGCATCGGGTTTAAAGACTGCTCAGAAGATGCTAAAACATACTGTTTCTGATGAAGACGAGGATTTGATCGCAGATGTTGAGCATGTACTCTCCGAAATGACTCCCGCAGAAGTGGCCTGTTTAAGAGCTATAGAAACACAACTATCACGTCCCGAGGCTGTTGATTCGAAGCTAAACACAGTGAAATGGTTCTTAACGGACTTCCGCACCGATGGAAAAACTTGGCTGGAACATGGCTGTATTATCTTTAGCCAGTATTACGACACAGCAGAGTGGATAGCGAAAGAACTAGCCAAGTCCTTTAAAGATGAAGTAGTAGCTGTTTATGCTGGTGTTGGCAAAAGTGGCCTATTCAAAGGTGAGCAATTTAATAATGTAGAACGTGAAGTTATTAAATCTGCAGTAAAGACACGCGAGATCCGATTAGTAGTTGCTACAGATGCTGCCTGTGAAGGTTTAAACCTACAAACCCTTGGGACACTCATCAATATTGATCTACCCTGGAATCCATCACGGTTGGAGCAGCGTCTTGGACGAATCAAACGTTTTGGTCAGACACGTAAGTTTGTAGATATGCTCAATCTTGTATACAGTGAAACACAGGATGAGAAAGTCTATAACGTGCTGTCGGAACGTTTACGCGATACATACGACATTTTTGGCAGTCTCCCTGATACAATTGATGACGAATGGATCGACAATGAGGAAGAGCTCAATAGTCGCATGAATGAATACATGCACGAGCGTACAAAAGCACAGGATGCTTTCTCAGTGAAGTACCGTGGCACCCTTGACCCAGATGCCCATCTCTGGGAACGTTGTGCTATAGTTCTATCACGTAGAGATATTGTGAATAAACTTAGTGAACCATGGTAAAAAACTTTACAGAGCTTTCCGTTATTAGTATGAAACTTTATTGTTTCTTTTTCCATCTTAAATATCCTAAAACAAAAAGTAGTATGAAACTCTATTGTTTTAGGATGAAATAAATATCAATAACTTACGAAAAGCCTAGTATGAAACTTTATTGTCTCATTACATATCCAGCCTTTATTCTTTATCTAAATAGAGAATTGCATATGTCGCAACTTACCTGCTTTAAAGCCTATGATATTCGTGGCAAGCTCGGGACAGAGCTAAATGAAGAAATTGCCTATAAAATTGGCCGTGCCTATGGA
>RRZU012967434.1_pt1 | contig 12738 bp, 10 predicted proteins | sample 2165561 | NCBI WGS metagenome assembly RRZU01 (sample SAMN10456909, study PRJNA506462) | wastewater metagenome | isolation source: wastewater sludge | place: USA: Moscow, Idaho
ACCAAAATCAAGAATGAGGATTTTGTCGTGCTGCATGGTGTTTGCAATGGGGGGTTGGGTTAGGCCTGCTTGCGCGGGCGCTGGTTGATGAAAAAGAGTGGCTGTTTAGCGATGGAACTCGCCCATGGCTTCGGGCTGGCGCAGTACTTTGAGCACGCGCAAATTCAGCTCTCTGCCGCCTGGAATCTGCCAAACGATAGACTGCCCTACCGACAGCCCCAGCAAGGCGCTGCCAACAGGGGCAAAGATAGAAACGGTTTCGTGGCCTGTTACCGCATCGGGGTAAACAAGCGTCATCTGAAAAGTTTGCCCTGTTTTGTCGTCGATAAATTCAACGGTGGAATTCATGGTGACAACTTCAGGCGGCACTTCGGTAGGCTCAACCACGTTGGCGCGGTTCATTTCTTCTTCAAGTGCTTCTACCCCAGGCAAGCGGCTGTATGTTTCTAGATTAACCAGGCGATCGAGCCGCTCCCAGTCGAGGCTGGACATGGTGATGGATGGTTTTTTTACAGTCATGGAACTTCCTTTTCAGACAAATAAAACCAAAGGCGGCAATGGTGCCGCCTTGGTTTACCTGCACAAATAAAACAACTTTAATTGGCGCGGTAGTTAGGCGCTTCTTTGGTGATATGCACGTCGTGCACATGGCTTTCGCGCATACCCGCAGACGTGATTTCTACAAACTCGGCCTTATCATGCATTTCGGTAATGGTGGTGCAACCGCAGTAACCCATGCTGGCACGCAAGCCGCCAGCCATCTGGTAAATGATGCCCACCACCGAGCCTTTGTAAGGCACGCGGCCTTCAATACCTTCAGGCACGAGCTTATCGGCACTGGGGTTGCCCGTGCTGCTTTCCTGAAAATAGCGGTCGGCACTGCCCTGCTGCATAGCGCCAATGCTGCCCATGCCACGGTAACTTTTGTAGCTGCGCCCTTGGTACAGAATGACATCGCCAGGCGCTTCTTCAGTGCCTGCAAATATGCTACCCATCATAACCGTATTGGCACCAGCCGCTATGGCTTTGGCAATATCGCCACTAAAGCGAATGCCGCCATCGGCAATCAAAGGCACACCTGTGCCCTTGAGCGCAGTGGCAACTGCATGAATCGCCATAACTTGTGGCACGCCCACGCCTGCCACAATGCGGGTTGTGCAAATAGAGCCTGGCCCAATGCCCACTTTCACACCGTCTGCACCTGCCTCAACCAGCGCAAGCGCAGCCGCAGCAGTGGCAATATTGCCGCCGATAACTTGTACTTGCGGGTAGTTTTGTTTCACCCAGCGCACGCGATCAATCACGCCTTTGCTGTGGCCGTGGGCCGTATCCACCACCAGCGCATCAACGCCTGCTTTAACGAGCAGCTCTACGCGCTCTTCGGTGCCAGCACCAACGCCAACGGCTGCGCCCACGCGCAAGCGCCCAGCATCGTCGCGTGCGGCATTGGGGAAGCTGGTTTGCTTGGTAATGTCTTTAACGGTGATTAAGCCTTTGAGCTCAAAAGCGTCGTTTACCACCAGCAAGCGTTCAATCTTGTGTTGGTTCAGCAGTGCTTTGGCTTCTTGCAGCGACGTGCCTTCGGGCACGGTAACCAGTTTTTCGCGCTGCGTCATGATGTCGCGCACGGGAACATCGAGCCGCGTTTCAAAACGGATATCGCGGCCAGTCACAATGCCTGCCACCTTGCCGCCGTCAATAACGGGAAAGCCAGAAATACCAAGCTCTTCAGCAAGCTGCTTGACTTGCAAGACCGTGGTTTCGGGAGTGATAACCACAGGGTCGCGCACCACACCAGATTCGTAACGCTTTACGCGGGCAACATGCGCGGCCTGATCTTGTGCGCTGAGGTTTTTATGGATGATGCCAATGCCGCCTTCTTGCGCCATGGCTATGGCCAGACGTGCTTCTGTCACCGTATCCATGGCGGCAGAAACCAATGGCAGATTCAGAGCAATATTGCGGCTAAATTGTGTTTTCAATACAGTGTCTTTAGGCAACACCTCAGAGTAGGCTGGTACCAGAAGAACGTCGTCAAATGTGAGTGCTTTGCCAAGCAGGCGCATAGTAATTCTCCAAAAACAGGATTGTAGCCGCTCTGCCCGCAAATACTGCGCCGAGAAAAAACAACCCTTACAAACGAGATTTGAAAAAACGAGATATAAAACACTCTTTTATACAATTTTATGCTGACATAGGGGCGGCATTGGGGTTACCATCATGAACAGTATTCTTGCAATACCGTAGTAATCAGAAAACAAAAAAGGGGGAAACCATGAAGCCATACCAATTATCACCATCATCATTTATTCGCACCAGCCTTGCTGCAACACTGCTTCTATGCGCCACAAGCAGCATGGCGCAGTGGCAATGGCTAGATGACAGTGGCAGAAAGGTTTATAGCGACCGCCCACCGCCAGCCAATATTGCGCCCAAAAACATCATCAAACACCCAGGCAACAACCTTGCGCCCGTTACCGTAACCTTGACAGACAGCAAAGCACCCGCTTTGCCTGCCAGCCAAGCCTCGCAAGCCGCACCTGCTGCCGCCAAGCCAGCGGCAAGCGACCCCAAGGCTGTAGCCGAAAAGAAAAAGAAAGAGGCTGAAGAAGCCAAGCAAAAAAAAGCTGAAGAAGAAAAAGCAGCCAAAGCGCGCGCTGAAAATTGCCAACGTGCCAAAACTGCACTTGCCACCTTGAAGTCAGGCGCGCGCATTTCAACGGTCAATGCAAAAGGCGAAGCGCAAATCATGTCAGATCAAAACCGCGCTGCCGAAGAAAAGCGGCTCAACAGCGTTATTTCATCTGATTGCAGCGGAAAATAACGCTTCCAGCCAGATTGTGGCTTGCACCGCTTGCCCTACTTGTTCCTTACTCCTCTGCCCATGCATATGAGCAGCAAGCAGGCATGAAAGCCTCTTTAGCCATAAAGCTGGTGCGTGCAGCAAGGTGAAAGCAGAAAGGAAAACAACTGTAAGCAAGCGAATTGCGGTTGCGTGCAACTTCAACCGCCTCAACCGCTTCAGCCGCTTCAGCCGTTTTTGCTTTGCTTAAACAGGCATCAGTGCTTGCCACTTTCGTGAAAATTTTTCAAAAAATTTTCTTCTCTCTGCAAAAATCATTTTTTTCTTGTTATACTTTGAGGCTTGTTGGCTCGGTAGCTCAGTTGGTAGAGCAGCGGATTGAAAATCCGCGTGTCGGTGGTTCGATTCCGCCCCGAGCCACCAGATTTCAAGCCCAACCGTTATCGGTTGGGCTTTTTCGTTTCTGCTTTGCGCCAGTTGGCAATGCCCAACCCCGCGTATGCATTTGCAAGCCCTCTTTGCAAACTCTCTTTCTAAACTCTCTTAGCCAATCCGCATTCATCAGCAACGCGCTGCATGAAGGTTGGGTTTTTGTTATTGAGCCATAACCAGTATTCAAGCGCCTTGCAGGGCTTTTTAGTGCTGTAAGGCGCATGAATACTGCTTGCTCTGGTTTGGCTTTTTATTTGGCTTTTTTATCTGCCGTTCTTTGCGTAGCCTTTGCACTAAAGTACAGTTTCAGAGGCTGCGGGTTTCAAGCCTGCTCAAGCGCCTGTTTATGCCAGGCTTCTCATCATTGATTCCAGCGCACTGCCATCGCAAGCCCTGAAGCCCAACATTGGCTGTGCTTAATAAAACACTCGCATACCAAAAAAAAAAAAACAAGCTACCACTGGCGCAATCGCGCATTAGCGGTAGCTTGTTTTTTGCGTGCTGCTTGTCTTATCACTGATGAGCCAAAGAAAGGGCAAATTGGCACTGAGGGGCGATTTTTTCAATACGCTGTGCCATAAGCTGTGCCACAAAACAAAGCCATAAGCACAAGCAGTATTTATGCGCCCTGTAGCACGATGAGGCTTGCTTGGTGCGTTTGAGATAGCAACAGATGGCAAGCAAGTTATGCCTGCCATCTGTTTTAGCCCTTTCGCTAGCCTTTTCGCCAGCCTTTTCACCCTCGTTGTTGCTCTATGCAGTTTTCTCAGGCTTTGAGTGCGGCGTGCATTTCTTGCAGCGAGATGACTTCGCTGTTGTCCAAAAACGCCATGCCTTCTGCGGCTGCGGCGGCTCCTGCAATGGTGGTGAAGGTGGTTACCCTGCCTTGCAAGGCGCTGGTGCGAATGGCGCGGCTGTCGGCAATGGCGTTGCGGCGGTCTTCTACGGTGTTGATGACCATCACGATTTCGTTGTTTTTAATCATGTCCACAATGTTGGGGCGGCCTTCGATAACCTTATTGACGGTTTCGCACGCAATGCCTGCATCGCGTATGGCTTGCGCTGTGCCGCGTGTAGCAACCAGTGCAAAGCCCAGTTTTTGCAACTGGCGGGCAATGTCAATGGCGCAGGGTTTGTCGCTGTTGCGCACGGTTAAAAACACTTTGCCTGTGGGGTTGCCTTGGGCATCAAATGGGCGCGGCAGCGATTCGCCTGCGCCGATTTGCGCTTTAACGTAGGCTTCGCCAAAGGTTTTGCCTACGCCCATGACTTCGCCTGTAGATTTCATTTCTGGGCCAAGAATGGTGTCTACGCCAGGGAATTTGACGAAGGGAAACACCGCTTCCTTGACGCTGAAGTAAGGCGGATTAACCTCTGCACCTATGCCCTGCTCTGCCAGCGAGCGCCCTGCCATGCAGCGCGCTGCGACTTTGGCCAGCGGTATGCTGGTGGCTTTGGAAACAAACGGCACGGTGCGGCTGGCGCGTGGATTGACTTCAAGCACATAAATCACGTCTTGCTTGTCTGCACCTTCGCCAAGCTGCTGGATGGCAAACTGCACGTTCATCAGCCCCACTACGTTGAGTGCATTGGCCATGGCGGCGGTTTGGCGCTTGATTTCGGCTACCGTGGCGGCGCACAGGTGGTATGGCGGCAGCGAGCAGGCTGAGTCACCACTGTGCACGCCTGCTTGCTCGATGTGCTCCATCACGCCGCCAATAAATACTTGGCCTGTGGCATCGCGTATGCAGTCTACGTCGCACTCGATGGCATCGTTTAAGAAGCGGTCGAGCAGCACGGGCGAATCGTTGCTGACTTTAACGGCTTCGCGCATGTAGCGCTCCAGGTCGCGCTGCTCATGCACAATTTCCATGGCGCGGCCGCCCAGCACGTAGCTGGGGCGCACCACCAGCGGGTAGCCCAGTTCGTCTGCCTTGATGATGGCTTCGGCTTCGGTGCGGGCGGTGGCGTTAGGCGGCTGGCGCAGTTGCAGCTCGTTCAAGAGTTGCTGGAAGCGTTCGCGGTCTTCGGCGGCATCAATCATGTCGGGGCTGGTGCCGATGATGGGCACGCCTGCGGCTTCAAGCCCCAAAGCGAGCTTGAGTGGGGTTTGCCCGCCGTATTGCACGATAACGCCTGTGGGCTGTTCTTTGGCAACGATTTCGAGCACGTCTTCAAGGGTGACTGGCTCAAAATAGAGGCGGTCAGAAGTGCCGTAGTCGGTGGATACGGTTTCGGGGTTGCAATTGACCATGATGGTTTCGTAGCCGTCTTCGCGCATGGCAAGCGCGGCGTGTACGCAGCAGTAGTCAAACTCAATGCCCTGCCCGATGCGGTTAGGCCCGCCACCGAGCACCATGATTTTTTTCTTGTTGGTGGGTTCGGCTTCGCACTCTTCTTCGTAGGTGGAGTACAGGTAGGCAATATCTGTGGCAAATTCTGCCGCGCAGGTATCTACCCGTTTGTAGACGGGGCGCACGCCCAGCGCGTGGCGGTGCGCGCGCACAGCTTGCTCGCTGCTAGCAGTGAGCTTGGCCAGGCGGCGGTCAGAGAAGCCTTTTTTCTTGAGGGTGCGCAGCGTAGTTGCATCAAGCGAAGCCAAGGCTGCTTCGCCTTTTTCGGCAACGACTTTGTCTAGCGCCAGCTCGATTTTGACGATTTCTTCAATCTGCACCAAAAACCATTTGTCGATTTTGGTAAGGCTGTGTACTTCATCCACGCTCCAGCCTGCGGCAAAGGCATCGCCCACAAACCAGATGCGGTCGGGGCCAGGTTCGCCGAGTTCGCGCTCCAGAATTTCACGGTCCTGGGTTTTCTCGTTCATGCCGTCTACGCCCACTTCCAAGCCACGCAGGGCTTTTTGGAAGCTCTCCTGGAAAGTGCGCCCCAGCGCCATGACTTCGCCCACGCTTTTCATTTGCGTAGTCAGGTGGTTGTCGGCAACGGGGAATTTTTCAAAGGCAAAACGCGGCACTTTGGTGACAACGTAATCAACGCTGGGCTCAAAGCTGGCGGGGGTCAGGCCGCAAGTCATGTCGTTACGCAGCTCATCGAGCGTGTAGCCAACGGCCAGCTTGGCCGACACTTTGGCGATAGGAAAGCCCGTAGCTTTGGAGGCAAGTGCCGAAGAACGGCTCACGCGGGGGTTCATCTCAATTACGACCAAGCGACCATCGGCAGGGTTGATGGCAAACTGCACGTTTGAGCCGCTGGAGTCCACACCAATTTCGCGCAGGATGGCGAAAGAGGCATCGCGCATGATTTGGTACTCTTTATCGGTGAGCGTCTGTGCGGGGGCTACGGTAATGCTGTCGCCCGTGTGAATGCCCATGGGGTCGAGGTTTTCGATGGAGCACACGATGATGCAGTTATCGGCCTTGTCGCGGATTACTTCCATCTCAAACTCTTTCCAGCCCAGCAGCGATTCTTCAATCAGCAACTCGGTGGTGGGCGAAGCCTCCAGCCCACGGCGGCAAATGGTTTCAAATTCTTCGGCGTTGTAAGCCACGCCGCCACCTGTGCCGCCCAGCGTGAAGCTCGGGCGAATTACAACGGGAAAGCCTACGGTTTTTTGTACATCCCACGCCTCAGTCATGTTGTGCGCTACGCCAGAGCGTGCCGAACCCAAACCAATGCGCGTCATGGCATCTTTGAACTTGAGGCGGTCTTCAGCCTTGTCAATTACTTCGGGTGCAGCACCAATAAGCTCGACCTTGTATTTATGCAGCACGCCGTTGCGCCACAAGTCCAGCGCACAATTGAGTGCTGTTTGCCCGCCCATGGTGGGCAAAATGGCATCGGGGCGCTCTTTGGCAATGATTTTCTCGACCGTTTGCCAGGTAATGGGCTCAATGTAAGTTACATCGGCTGTGGCAGGGTCGGTCATGATGGTGGCAGGGTTGCTGTTAATCAAAATAACGCGGTAACCCTCTTCGCGCAAAGCCCTGCAGGCCTGCACGCCAGAATAATCAAACTCGCATGCCTGCCCAATAATGATGGGGCCGGCTCCGATAATCAGAATACTTTTGATGTCTTGACGTTTTGGCATGGTATTGACTTTATTTAATTGATATTGACGTTGATATTTTGGCCGCAGCTTATGCGTTCATTCGGAGTGGGTGCGGTTTTACGGTTTTTGGTGTGAATCAGGTTTCTTTGGCACTGGATAATTCCAGCAAAAAAAGCAAGCGACGCGGGTTTTAAGGTTTCAGCGGTTTGCAAGGTGGCGCTGGCTTGGTCAAATTGCCCGATTCGGCGCTCAAACTCTGCTTTAAGCAACAAATAATCCAGCCGTGCGCGCACAGACAGTTTGTCATCGCGCAGTATTTGCTCAAGCAGCGCAAGCGCCTGCTGGCGGTAGCTGTCTGGCCCGTTCCAGCTTGCTTCTTGCAGCATACGCAGTTGCCGTGGCAAAGGTTCTTGCAAATGTTGCATCATCAAAAAAGCGCGGTAATGCACAGGTTGTTTTTGAAACCCGGAATCCTCAAGCAAAGGCAATAAAGCGTTTACTTCTGCCGCAGAAAACTTATCTTTATAGATAACAAAACCATTATCTGGACATATTGGCAAAGGCAAAGGCGATACCACTGCACCATATGGCTGCATATCGAGCATATACCCCATTGCTTTGCCCGTATCAGGCAATATTTGGGTAAATGCTTTACCACCTGCCGGGCAAATAAAATCCTCCTCGGTTTCATTTGCCGCATGTGCAAAAGATATGCACAAGGCAGTGGCTAATGCAGTAATCAGACGCAGTTTCATAAACCCATAAAATCAGGCTGGGTTGTTATCGAGCTTGGCGTGCAGCGCCTCAATACGCTCAACAGGCACGCGCTTTTGCATGAGCTGTATTAGTCCATCGCCCTCAATCATGGGGCGCAAGACTTCAACCTCGGCTGGGTAGAACTTTACGTCCCATGCAACCAGCTCGCCGTTGAATTCTTCATCGGTCCAGGTTTTGCCTTTGGCAAGGCACACTACCAAAGGCAGGGCTTTGTTTTCAAGAAAAGATTTTTTGTATGGTTTTTGCTGCCAGCGGTTTAGAAACCATTCTTTGTGCTCTTCTGACAGAGTCAAAATGCGTTTGTTGATGGCTTTTTCAAGCGAAGCGATTGGAAAGCTGAATAACTTCATGCTGTTGCTCCCACTTTTGAGGTTTGTGCCTGACGCATTGCGCGTGTAAAACGATCAAGCAAGCGTTCCATATCGTCATGCGGCACGCCCTGAACACTGAATGCAGGGCAATCGGTGCGCTCAAGCCCTTGCACCGTTCCATCAAACAGGCTGATAAAGGTTGGGCTTAGATTGGCTGGCAGGCTTTGCTTTTCAACCGCAAAGCACTGGTTTTGGCTGGTGATGCTAACGCGACCAGTCTGTAAATCTTTGGTTGGGTGGTTGCTACCGTGGTGGCCAACCTTGAGTTTGAAGGTTTTGGCTCCACTGGCCAAAGCCATGATTTGATGCCCCAAGCCCAAGCCCCATGTTGGCACGTTTGCAGCCATCAACTCACGCGCCGCTGCAACTGCATAGTCACAGGCTTGCGGGTCGCCCGCGCCGTTGCTGAAAAACACGCCATCAGCTTGCATGGCAAGCACAGCACTGGCGGGTGTTTGTGCAGGTACAACAGTGATTTTGCAGCCCTGCTCTGCCAACATACGCAAATGGCTGCGTTTCACGCCCAAGTCATAAACCACGACATGAAACTGTGCATCTTGCACTGTGCTGTAGCCTTGATTGAGCTGCCAAGCGCCTTGCGCCCAGTCGTATTGCTGTGTGCAGGATGTGGTTTTAACCAAATCTTGCCCAAGCAGTGCTGGCGCGGCTTTTGCGGCGGCAATGGCTTGCGCAATATCTGCCGCTGTGGGCGCATTGGTATTGGGCAAAGCCACAATGCAGCCAGACTGCGAGCCGTGCGTGCGCAAATGGCGGGTTAGCTTGCGGGTATCAATGTTTGCAATGGCTACTACGCCGTTGCTGCGCAAATAATCTTGCAAAGATTGCTGGCTGCGAAAGTTTGAAGCCAGCAAAGGCAGGTTTTGGATAACCAGACCAGCCGCAAATACCTGCCGCGATTCGTCATCTTCGGCGTTTGTGCCTGAGTTGCCAATGTGCGGATAGGTAAAGGTAACAATCTGGCCGCAAGAAGCGGGGTCAGTCAGCGTTTCTTGATAGCCAGCCAGTGCGGTATTAAATACCATTTCGCCTGCTGTAGAGCCAGTGGCGCCAATGGCATTGCCAATAAAAACAGTGCCATCGGCCAAAGCGAGAATGGCAGTAGGTAATGGTGCGTGCGGGAACAGAAGCACGAGAGATTCTCCGAAGGTTGCAAGGCAGCGGCGTGCGCCCGAACCAAGCCCCCGTGGCCTGACGATTTTCTCTCGTTGGCTACGCGGGGTATCAGCACCCAAATTTGTGTACTTGTACTTGGAAACGCGGCTAGTGCCGGGTGTGCTGTGAAATGCACCCCCAATTGGGCGTGTGCGCCAAGTGGAAGCTACATTTGTGAAGCGCACCATTATAGCCTTGCCTTGGGGTGCTTGCGCCTGTCTTGGCAAGTCTTATTTGAAGCTCTGTTTGCTTTCGGCAAAGCTACCCGCACAAAGTTTGGAAACTGGGTTTTGCATCTACTTTTGAGTGCGTTTTTGCATATGTTTTACGCATAGCCTGCAAGCACCACCCACACGCCCTGTTGCTTACAACACTTCGCAGCCGCGTTATTTACTTGCGCCACACATCTACAATGCTGCACAAAGCATCTGACAATTTGGCAATTTTCCAACATACTTTCATGAACCCACTTCTCTCACAGCTCCAGCCCTACCCTTTTGAGCGCCTGCGCCAGTTGTTTGCCAGCGTTACGCCCAACCCAGCTTACAAGCCGATTAGTTTGGGCATAGGCGAGCCCAAGCACGCAACGCCGCCCTTCATTCAGCAAGCGCTAAGCAAGGCCACCTTGGGGCAGCCTGGTTTGGCGGGCTACCCTGCCACCGCTGGTGAGCCCGCCTTGCGGCAGGCTTGCGCCAACTGGCTAGAGCGCCGCTACGGTGTGGTGCTAGACGCTGCCACGCAAGTGCTGCCTGTAAACGGCTCGCGCGAGGCGCTGTTTGCCTTTGCCCAAACCGTGATTGACCCAAGCGCCCAATCCACCGTGGTTTGCCCCAATCCGTTTTACCAAATTTACGAAGGCGCAACCCTATTGGCGGGCGCTACGCCCTACTTTGCGCCCAGCGTGCCCGAGCGCAATTTTGCAATCGACTGGGACAGCGTACCCGCATCCGTCTGGCAAAACACCCGCCTGATGTATGTTTGCTCACCAGGCAACCCTACAGGCGCAGTTATGCCGCTGGATGAATGGCGCAAACTGTTTGAAATCAGCGACCGCTACAACATCATCATCGCCTCAGACGAGTGCTACAGCGAAATCTACTTTGGCGACCAAGCCCCATTGGGCGCATTGCAGGCCGCGCAGCAACTGGGGCGCGATGGCTATAAAAACCTGCTGATGTTTACCAGCCTATCCAAGCGCAGCAGCGTGCCCGGCTTGCGTAGCGGCTTTGTGGCGGGCGATGCCGATTTGATAAAACCCTTTTTGCTCTACCGCACCTACCACGGCAGCGCCATGAGCCCTGTAATACAAGCCGCCAGCATTGCCGCTTGGGGCGACGAAGCGCATGTGATTGAAAACCGCCGCCTGTATTGCGATAAATTTGCCAAAATTACCCCCATGCTCTCGCAAGTGCTCGATGTAAAACTGCCCGATGCTGCTTTTTACCTGTGGGCGCACGTAGGCAAGCACTGCGGCGGCTCTGATACGCTTTTTGCCCAGCGTTTGCTGGAACAATACAATGTAACGGTATTGCCTGGCAGCTATCTGGCACGCGAAGCGCACGGCCACAACCCGGGCGCAGGCCGCATTCGCATGGCACTGGTGGCAGAAACTGCGCAATGCCAAGAAGCCGCACTGCGCATACAGGCATTTATTCAGGGTGGCGCTTGATTATTGCCCTGTTTTTTAAAATAGATAAAACCTGAAGGCTGCCAATGAAAAAGTTTCTTGTTTATGCATTAATGGCTATTTTGGTTCCACTCTCTGCCAGCGCATCTGAAAAAGAAAACATCCTTTCATTGAAAATTACCTCTATCACGCAAGAAAGAAGCAAAGACAACCACGCGCAAAAAGAAGAGTTTTCACTTACTGGAACAACGCTAAAATACAAAGAAACTGTTTCAGGTTATCTGCGTATTATAGGCGTTCAAGACCAAGAAAAAGAAATTACAGTTAGCGAAGAAAGCATCAATAAAATCAATGAACTGGCATTGAAACTTAAAGAATGCCACAAAGAAGATGTAGCATATGCCACCGATGAAATCGGGGTTTTTTATATTATCACCATTGAAATAGCGCAAAATGAAAAAACAGAAACCATTAAAATAAGCGGCATGTCAAAATATTTGAATGAAAATACTTTATACAAGCAATACCAAGGCTTTATTTCAAATATAAAACACCTTGTTTTAAACAATTGAAGTTTTTTGGCTTTTCTCTTATGCAGGTTTGCACAAGATTTTTCTGAAACAAACGCCCGTTTTCGCCATTTCACCCTTTTCGCCATTTCACCTGTTTTTTTAAAGGAAGTAATTCATATGAACACCACCCAACTACAACAAATCATCGAATCCGCATGGGACAACCGCGCTGATTTTTCGCCCAACAATGCACCCAAAGAAATCACCGAAGCCGTTGAGCACGTTTTGGCTGAACTTGATGCAGGCCGCTTGCGCGTAGCCACACGCCAAGGCGTAGGGCAATGGACTGTGCACCAATGGCTCAAAAAAGCCGTGCTGCTGAGCTTTCGCCTGCGCGACAATGCCCGCATGGCTGCGGGTGACTTGGCGTTTTACGACAAAGTGCCCACCAAGTTTGGCGGCATGAGCGAAGCCGAACTGCAAGCCACTGGCGTGCGCGTAGTGCCACCCGCCGTTGCGCGGCGCGGCAGCTACATTGCCAAAGGCGCTATTTTGATGCCCAGCTATGTAAACATTGGCGCGTATGTAGACGAAGGCACCATGGTAGACACTTGGGCAACAGTCGGCTCTTGCGCCCAGATTGGCAAAAACGTACACCTCTCTGGCGGCGTAGGCATTGGCGGCGTGCTTGAGCCACTGCAAGCGGGCCCCACCATCATCGAAGACAACTGCTTTATCGGCGCACGCAGTGAAATCGTTGAAGGCGTGGTGGTTGAAGAAAACTCCGTTATCAGCATGGGCGTATACATTGGCCAAAGCACCAAGATTTACGACCGCAGCACAGGCGAAATCAGCTACGGCCGCGTGCCTGCTGGCTCGGTAGTGGTAAGCGGCAACCTGCCCTCAAGCTGTGGCAAATACAGCTTGTACTGAGCTGTCAGTGTCAAGCGGGTAGATGCCCAAACGCGCTCGAACACCAGCCTGACTGATTTCCTGCGCGACTAACAACACGCCCCGCAACAAGCCCCTGCGCT
>RRZU010217394.1_pt1 | contig 12736 bp, 17 predicted proteins | sample 2165561 | NCBI WGS metagenome assembly RRZU01 (sample SAMN10456909, study PRJNA506462) | wastewater metagenome | isolation source: wastewater sludge | place: USA: Moscow, Idaho
ATGTTTTCATAATAAAACCCTCATAATATAATTGAATTATATAACATATACCGCAGAAGGACAATACTGTAAAATTTATATATATGTCATAAAAACAATAACTTATAATGTGAATAAATTAATAATAATATGTTAAATATTTTGTATATGGTGTATAATCTAATCTCAACTTTGGAGTAATAATATGAATATTAATGAGTTTGATTTTGCCCATCATAACAATGTTGTTTGTCAGCCTGATATTGCAAACTATTGTTTTTTTAAGATTGATGCGACTACTTCTGTCTTAAATCACGGTGATACCGAAGAATTTAAACGAGTATTCTTAATTGCTGCACCTACATCAGAACATGCAAAGGTCTGGGTTGAATTAAATTATCTTATTGGTGGAATGTGTAACTCACATCAGGAGCTTTTAGACGAACTTAATGAGCAGACCATTGATGATGATGAAACGGACTGTATTGCATCGCAATTTATTGGATGTGTTGATGTAGGTGATTATAAATATCGTCAGATTGATCGCATCATAGGAATCACAAAGGAATATGCGGAAAGTATGTACAAACTAGGGGATTTCTATGAAACCAATCTGGGAAATAAACCATTTGGGTAAATAAAATAAAGTTGATTTAAAAAAGGCTGTGAATGATTCACGGCCTTTTTGCTTTTAGGTAGTCAAGAATATTTAAAGAGGCAACAGTCGGGTCGGGGATGATTGCAAATTTCGCGAACATGCCTTCTTGAAGGCCATAAGCCAGATTGCGTTAGCAAACGGCTCAAGCGCGTAAGCGGGCGGTCCCTGAACAATCAGTAGTAATAATCCAAAACTACGGTATGGAACTTTCGCATTTCTATTGCCATAAAGACTAAATATTGTCTGGTGTTTAGCAGCATCTCATCAAAGAAATTTAGGTTTATATTTTCATTGATCTGACGTATCTCGTATTTGTTTTTAACCATGTGATTGGTACACCCCTCATCATCAAATGCTTTAGCGGCTGCTGAATCCGGTGTGCATATAAAAAAGATGCTTGTAGTGCCACTGCTTAAATAGAAAAAACGATAGGTTTTTCCATTACGACAAGACTGCCACGGCGGTAATAATATTTCGCATGAGAACGATACATCGCCGCCGTGTGTGTATTCATCCCAAAGCTCAATCATTTCTAACCGAGTTAAATGCTTTGTGTCAAAAGCCAAGGTTGTTTCAGATTTATCATTGTTAAACCCGAGCTGATAACACATCTCTCGGTAATTCCTTTCATCTAGGCTTTTAGTGTCTTTAAATCTCTCTTTTTTAAGTATGTTGATTAAGCCTATTTGCTCATCTGTGAACATGCTATGCCACTGAGTTTCTGGCAGGGCTTTAATCGCAGCTATAAATGCCTTCTTTTCGATTCTTTCTGAGTCGGCAATATCCAGTTCAAGCCGGTTATGGAGATAGCCAAAACTCTCGCTTTCAAGATCACCACGGACCCAAAATGAATTTTCGAGTTTACGATCAGCTTTGCTTGGAAGGGGGAGTATGCCTTTTAGATTAATATCGTTATTAACAGCCGTATGAACTGATCGGAGATTGAAGATATTTTTTTGATAAAGATTTAATGTTTTAAAATGCTTTGAAAAAGGAACAATACAATCAGTGTCATTTTCGTAGTAATTCAAGACATCCACCGATAAAGCATACTTCTCTTTTGCTGCGATGTAAGACGTTTTTTCGGTCATCTCATCAAAGCCGGCATAAGGGTAATGTTGATGCTGTAAATACTTAGCGATTGCTGTGCGGTTTTTAGTATTTGAAAATTTATATTCCACATTATTAAGCTTAAGCCACTCATAGAAACTGTCTTGAATAAGGTGCTTTGCGCGATGGTCAATTACTAATAGATCAGGCATTCCCGTGATTATTGGATTGTTAAATCCAACAGCTTTAAATACACGTTCCCAGAACGTTTTAACGAACTCTGATAAAGATATTGCCGGATCGTCTTTGTGATAGTACTTGGTATACTTTAAAGGTAGATTATCAACAGATATACCGAGCAAACATAAAGGCTTGATCGGTAAATCCTCATCTTCGGCCAGAGGTTCCGTGGAGCGCATAACGCCATAGTCCGGATCAAAGAAAACACGCTTGCATGACTGTATGGTGAGGTAGTGGATAATCGACATTATTTATATCTTCTATAATTTCATAGTTGATAAGAAAATTTAGATATTCAGCTTTGGAAGTCATATTCCTTGCCTAGCATCCAAGCACTTTTATTTACTTTGACCGGATAGCTCTATAGAAAACTGTTTAATCCAGATTCTTTATAGTTCCACCTACTAAGGTAATGGGTATCCATTTGAAATCATATCGCTCATAGCTACCTTTGGCCCCATACCAATAAAGGTGATAGTGCGCACGTCTTAAATGAGGCTTTCTATGTGCCTTAGTTGATTGTTTTAAGTATTCATTATTCTGACTATTCAGCAACTTAATTTGTTTAGAAGTTTCTTGGCCGGCAATGAATGGCTTATACTTTTGGGCTTCAAAAAGTCGTGGTGTTCGTTTAACGATTTGTACACCTACTTTTTCTTTATGGTTCTCTGGGAGTAGAGGGATGTAATCCGGCTTGGATAAACTAAACCATAGCAAGATATTAATCAGTTTCTTCTGTAATGACTGATAATCTCCGACTTGACTATCATCAAGCACCGCTCTGTCATCATGAAACACATCGATAAAATCAGTTAAACAATCTTCAATCGACTTATCTTCACTGATTAATAGAACTATGGTTCGTGTAATGCCAGTGTCGAGGAATACTGTAGATACTAAAACTTTTTGATAACAAAGTTCTGATAAAGTAAATATAACACCTACAATTTTTGAATCCTCAAACATCAAGTCGAAATTATCAGTTTGAACGTAGATACACAGCTCGGGAATATTGATTAAAAAACTAGGAAGTTTTCCTTCAAACTCACTCTTGGTCAGCTCATTCGCAACTTCATCTTCAAATCTATAGATATTTTTAGTTAACATCCAAGAGCCGATCGTAACGAGTTCACCAGTCGGTGTCGGTAAATTATTAATTAAATGATTAGGAATATTATCGCCAATTTTTAAACCTTTTTTCCAGTTTGGCTCATAGCAATCTAAAGCTGCATATATCCAGTCATCCCAAGTCACCAAAGAGTTTATCTTTTTGTTTTCATCTTTATTCTGAATAGCTTTAGCTTCAATCTTATTCAAAATGCCCTTAAAGTTTAACTTCAAATGTTGGCAGCGTGCATTTACCACTTTCAATGGTATTAAAAATTCATTACTTAAATTACCCATTAAAGCTTTGTTCCGTGTTTAATTTAGTTTTGTGCTGTGACGATATTATGGATTTCAGGATTGAAATGTTTAAGTATCACTAAGGACTGATCATAAAACTTTTGATAACCTTCCTCAGTTTTACAGTAAAAATAATGTTTTTTAAGAACATCTCGTGGAATGAAGGCTAGAACTACACTGGCATTACAGTCCTGCTCAAAACAATAATCCCCATTTTCAAGCTTAAACTTGCTCAAATCTATATTTCGCAGTTTTTCAAAGTATGGGTGAGTTAACATAGTGTTTTCAGAAACAATGATTCCACCATGGTCATTGCACACATACACTGTACAACCTTTAAATAAAACGGTTCGGGTGTAAATCTTGCCCCATGTGGCGATATTCATAATTAATCCTCTTTAAGCGGGTTTCTGAGCTGCTTAAGCGCAGTTTTAATACACTCAATCACTTCGCATTGGTATGTATAAATAGGGTTTTTTTTCTGCGGCTGAATATCCAACATGTACCAGTCATCACCAAATATCTTACTCAGTGCATTTGAGATATTTTCGTTGTGATACAGCATGTCTGGTGTAGCTTCATTATCCTTAAGGTAATCGAAAGCGTACCGTATCAGATCGCGATTCACCTCTCGTTCTTTTTTGTCTTTAACAAAAAGGACACGGCGTAATTGCTGCTTGTGGTTTTTATATATTTTCTCGATAAGCGCGTTTGCATCAGTATCGATCAATGTAGATTCAGTCCCGAATAATTTATCGATTAAATATGAAGTCGGGCAGGCAATGATGAAATCTTTCAGGGGTTTCCCCATGGACGGCCAATAATAGCTTCCAGTTGAGTTGTATAAAACGACTGTAGCACGGCCACTTTCATTACCTGTTTCATCAAGAATCAACTTGATTGCATCGCCGTGCTTGGTAGTGATCGTAAGACACTCTATAAGCGTGGATTTAATTTTTATGTTCATTACTGACACTTATCATCTACCAGAAACTTTAATAGCTTCTCTTTACGTTCTTCTCTCAGTTCTTGGGTTAAAGAACGGTTATAATCACGCTCACCGCAGAACATAACGAAGGTCACAAAACAGCATACCCATGCGATTAATGCTTGCCAGTTCAGAGATAAAATGGACGCAATAAAAGCCAATGCCATGGCGAACAAAAATAGATTTTGAGCAGGATTATTGTTCTTAAAACTTTTTAAATATTTCATTAATTAATTACCTTTAAACGCATAACGTTGGACGTTTAATAAACGTCAGTTTGAATCCATTATCCAATGTCAAATGCTCATCTATCGTAGCCTTAAGCTTTACTTGGTCCCCGACAACGCCAAGATATTTAGAACCACGATATTTAACAGTTTTTCCATCTACTTTAAGAGTATAGCTGAGCATATTCCCATAAAACGATAGACTGACTTCATATTTGGTGATTTCTGCCACAAAATTGACACGTTGGCCGACTTCACCAAAATGGCATATAGCTTTATTTTCTTCTGGGGGTTTCTCAAATAAATTCCGTTCTAAAGCCAGTCCTAGTCCTGCTGCCGCTAAAGCTTGAAAAGTACGATCATGATCCGTAATAGCTCTGCCTGTAAACTTATCAGCCAACCAGAGTACATAACTATCTGGCAATTCACTGATTTTAAATCCATTGTAACGGCCAATCGGTGTGATGCCATTTTCAATATCATTGAGTCGATCGTCTGAAAGGGCCTTGCGTGATTTAAAATGCTGTGAAGTTGTGAATTCTGGCTCCAAGGAAAGTGAGAGGTCAATATCCTGATTACCAACGTGTTTTTTGATTTTAGAAAAGCATTCCTGTGCCTTTGTAATCGCTTCTTCTTTGCTTGTTGCAAGGTTGCAGATATAGTCATCCCAAGTGCTACCAGAGCGGTCGATTACCATTTTACGAAGGGTGTAAAAATGTTCTTTAGCACCGACAGAAATATAGAGAATGTGTTTCTCTAAATTTGATGCAATCTTTTTATTAGTACGCATAATTAATCTCCAAGTTGATAAAATACATTATACAACATATACCGCAAATATATAATACTCTTAGAGATTAATTTTAATTTATTTTTAATTAAAGACGATTTTCTATTTTATTTCATAATTGGTTTTGATCCGTTTAAAGTTCATAAACAAATAAATATACGCGATAAAACAGATAGCTACGCCAAAACCAATGATACAATTTGTAATACTTATCTCTGGTAATGAGTAAATAACCTTTCTGCCAGTTGTATATGCCGATCAATAAGAAATTTGCCCCGATTCTTTCAGTCTTTTTAACGACTCATCTGTAATGTTATAAGGCGTTATAACGTCATGTTCATCTTGAAGCTGCTGATAACTTTTTGGAGGCTCACCAATACCGGCAAACTCATAAAGATATTTGGCAGATTCTTCCTTATGCACTTCTACAGGAAAGGATTTAGCACCATTAACCAAAAGCCATAAAGTACGGGTTACGCCGTTGGTAAAGCCAATATAGGGATGTCCATCTATATAGCGTGCAGACAAGTAAGCCAGTGGTACAGGGCTATTTTGATTGTTAGCAAAGCCATCAACGGCATGTTTGAACTTATAGTCATTTGGCATATCTTTAATCAGTACACAATGACTAGAACGATGCTCATGTTCTTCGCACAGAGATGAAATCAACCAGTAGTAATAAAACTTTTGAGCATCAACATGGACCACAAAAAATTCATTATCGATCGCGCCAAAATTACAACGCATAAGACAGGTTTGGGAGTTTGCTAATTGGATTTCCCATACCGCCGATTTATGATTGATTGATTTCATAACAGGAGCGGCAGGGGCCTTATATCCGTCAGAGAAAGCAGCTTCAAGCTTAAAGATTTCAAGCTTTTTCAAATAAGCATAGTGTGATTTGAGCGGCACTAAAATATTACTTTTCATAAGTTATTAATTCCTGATCCAGAGGTTGTTCATTTGCTTAAGCACTATGCTTAGCGTGATAAATAATCTTGAAATTGTTGATTTGATTGCTGTATGCAGCAAAACCTTTCGAGTTCTGCATTAAAGTCCGTTAGTACTGAACTTAAAGCCTTTTCCTCAAAACCAAATAAATGCCAATCTCGTTTACGAAACAAGAGTAATCCGGTGTTAGTTAGATAGCGTCCATTAAAGAAAAACAAACACGGCAAGCTATTAAATTCAGATAGGTCTTTGAGCTTCTTCTCATTATCTTTATTGAACAAATAGCATTTATAGTTCTGGTTAAACTGCTTAACTACATTTTCATCTAAATAAGTCAGTTCTATCTTTCCAGTAATCGGGACCTGTTTATTCATTCGGGATGCGATATGACGCATAGCCGCAAAATGGTGTGATCCTGCCTTGTTGTTGAGGTACAACTTTGAATCCCATCCATACATCACAAGATGATCCGTAGTCACAGGAAGGTGAAGGATTTCAATCTCCTGATGATTAAAGTTTTCAAGAAAGCTTAGCTCTGAAACTTCGATCAGATGGCTGCAATTCTCCCGAACAAAATCATCAATCGAATGACATTCTTTCAGGTTACTTTTGCTTGCACCTAAGCCGGTAATTTCCTGAACATCTATAGTTGTATTCAAGACCTTCTGTACAAACATATTGCGTAATGTTTCAAACAGATCGCCGTGGCTACGGTCGTTTAATGCAGTGGTAATAGAGTAATTGTAGGAATCGCTCTGGTACATATCTTTCAAAAGGTCCAGTCGTAGAGCATCTTCGATGCAGATACTATCCGGATTCGTCCAGACTTCTTTTCTGGTATCCTGAGAACGCAATTTTCTTACAAATAATTGTAAGGACATGGAGGATACCAACTTATCAATTGGGTTAAACATTATTTAAAAACCCCTTAAAGTTTAAGAAATATTAAGATATTTAAATTAATAGTTATTATATACCATATACCGCAGATTCAATATATTTTAATTAAATATTTTGTTATTTTTTGCTTTTACAAAACTTTTAAAATTGAAGGCTCATTTCTGCCCAAAACAATATTTTTTCATCATCAATTTTCACCGAACACCATTTTCAGGCTGCGTTAGCAGAATGAAACTAGCGTCAGCGTGGGGCATAAAAAAGGCTTATCAGATTGATAAGCCTTAAATACTGAAATGATTTACCAAAACTAAATCATTCATACCATCGCGGTACGCCTCGTTTATCTTGGTACTTTCTCAATGAACTGATTGCCATAACTGGTAGTACCATTCCCACAAAAATCGGGAACGCAGCTAATATAAGCGCACCAAACAATGATATATTTGGGTCTTTCAATAACTCTTGATTATATTCTTGCACTCCAAGATATTTATATGCCAAAAGCCAGATAGCCATAACAAAAATAACCACCATAAGCTCTATGAAAAATCCTAAGAATTTCGTTTTAGATGAAGTTGAATTATTGAAAACTGTTTTCAATCTGGCCTCCTTTTAATAGATTTTCTAGTGATCAGATTAGAAACGTTCAACACTATTCTTTAAGTTTTCAACCAAGCTTTGTACCTGTTTGAAGTCTTTTTCATAGTTAAAGTCCTGACCATATTTAATATGGGTTTCAATATCTTCAAGGATATGTGTTAAGGAATTCATAACAACGAATTTCAAGTCCTCTGCATCACGTTTACGGGTGTTGCTTTTTTCTGCATTTTCCATGATCGCACCTTCTAATGATTTAAAGTCGGTTTAAATTAATTTTAGCGCAGCATTACCAGTCAGGATATGTTTGTCCGATTATCATTTTTGCTACCGCTTCTTTGGCATTCTCTAATGTTTCAGCATTATTCAGAATGTTTTGAACATCTGAAATGTTTAAGGTTTCACCTTCGCCAGAATATTCAGTATATGACATGCTCCCATCCTCATTTAAACGGCCATGGGACCATCCATAATGAAAATCACTGCCTGCATCATGGAATAGGGAGAAAGGGACGCAATGCTCCAATAACAAGGCGGTTTGTACTTCTGCATTCGCGTTTTTTACAGATGGAAAGTAAAAAACATAAAGTGATTCATCACTACCAAAAGGGCTGCACATATCATCTTCATCGAAATCAATCTGGTGCTGTAAGAATAAGGCTTCTACTTTCTCTGCATTGTCTTTCTTTACTGCGATATAAACATCAGGTTTATTATGACTCATTTTACTTTGCCTCGTCCTTATGCAGCTTTAGCATGACTAATAACGCCGTCTACAAAGACAAGATCGGCAACGGTTTCTGTAGTGATCCATGAGGTCATCTTGAGCGTACAAGTCAGCGAATGGTCCTTAATTAGCTTCTTGACGATCTTTAATGATTGATCGCTCATTGTTTCAAAAGAAACTGTTTTGTCATCGATACGAGTTGAGCAAAGCGCATTGGTATAGCTACCCCAATGTTGATACTTCCAGTAAGACAGATTGTTGATATTGTATTTATCAATCATCGCAACAAGCTTTCGGCCACTTTCATAAAGTTGGTCAAGATTCTTATGAGGAAAAGGATAGAATCCTGCATGTTTTTCAGTATTGAAAGCACCATTTTCATCGAATTTGCTTACATAATTGACGGTAAAACCAATAATATTATTTAGGCTTGGTGTTATCAGGTCGGGAATGTTACAAAGCACGAAATACATTTTGTACTCGAAAGAAGCTAGAGTTCTGGTCATGCGCTCTGTTAGAAAATAATATATCGCTTCATTGTTTTGCATATCACAAATGAGTTCGTGACCATCGGGAAGGGCAATAATATTGGAGAAGTCAAAAGCTGAAACTGGTGAAGAAATACGATCAAGAACTTCTTTACCATTTTCAGAGGAAATATGAAGTGTAGTTTTGAAATGGGCCATTTTGTTTTGCTCCAAAGTTGATAATTGCATTATACAACATATACCGCAAACCTGTTATACTTATTTATATTAAATTAATTATATTATTTTTAATTCCGTTAAACCTCGGGTTTGCCCGAGGATATAAACGAATGTTGAGTGCTATTAACCAGTACCAAGATAAATAGTATTTAGAAATACCTGAACAAATTTATTAACTAAAATTTGACTAATATGCTTAATTAGAAGCTTCTAGTAAATCCTGTTTATTATCCTCAGTAGTGTACGGAACTCTATTGAGAATTATAAATTCATCTCTTGAAAGCTGTTGAATATCTTCAAAATAGTGGTTTTTTAGGAATTTACTTACATAAAGAATCTGTGTTTTAGCGTGCTTAAAAACTTCCAGAGAAAGCGGCGAATTAATCGGTACTTTCAAATTAAATGATACCCATCGCAAATTCTCAGATTTATCTTCTGGTAATTTATCTTGATCACTCTTAACCATTGTTTGATAACAATGATTACTTATTTCTATTAATTCTTTTATCTCGCTTTTATTATATCTTACACTCAGAGGCGTATTATCCTCTTTGACTATAATTTCGTCTGGATCAATATAACCAAATTGTATAATTGATCCTGCGGTTAAATTATATGAAAATTGGTCTACTACAGATTTAAAAATTAATTCTGAATTTACTTGGATTTCTTTTGCTATAAAACAAGCTCCAATATAAGACTTTCCATCTATGATTTCTCGATAGAAAAATTCCGAATTCAAAGGAGTTAAATCTAATAGTTGTAAATTGTTTAACACCTTATATATGACAGCCGATCTAATACCCATAAATACCTCTTAAAAATATGCAGAATTTAAATATGATGTGAATTTGGTGCTTCAAGATACTCAAAGCTTTGATCATGAAGGGCATTAGAAACCAATCCTGCGATCCCCACAATCTGTTTAAGTTCTTGAGCTGTAATTTTACCTGTGATCAATTTGTTTGCCGCACTCTCTAAAAGCTTATTAATCATTATGAATAGTGGCTTTGAGGCGCTAAAAAGGTCCAATGCAGGCATATAGCTTTCGTTTTCCTTTGCGATCGTTCGAGCTTCAACAATAAAATCACGAATACAATATGCAACCTTGTCTGCAAATTGGAAAGATTCAAATTCTTTACGATTCACAAGAAAAAGTTCAACTGCAAATAAATGCGCCACAATTTCTTCCAGTTCGTCAAAATCATTATTAGGATTCAGTGTTACTGTCTGACCAAATAAAAGATGCAATCGGCTTTTCAGGAACTCTAAAGTATCAGGATTCGGTTCACCGTCTGCAACTTCGGAAATATGCAGGAAAACCGCTAAAGAAGGAGCGGTGATATAAGATAAAAATAACTGACTATTCATATTGTTGTATTCCAAGAATTGATTATATACATTATACAACATATACCGCAAAAGTAGTATATTAATATTAATTATTTTGCTTTTATATCAGATTTGATTAGATTTTAGTTTTGTGAGTTAAATGCGAAATTTGGCCGACTCCTTTCTCCGTGGACCCAATGCTAGGCTGCGCAAGCAGACAGCAAAATAGCGCAAGCGTGGGGGCTTTCGATGCGAGTTGGATAGACTTTCCAACCCGCAGTTAATGTTGCGTTAGACCTAGCTGTTTAATTCTATACCTAAGTCCATATTTGTGCGTACGCTGTATGTGGTATTCGGTGCTACTGCTTCAATGTAAGTAAGTGTAAGGATCAGGTCATCCGGCTTCAAGCCACGATCACACAAATTAAAGAATAGATCATGAGCATTGAAAATGATCGTGCGATCTTCACAATCTTCATTGTCGATATTGATCATCACCTTATGTATATCATCACTGTCCACATTAGGGATGCTATATAGGTTATGGGCTTTGTATAAGGCATGAATGAGGCTCTTGGTTTTAAAACTGTCATGGATCAATTCTTCTTCCAAGTCGTAGATTTCAAAATAGAACTCATTTTTACCAATCCATAGCACGTCTTTAATGAATGCCATAGCGATCTTCACCCATTCATCAGCCGTTTGTTTATCGGAAATGTGCAGATTAAAGTCACCGCTATCGCCCCCTAAAGATTTACTAGGGCAGATGTGCAGAAGATTATCAGAGATCGAAAGGTTGCAACGTTCTAACTGGTCTGCGGTACTCAAAGTGATGTTAAAATCTCCGTACTTGGTGCAGACTTCATGATCGGCTACAGTGATTTGGTCTTGAGCAAATTGGGCAACAAGTTTAGCCATGAATTCAGTGGTTAGGCTTGAGAGTTGAAGCGTTTTGCAAATAGCATTGATATTCATAATAAGCATTCCAAAGTTGATGGTTACATTATACACCATATACCGCAGAACAAACATACTTTAATTATAAGTATTGCTTTTATTTTGTAGCCATTTGTTAAAAGCATTCAGTCGGGTGAGGATCATAAAAAAATATTCGACCATCTTCTTACTGGTTTCATAAGAACGGATGCGAAAGCAGACGGTACAAGAGCGTTAGCGAGGGGTTTTAGGATTTTTATATGAAACGAGTGTAGCTGTAAGCCAATGGGAAATACACGGTCTGGTACATAGACACATAGATTATGCCGCAGAAATGAGGTGCGTAAGCACCGGCGTAATTGTCATTAAATTCTCAAAGATACAGGCAAAAAAAGCTCCATTTATGGAGCGTATAATTTTAAATTATATTTTTATTTGTATTCGCTGATTTGTATATAACCTTCTTCATAAGAATTCTTTCTTAAGCAAATTGCTTTATATATTAAACGATCCTGATTATTAGGTTTTAAATAAATGAATTGAATGCCTAGTTCTTCCATTTTTTCAAAAAAATCATAAATCTCATTTAACTCTCTTGTAGAAAAATCATCTCTAATGGTAGAAGTATCAGGATACAGATTTATCCCCCCCAGATTGTATTTTTCCTTTAAGACGGTATCAACAATCATTAGAGTATCAAGTTTTTGCGTATGTTTAGCCTCATTTTTAGGAAGTTTAAGACTGATGTATTGGTATATCGCAAAAGCAAACCTGTAGCCTATAAATACACCAAAAATTAAGCTGATGATTCCTATAAAATTAAGCAATATTGTCATTATTCTTTTCTGCCTTAAAAACGCCTGTGTAAACCTGTTTAGTGTTTAGATTATGAAAATACCCTTTAACCGATAAATCATCGGAATTATAAAACAGGACATGTAAATCCTTGTTATAGACATAGCTTCTCAGATTATGATCTTGGTCGATTGTTAACGGATTTTTATAATCAAGGTTTAAATCTTGCATTGCATCTTTGGAAGTGATTTTTCTACCATCGATCAACGGGCTATAGGCCAGAGCTTGCAATCCAATTTTATTGACCTTGTTGGCTGCCAATCGGATCATGATGAACTTAACGATACTGGTCAGTTGATTTGCATCTTTCGTAGAACGACAAATAAAGCTCACTAGCTTAACCAGAAACATAAAGGCTATACCAATAGCCAATCCAATTAAGTAGTTATCAAAAA
>RRZU010618095.1_pt1 | contig 12735 bp, 10 predicted proteins | sample 2165561 | NCBI WGS metagenome assembly RRZU01 (sample SAMN10456909, study PRJNA506462) | wastewater metagenome | isolation source: wastewater sludge | place: USA: Moscow, Idaho
AGAATCACGTCGATCGGCACACCGGCCGGATCTTGCCAATCGTCGGCGATCGATTCGGCCTGCGAGGCGTGCACCGTGAACCGGCTGTTGGGGTGCGCGGCGGGGGTGGTCGCCTCGGGCGTCCAGTCGTTGCCCTGCCAGTCGATCAGATGCGCGGGCTTCTCATCGGTCATGCCCTCCCACCAGATGTCGCCGTCGTCGGTGAGCGCCACGTTGGTGAAGATCGTGTCGTGCGCCAGCGAGTGCAGCGCCGTCGGGTTGGTCTTCTCCGAGGTGAACGGGGCGACGCCGAAGAACCCCGCCTCGGGGTTGATGGCGTACAGCCGTCCGTCGGGGCCGGGACGCATCCAGGCGATGTCGTCGCCGATGGTTTCGACCTTCCACCCGGGAATGGTCGGCCGCAGCATGGCTAGGTTCGTTTTGCCGCAGGCCGATGGGAACGCGGCGGTCAGGTGATAAACCCGGCCGTCGGGGCCGGTGATCTTCAGAATCAGCATGTGCTCGGCCAGCCAGCCCTCGTCGTGGGCCAGCACCGACGCGATGCGCAGTGCGTAACACTTCTTGCCCAGCAGCGCGTTGCCGCCGTAGCCCGAGCCGTAGCTCCAGATCTCGCGGGTTTCGGGAAAGTGGGTGATGTACTTGTCGTCGCTGCACGGCCAGGGCACGTCGTCGCGGGTGTTGCCGTCGGCGTCGACCAGCGGGTAGCCCACCGAATGCACCGCGGGCACCCAGTACTCGCCGGCACCGATGCGGGCCAGCGGCTCGGCCCCCATGCGGGTCATGATGCGCATGTTCACCACAACGTACGGCGAGTCGGTGATCTCGATACCCAGCTTCGAGATGTTGCCGCCGAGCGGGCCCATCGAAAACGGAATCACATACATGGTGCGGCCGCGCATGCTGCCGTCGAACACCCCGGCCAGGGTCTGCTTCATTTGTGCCGGATCGGCCCAGTTGTTGGTCGGCCCGGCGTCTTCTTCGCGCTCGGAGCAGATGAACGTGCGTGACTCGACGCGGGCGACGTCCGAGGGCGCCGAGCGGGCCAGAAAGCTGTTGGGACGCTTCTCGGGGTTGAGCGCGATGAACGTGCCCGACTCGATCATCTCGGCGCACAGCCGGTCACGCTCAGCCTCGGAGCCGTCGCACCAATACACGGAGTCGGGCTGAGTCAGTTCGGCGACTCCGACCACCCAGTCGACCAGGGCCTTGGTGGTATCGGTGGGGGCGGCGGCGACGATGTCTGCGGCCTGAATCGGCATGGCGGATACTCCTTTTCGACCCGCGTCGGTGCAGGGTCGTGCGCTGTGCTGGTTCCATCCTGCCTCACCCGCAGGGCCCATGGTGGCAAAGCGAGTTTGGACGCCGCGCGCTCGATGAACTAAAGTCAGACGCCGGTGCTTCGCTCACGTGAAGCCCGTCCCGAGCGCCCGTAGCTTAACGGATAGAGCATCTGACTACGGATCAGAAGGTTGGGGGTTCGAATCCCTCCGGGCGCGCCACAGATGACCGCTCAGTGTCGCGATCAACCCACCATGAGATCCCGACTGAACAAGCTCTCTCACTGTCAATACCCCCGGCCCGTGGTACACATGGCTATGCCAAGGGTCGCCCCCGCCCTGCTGGCCGTCTGCCTGATCGCCACGGTCGTAGTCCTCTTTGTCGTCATCAGAGTGAACGCTCTTAGGCGACGGGATGCCCGACTGTTCGAGTCTTGGGGCTGGGCCCTTGCAGCCCAGACGGGGGCGGACGTTCGGATCGCCCACGTGGTCAACAGCTACCAGCGTGCCCGGCGCGGAACCAAGGCCGTACTGGAATGGCCGAACGGAGCTCGGCAGGACGCTTGGGTTGAGGGAGCCTGGTTCGGGACGGGCTGCTACCTCGTCGTGCGGCACAGTTTCAGTGCCTACGGCCCCCACAATCGAAATCCGAACGTTTGTTACACCGGGCATCCCATGATGGTGCTTCCGCACGACGCCCCGCAGGCATGGCAGCGACACAAGAACAGGCTGGAGCGGCAATCCAACTAGCCAGGCAGTTCGTTGAAACTCGGCTGTCTTGGTTTGATCAGAGCGAACGCCGTCCGAGCCGCTGGTCGGCCCTTTTGTCGAACGAAACCACCGCCGTCTCGACAACTAAATGCCCGCTCACTAGGGTCGGTTGACGTGGCTGCTCCCGTTCAGGTTCCCGAGTGGATGCGGCCCGTTGGACTTCCAGAGCACCGCATGCCGTCAGGGCAGGCCCTGCAGCGGCTTCACGCCGGCAACGAGCGCCACGTCAAACGGTTGAGCGGAGACGCGCAAGCGCCCGGGGATCCGACCAGGGCTGCCTTTCCGTTCGCGTTGGTGGTCGGCTGCTTCGAGCCGGACGCCGCCGGCGAGCACCTGTTCGCCGAGAAGCCGGGCGCCGTCCAATGCGTGCGCACCGCCGGCCCCAGCCTGGGTGCCGACACGATGGCGGCGATCGAGTACGCCGTGCTGGTGCAGAACGTCGGCGTGGTGCTGGTGTTGGGCCACAGCGGGTGCGGCGTGCTGACGGCCGCGGCCGACGCCCGGGCTGCGGGCCCAGTACCCCTGCCGGGCGACCTGGCCGCCTGGGTGCCCCTGGCCGCGGCCGGCACCCGGCTGGGCAAACCGGCCAGCGGCCACGTGCGAGCACTGCGGGCCGCCCTGCGTAATGCCGACTCGCTGCTCACCCTCACCCGCTCGGGCCAGGTGAAGATCGCCGGTGGCGTGCTCGACCCCGCGACCGGAGCAATCGAGTTTCTGCCCGACGAGCCCGATGACGTTGAGGACGACACCCCGGGCTTCGCCAGCACCCCGGTGCGCTACGGCAGTTGACGTGCCGCTCGTCAGCCGGCACCGCCACCGGGCCGGCCGTGAGCGCCTGCCGGGCAGGCTGTGACGCCGCCGAGGTGCCGGCTGGCTCGACGGTGCCGAGTGTGGTGATGAATGCGCCATCGGGGGTGGTCAGACGAATGTTAGCCGTACTGCATTTAGCGCCGGCGGGCCGGACTGTGCACTCGGGGACCTTCGGCCCGCCACCTCTGGCAAGGCACTGGCTAGGCCAAACGCCGCACGTCGTCGATGGTGTCGGCCTGGTCGGCGCTCTTGTCGTCGCGGTAGCGCAACACCCGGGCGAACCGCAGCGCCAGGCCGCCGGGGTAGCGGCTGGAGCGTTGCAGCGAGTCGAACGCGATCTCGACCACCTGCTCGGGGCGCACGTAGACCGTCCAGTCGTCGTGGTGGGTCTGCAGCTCTGTGAACCGCTCTGTTTGCCAGGCCAGCATCTGGTCGGTCATGCCCTTGAACGTCTTGCCGAGCATCACGAACCCGCCAGTGGCAGGGTCACGGGCGCCCAGGTGAATGTTCGACAGCTTGCCGCGGCGCCGTCCAGAACCCCACTCGACGGCCAGCACCACCAGGTCGAGGGTGTGTACAGGCTTCACCTTCACCCACGACGAACCACGCCGGCCGGCCTCGTAGGGGGCGTCGAGCGCCTTGATAACCACGCCCTCGTGACCGGCCACGAGGGTTCGCTCGGCGAATGCCTGGGCCTCGTCGACATCGGCGGTGACCAACCGGGCGACCCTTGAGGCCTCGGGAACGAGCTGGGCGAGCCGACTGCTGCGTTCACGGGCCGGCAGGTCGAGCAGTTCGTCGTCGTCGAGGGCCAACAGGTCGAAGAAGAAGGGGATGAGCGAGGTGTCGGCGGACGCGGTGTCTTGAAACATCATCGGACGGCCGTCGGCACCCAGCGACAGCGCCTCACCGTCGAGAATCGCCCGCCGCACCGGTAGCGCAGCGACCGCGGCGACCACCTCGGGCAGCCGGTCGGTGATGTCGTCGAGGCTGCGGGTGAACAGCCGCACCACCTCGCCGTCGCGGTGGGCCTGAATGCGAATGCCGTCGAGCTTGGCCTCGACCGCCACCTCGCCGGGCAGCGCGGCCATCGCCTCGGCGACCGTCTTGGCGCTGGCGGCCAGCATGGGCCGCACCGGACGGCCCACCACCAGACCGATGCCCGCGATGGCGTCCGCGCCCTGGGTGAGTGCGGCGTGGGCCACGGGAGGGGTGGCGCCGGCCAGCATCACGGCGCGACGGATGTCGGCGGGAGGCATACCCGAGGCCTTGGCGACGGCGTCGATCATCAGCCCGTCCAAGGCGCCCTGCCGGGTTTCGCCGGTGATCAGGCCGGCCAGCCACTGCTGTTCGTCGGCCGTCGCTTTGGCCATCAGGTCGTCGAGTTGGGCCTTGCGGGCGAGTTGTGAACCGCTGCCCGACAGGCCGGCCAGAGCCTCGAAGACGGCGTCGACCTCGGTGACCGTGAGGCTCGGTTCGGACGCCGGCGGCACCGTCGCCCGGGCTGAACGCCAGCCGACGCCGGTGCGTCGCTGCCGCAACGAGCCAGACAGGTACGAGGTGACGATCTCGATCTCGTCAGGTGCTGCCGCAGCCAGCGCATCGGCGAGCGCGGCCACCTTGGCCAGCCGTGAACGGGTGGCGGCCACCCTGTGTGAGGTGACGACGAGCTCGGCGAGCAGCATGGCGTCCATTCTGCCGACCGGCACCGACAGATCGACGTAGCTGCCTTTGTGACACTTCGCTGCCCGCCTGCAGGCAGCTACGTGTCACACAGGCAGCTACGTGGTGCTGCGTGAAGTGTCCGCAGCCGCGGGTAGGTTGACCGGGTGCAGCCCATCGTGCGTGAGTGGCGACCCGACTGGCCGTGCCCGGTCGGCCAGATCTGGGCGACCTGGCGCAAGGGGGCGGGCGACCCGACCTACCGCGTCGATCGTGGACGGCACTGGCGCGGCATTCGCACTCCGCTCGGCCCCGCCACACTGGCCGTTCAGCCGCTCAACATCGAGGGCGTGATCGTCGCCGAGGCCTGGGGCGAGGGTGCCGAGTGGGTGCTCGACCAGCTGCCGGCGATGCTCGGCGCCGACGACGACCCGTCGGGTTTCGTGCCCCGGCACCCGCAGCTGAGCCAGGCGCTGCGTGAGCACCCGCACTGGCGCTTGGGCCGCGGCAACCTGGTGTGGCAAGCGCTGTTGCCGGCGGTGATCGAACAGAAGGTCACCGGGCAAGAGGCGTTCGGCGGGTTTCGCCGGCTGGTGCACTTTCACGGCGAACGGGCACCCGGGCCGGGGCAGACCCTGCACCTGTGGGTGCCGCCCGGGCCCGAGATCGTCCGCATGATTCCCTCGTGGCAGTGGCTGAAGCTGCACATCGACCCGGCCCGGTCACGCACGCTGGTGCGCTGCGCGCAGGTGGCCGACGCGCTCGAACGCACCCTGCAGGTGCCCCTCGATGAGGCCGACACCCGACTACGCTCGATCGCCGGCGTCGGGGTATGGACCTCGGCCGAGGTGCGCTTCCGGGCGCACGGCGACGCCGACGCAGTCAGCTTCGGCGACTACCACATCGCCAAAGAGATCGGGCACGCGCTTCTGGGCCGCGACATGGACGACGCCGAACTGGCCGAGTTGCTCGAGCCGTACCGGCCGCACCGACACCGCGTGCAGGCGCTGCTGGGCATGCGACGCTGGCGCGAACGGCACGGGCCGCGCATGGCGCCCCGTACACATCTGCCGGCGAACTGACCGGCGGGTCACCAGACCCGTCGCACCTCTTGTGGCCAGCCGCACCCCTCGGCGACTTTCGCCGCCCAGTACTTGGCCGCCTCGTCGTCGTCGACCCGCACGATGGCGAACCCGCCCAGATGGTCGGGTTGGTCGACGTAGGCGCCGTCGGTGACCGCCACCTCGTCACCCTGGGTGGGGTCGGCGGTATAGATCGGCCCGTTCTCTTCGACACCGGCGGCGAACACGTGGACGCCGGCTTGCTTCATCTCTTCGACCACCGCCGTCGAGGGCGCGACCCGTGAGCGGAACCACTCCTGCGTGTGGTCGCCGACCCATGACTGGTTGAAGTAGATCAGGTACTCGGGCATGACCCTCCTTGGTACGGGTACCCCCCTTGTGGTCTTGGTGGCTACGGGCGTCGCCGCTTAGGGTGCTGGTCATGCTAGCGACATTGGCACTGCCCGCGTCCGACTGGTTGGGCTGGCTGCACGAGCACGGCGAGGGCGAACTCTCCGCGGCCCGGCAGAGCGTGACCGAGTTGTTGGCACTGCCGCGCGGCGACGCGGGCATGCTGCCCTTGTGGAACGACGCCACCACGGCGCTGCGCAACGCCGGCGCGTTGGCCAACCTGCTGGCCTCGGTGCACCCCGACGAGGCGGTGATCGAACGGGCCGAGGCGCTCGAAGTGGCGGTGCGTAGTTACGAGACCGACCTGTACCTCGACCCGGACGTGTATGCCGCCCTGGCGTCGGTGCAGCCCGGCGAACTGGACGACGGAGCCGCCCGCCTGCTGACCAAGGTGCTGCAGTCGTTTCGCCGCTCGGGCGTCGATCGCGACGAGCAGGTGCGCGGCCGGGTGCGTGAGCTCGAGGCGCGGCTCACCGAGCTGGGCCAGACGTTCTCGCGCAACATTCGTGACGGCCGGGCGATCACGCGGGTGCCGTCCAGCGCCCTGGCCGGGCTGCCCGCCGACTACGTGGCGGCGCACCCGGCCCACGACGACGGCATGGTGAGCATCTCGACCGAGTACCCCGACGTGCACCCTTTTCTCACCTTCGCCACCGACGCCGCGGCCCGCCGGTCGGTGGCACACACGTTCTTCAACCTGGCCTGGCCGGTCAACGACCCGGTGCTGGCCGAGTTGCTGAGCCTTCGGCACGAATTGGCGAGCCTGCTGGGCTATGCCGACTGGGCCGACTACGACGCCGAAGTCAAGATGATCGGCAGTGGGGCGGCGATCGCAGAGTTCATCGACACCGTCAGCGCCGCCGCGCTGCCGGCCGGCGAACGTGAGATCGCCGTGCTGCGCGAGCGGGCCGTCCAAGACGGCGAGCGCGTCATCGACGTGTCGAACTGGCGGTACTACACCGAACTGATCAAACGCGAGCGCTACGGGGTGGACGCCACGCAGGTGCGACGCTACTTCGACTTCACCAAGGTGCACGACGGGCTGCTCGAGGTGACCGCGCGGCTGTTCGGGCTGCGGTTCACGCCGGTTGCGCCGTCCGACGCCCACGCGTGGCACCCCGACGTGACCACCTACGACGTCAGCGCCGCCGATCACGGCACCCCGTTGGGCCGGATTCACCTCGACCTGCACCCACGCGAGCGCAAGTACAACCACGCGGCCAACTTCGACATGGTGCCCGGCGTGCTCGACGCGCAGTTGCCCGAGAGCGTGCTGGTGTGCAACTTTCCCCGTGGCCTCATGGATCACCGCGACGTGGTGACCCTGTTTCACGAGTTCGGCCACCTGATTCACAACATCGTCGGCGGCCAGCAGCGGTGGGTGCGCTTCTCGGGCGTCGCGACCGAGTGGGACTTCGTCGAGGCCCCCAGCCAGCTGCTGGAGGAGTGGGCGTGGGACGCCTCCGTGCTGCGCACGTTCGCCACCGACTCCGAAGGGGTGCCCATTCCGGTCGAGTTGGTGACGGCCATGAAGGCGGCGGACGAGTTCGGCAAGGGTTTCTTGGCCCGCACGCAGATGTTCTACGCCGCGCTGGCCTACCGGCTGCACGTCGAGCGTCCGGCGGATCCGACGGCGCGCATGCTCGAACTGGCGGCGGCCTACAGCCTGATCGACCCCCTGCCCGACACCCACTTCTACGCCGGGTTCGGCCATCTCGAGGGGTACACGTCGGGCTACTACACCTACATGTGGAGCCTGGTCATCGCCAAAGACCTGTTCAGCGCCTTCGATCGTGACGACCTGTTCGACGCCGAGGTGGCGACGCGTTACCGCGACCAAGTGCTGAGGCCCGGTGGCAGCCGGGACGCCGCCGACCTGGTCGAGAGCTTTCTCGGCCGCCCCTACGGCACGGCGGCGTTCGAGGCGTGGCTGAACAGCTGACCGCCACGCCCCTTGCCCGAAACGTCGCACGGGGCGACCATGGGCGTATGCGGGCATCGGGGCCGCTCCACGCGGCAGTCATTCTGGCGGCAGTCACATTGACGGCGTGTGCAGGGCCGGTGGCAACCTCGCCCGAAGTAGCCGGCCCGGCCCCCGCGGCCACTGCGTCGTCCACACCCGGTGCGACGCCGTCGAAACCGACCAAACCGCCGCTGGTGGCCGACCTTGCCGGCGGCACGCCGGTGCAACTCGGCCCGGCCGGGCACTACGCGATTGTGGGCGCACGCGCCTTCGTGGCCGACCCTGACGGCACGGTCACCGCCCTCGACCTCGGCACCGGGCTCACCGCGTGGCAGGCCCAGTTCACCAAGGGCACGCCTTGGGACGCCCGGCCCACCGTCGGTCTCAGCGCCGACGGGCGCACGGTGGTGGCCGTGCGCACGGTGGACGTCGACAGCGTCGGCCGGCTCGACGTGCTGCTGATCGACGCCGCGACGGGCACGGTGCAGGCCGAGCACGTGGTCGGCGATTCGGCGGGCAAACTGCGCGTCGACCTGCCGCCGCTGGTCGTGGCGGCCGACCAGACCACCATCGTGCTGGCCGACAACCCCGAATCGGGACGGCAGACCGCGGTGGTGCGCACGTCGGACGGCGTGCTGGCCTGGGTGGCCAACGACCAGGCGGTCGGAGCCACGTCCACGATGGTGATCACCCGCAGCGGTGGGCGTGACCGTGCGAAGGGCACCGTGCGGTGGAAGGCGTCCAGCTCGCTCGGGCCGCTGGTCGCCCAGCGCGGCAACGTCGTGGTCGTCAGGCAGGGCACGAAGGCGGTGTGGTTGTCAGCCACCACCGGCCGCCGGCTGGCCCTGACCGGCAAGCTCTCCACCGACGAGCCGACCTACGCAGCCACGCGCAACACCGTGGTCTACCTCACCACAGCCGGCTTGAGCGGCCGTGACCTGGCCACCGGCAAGCGGCTGTGGCATCGCGCCGGCAAGGGCGTTGCGGTGGTCAGCCTGCTCGACTGGGCGTATGTGTGGCGCAAGGGCACCCGCGGTGACGTGCTCAAGGCCCGCACCGGCAAGGTGCTGGTGACCAACAAGGTGCTGCCCTCGATCGTCTACGCCAACGACAACGGAGTGCTGGTCAGCGGCGCCGACGGCTACCGCTGGGTCGCCTTCTATTAACACCGTTGGTCGAGCTTGTCGAGACCCGCTCTGTCCGACCCGTTGGTCGAGATTGTCGAGACTCGCTCTGTCCGACCCGTTGGCCGAGCCTATCGAGACCCCTCTGGTCAGGGGTTTCTACAAGCTCAACCAGCGGCGTTCGCCCGATCAGCCGGCCAGTACCGCCTCGCGCAACACGCTCAACGGCAGCGAACCGAGGTTGAGCGCCTTGGTGTGAAACGCCTTGAGCGAGAAGTCGTCGCCCGCCTGCTCGGCAGCCTCGGCACGCACCTTTTCCCACAGCCGCTGGCCGATCTTGTACGACGGCGCCTGCCCCGGCCAGCCCAGGTAGCGGTTGAGTTCGAAGCGTAGGAACTTCTCGTCCATGTTCACGTTGGCCTTGAGCAGCTCCCACGCCTTGTCGGCGTTCCACGTGCCGCCGCCGTACTGCTGCGGTGCTCGCTTGCCCAGATGTACGCCGATGTCGAGCACCACGCGGGTGGCGCGCATGCGCTGACCGTCGAGCAGGCCCAACTTGTCGCCCAAGTCGTCCATGTAGCCGAACTCTTCCATCAGCCGTTCGGAATACAGCGCCCAGCCCTCGCCGTGGCCCGACACCCAGCAGACCAGCCGGCGCCACAGGTTCAGCTGGTCGCGGTTGTGCACGGCCTGGCCGATCTGCAGGTGATGCCCGGGCACGCCCTCGTGGTACACCGTGGTCTTCTCGCGCCAGGTGTTGAACTCTTCGACGCCCGGCGGCACCGACCACCACATGCGGCCGGGGCGGCTGAAGTCGTCGGACGGCCCGGTGTAGTAGATGCCGCCGTTCTGGGTGGGGGCGATCATGCACTCGATGCGCCGCATCTGTTCGGGAATGTCGAAGTGAACCCCGTTGAGTTCGCCGATGGCCTCGTCGGCGGTGCGCTGCATCCACTCTTGCAGGGCTTTCGTGCCGTGCAACTTGCGCGCCGGGTCGCCGTCGAGCACGCGCACGGCGTCGTCAATGCCGGCGCCGGGGCCCGCGATGGCTTCGATCACGGCGTCTTGTTCGGCGCTCACCCGGGCCAGCTCGTCGAGGCCCCACTCGTAGGTTTCGTCCAGATCGACCGCGGCGCCCAAGAAGGTGCGCGACCAGAGCTGGTAGCGCTCGCGTCCGGCGGCGTCGTCGGCGGGAGCGTCCGCCTCGAGTTCGCGCAGAAACTCAGCCAGCAGCCCGTACGACTCGGCGGCCGCCTCGCCGGCGCGAGTCAGGTCTGCGCTCAGCGCCTCGGACTGGTCGCTCTCGCGGTGAAAGGTGGTGAAGAACGACGTTTCGGGCTCGGCGAGTTCGGCGGCCTGCGCGATGCCTTCGCGCACCTGCAGGGCCGGCGGCAGCTCGCCGCGCCGGACGCCCTCGCGCAGACAGGCCAGGTAACCGGTGACCGCCTGGGGCACACCGGCCAGCCGTGAGGCGATGTTCGACCAGTGCTCTTCGGTGTCGGTGGGCATCACGTCGAAGATGTCGCGAAAGCCCTGCAGCGGTGAGGCGATGTTGTTGAGGTCGCGAAACTGCTCACCGGCGGCGTGCAGTTCGAGGTCGAGGCCGAGGCGCTCGTTCATGGCGGCGACGGTGACCCGGTCGACCTCGTCGCGGGGGGTGAGGGTGGCCAGTTTGGTGAGGGTGTCGCGGTTGAGGTCGGCGATGGCGTCGTGCACCTCGGGGCCGGTTTCGCCCATCAGGTGGTCGTAGCCCGACAGGCCGATCTCGGTGGCGAGCACGGGGGACAGGTCGGCCAACGATCGGGTGTAGTCGTCGGCGAGAGTGTCGATGTCGCTTGGTTGGCGGTTGCTCATCTGCCGCAGCGTACTCCGGGGCTGCGACACTCGCCTACGGCGTGCGGCTCGTGCCCCGTGAGCGGTGATGTGACAGGCTGGACGGGCCAACCCCGGGTGAAAGCGAGCCGACGAGAGGGCGTGACATGCAGATCTGGGCACACCGCGGAGCGAGCGCGCGGCAGCCGGAGAACACCATCGCCGCGTTCACCGCCGCGATGGCGGCCGGCGCCGACGGGGTCGAGTTCGACGTGCAGCTCAGCTCTGACGGCGTGCCCGTGGTGATTCACGACGAGAAGGTCGACCGCACCCACGCCGGCACGGGTTGGGTGGCCAGCCAGACCGTGGCGCAACTGCAGGCGCTGCCGTCGCTGCTGAAGAAGAAGCCCGACCCGCTGACCACCCGCATTCCCACCCTGGCCGAGGTGCTCGACCTGCTGGCCGCCGGCGACCAGCTCATCAACATCGAGCTCAAGAACAGCGTCAAGGCGTACAAGACGCTCGAGTCGAAGGTGCTGGCGATGGTGGCCGAACGCCGGCTCGCCGACCGGGTGGTGCTGTCGTCGTTCAACCACTACTCGCTGCAACGACTGCGTGAGAAGGGCTGGACGGGTGAACTGGCGGCCGTGCACGACGGCATGCTGCGCGAGCCCTGGCGCTACTTTCGCGAACTGGACGTGCAGGCCGTCCACCCGCCCCGGCACGTGCTGATGGTGCCCGGGTTCATCACCCGGGCGCATCGAGCCGGCTTCGCCGTGCGCGTGTGGACGGTGAACAAGGCCGCTCAGCGGCAACGATGCGCCCGGCTGGGGGTCGACGGCATCTTCACCGACGTGATGAAGCCCGGCCCCAACTGGTGACGTGGGTGGCGGTAGTTGGGGACGGTTCCCCTCTCGCGCCACCTGGGTGCTGAGGAAGCGCTGGTTTTCGCTGGTCGAGCTTGCTGGGACCCGTTGCGGCTAGGGGTTTCGACCCGCTCGACCAACGACCCGCGCGTTGACCAGCGGTTCCCCGACCGTCCCGCTCCCACTGGGGTTGAGGCTGCGCTCGACGGCAACGGCCCAGCGGTCGAGGTTTCGGCGCAGGGAGAGGTGCCGGCCCAGCATGCACACTCCTTCGTCAGCCCCCAATGACGGCCTGCCCAAGCGAGCATCACGGGCCGCTACGGTTGGGGCCATGAGCAGCCCGTGGCGTCCGGAGTTGTGGCACGAAGTGCCGGGGTTCGGGTTCACCGACATCACCTACCACCACGCCAACGACGTGCCGGCGGTGCGCATCGCGTTCAACCGGCCCGAGGTGCGCAACGCGTTTCGGCCGCAGACCGTCGACGAGCTGTACACCGCGCTCGACCACGCCCGGCAATCGGCCGACGTGGGGTGCGTGCTGCTGACCGGCAACGGGCCGTCCGAAAAGGATGGCGGCTGGGCGTTCTGCTCGGGCGGCGACCAGCGCATCAGGGGCCGTTCGGGCTACCAGTACGCCGAGGGTGAGACCGCCGACACCGTGGACGACCGGCGGGTGCGGGCCGAGGGTGGCCGGCTGCACATTCTGGAGGTGCAGCGGCTGATCAGGTTCATGCCCAAGGTGGTGATCGCCCTGGTCAACGGGTGGGCGGCCGGCGGCGGGCATTCGTTGCACGTGGTGTGCGACCTGACCGTCGCCTCGGCCGAGCACGCGAGGTTCAAGCAGACCGACGCCGACGTCGGCTCCTTCGACGCCGGCTACGGATCCGCGTACCTCGCCCGCCAGGTGGGCCAGAAGTTCGCGCGGGAGATCTTCTTCCTCGGCGACGTCCACGACGCCGAGGACGCGCACCGCATGGG